>Ga0214923_10005336_pt1 | contig 14998 bp, 11 predicted proteins | sample LL1510_MetaG_FD_177993 | JGI IMG/M metagenome (GOLD analysis project Ga0214923, IMG submission 177993) | Freshwater microbial communities from Lake Lanier, Atlanta, Georgia, United States - LL-1510 | ecosystem: Environmental > Aquatic > Freshwater > Lake | place: USA: Georgia | collected... | reverse complement strand
CGTTTCAAGCCCCATCAATTGTCGATCGCCATCGGCATCGGCGTCGGTGCCTTCACCGTGGTCTCGGGTGTCATCCCGCAGTTCACGAAGTGGCACGACACCTCGCCGGTTGCCCGCGAGGTGTTCCACGGCATTCCGGGCCCCCTGCAGGCTGCCTTCTACACCGTCATTCCCATGCTCATCGTGTGGGGTTCGCTGCGCTTCGCCGACCGCGTGCGCAACTGGGAGCGCGGAGCACCCGATCGTCGCCGCACGACTCCGAAGAACGTCAAGCGTCGCCTCGCCGACTATCGCGCCGGTGTGTACATGCGCACTCTTCTTCGTGACTCGGCCGCCGGCCTCATGCACTCGCTCATCTACTTCGGCTTCCTCGTTCTTCTCGGCGTCACCACGGTTCTCGAAATCGATCACCAGTTGCCCGAGAGTCTGAAGTTCCTCCATGGCCGCGTGTATCAGGCGTACGTCGTCGTCGGTGACCTTGCGGGTGTCGTGTTCACCGCAGGTGTGGTCTGGGCAATTCTCCGTCGTTACGTGCAAAAGCCGTACCGCATCCGCATCAAGACCAAGCCCGAACACGCCGCGATCCTCGGTGTGTTGCTGGCCATCGGCGTCACCGGCTTCGGGGCCGAGGCATTCCGCATCGCCCAGCAAACTGCCTCAGGAACAGACATGTCGTTCGAAAAGTGGAGCTTCATCGGCTATCCGCTTTCGCAGTTGTTCGATGGACTTGCCGTGAACACCCTGAACACCTGGCACCAGATCTGGTGGGGTGGACACGTTCTCGCATTCATCGCGTTCCTCGCGCTGTTGCCCATCACGATGCTGCGCCACATCTTCACGTCGCCGCTCAACATGTACCTGAAGGATCGCGAGCGCCCGAAGGGTGCCATGAAGGCGATGCCGAACCTCACCGAAACCTCGCTGGAATCGTTCGGTGCCGCCGTTGTCGAAGACTTCACCTGGAAGCAACTCCTCGACACCGACGCCTGCACGATGTGCGGACGTTGCACCAGCGTGTGCCCCGCCCACGCCACCGGCAAGCCACTCGACCCGCGCGAAATCGTCCTGAAGACCGGTGAAGTGATGGCGGCAACCGCCGCACATGCCGAAGGTGGACGCGTGTCGCCACCCATCGGAACCGACAGCGAAATCACCATCGGTGCCAACTCGCTGTTCGAGCGCATCACGGCCGAAGAAGTGTGGTCGTGCACGTCATGCAAGGCCTGCGACGAAATCTGCCCGGTCAACATCGAGATTCTCGACAAGATCCTCGATATGCGTCGTTACCTCTCGCTCATGGAATCGAACTTCCCCGCCGAGTTGGGTAACGCCTACCGCGCCATGGAAAACCAGGGCAACCCGTGGGGCATGAACCAGGGTGATCGCGCCGATTGGGCCAAGGACCTCGACGTTGAAGTCGTCGACCCGGGTGCGGCACTGCAATCCGAATACCTCTACTGGGTCGGTTGTGCAGGAAGCTTCGACGACAAGAACAAGAAGGTCACGCAGTCCATGGCGAAGCTGTTGAAGCGCGCCGGTATCGACGTGGCAATTCTCGGTCCGAGTGAAATGTGCACGGGCGACTCCGCGCGTCGCAGCGGCAACGAGTACCTCTTCCAGATGCTCGCCATGCCCAACATCGAAATGTTGAACGGCATGGGCGTGAAGAAGATCATCACGCAGTGCCCGCACTGCTTCAACACGCTGAAGAACGAGTACCCACAGTTGGGCGGCAACTACGAAGTTGTCCACCACAGCGAACTGCTCGAGCAGCTCATCGCAACCGGCCAACTCGACATGACCAACGCGTCACTCGACGACCGCATCACGTACCACGACTCGTGCTACCTCGGTCGTCACAACGACGTGTACATGGCGCCTCGCAAGGTCGTCGGCAGCATCAAGGGCGTGCAAATCGTCGAGATGCCGCGCAACGGCACGAAGGGCATGTGCTGTGGCGCCGGTGGCGCACGCATGTGGATGGAAGAGTCGATCGGCACCAAGGTGAACGACGAGCGCGCCCGCGAGGCACTCAGCACCGGCGCAAGCCGCGTCGCCACTGCCTGCCCGTTCTGCTACATCATGCTCGACGACGGCGTGAAGGCTGCCGGTGCCGACGAAGACACGGTCAAGGTGGCCGACATCGCCATTCACGTGCTCGAGGCACTGGAAAACGGCGAGCGCAACGCTTCGGCAACATCACCGCTCAGTACGCCGGTCGCCGGCGAGTAACGCGATTCAGTCCGGACCATCTGCGACCCCGGCAACGCGGAAGCTTCGTTATTCGGCATCCGCGGCTACGCGGAAGCCGATGTGCGAAGTCGCGAATTGGGCGGGCTGAGGAATGCGGGCTGTCGGTCGGTAACGCGAGCAGTAGTTGACCGCACAGAGGTGTGATCCACCTTTCAGAACCATCACCTGCCCACCCTGTTCAAAAGGGTCATCTGTTTTTTTCGCACCACCGCAGCACGCATTGGTGACGTGGCCCTCGAGGAATTCAGTCGACGTCCATTCCCACACATTGCCGATCATGTCGACAAGCCCGAGTTCATTCGGTGGAAACGATCCAACCGGCGAAGTTCCTCCGATGTTGTCGGGTTCTGGGCGAGAGGGAAAGCCCCCTCGCCAATGGTTCGCCATTGCGCGGCCACTCGGCATCAGTTCGGTACCCCATGCAAAGGCCGTATCGGCGTCGAGTCCGGAACGTGCAGCGAATTCCCATTCGGTTTCGCTCGGCAATCGAACTCCTGCCCATTCGCAATAAGCCATCGCGTCGATGAGGCACACGTGGACCACCGGATGGTTCGGCTTGTCGGCAATCGACGATTCGGATCCACGTGGGGCATGCCAACACGCCCCCGGCACGAACTGCCACCATGCGCCTTCATCGACTTCGACCCCGAATGCCGGTGGCGAAAAGACCACGCTGCCTGGCTGGCGTAATTCGGGCGCAAGACCTCGGGCGACTTCGTCGGACAGTCGCCGTTCCGCAACGGTCTTGTACCCGGTGGCAACGACGAACCGACCAAATTCAAGGTTTGTGACCGGAGTCGTACCGATGCGGAATGCATTGACCTGACGTTCGTGCCTCGGGGCTTCCTCGGGGTAGGCGTCATCGGACCCCATGTGAAACGTTCCCGCCGGAACGTCAACCAAATCGATCACGTGCTCAGTCAATCGCGAGACCGAGGCGTATCGCTTCCTCTAGGACATGCGGGCCAACGTCGGGCGCAGGGGCACCGGGGGTATAGGTCACCGCGTTGATCGTCCCCGTGAACGGAAACGCACCGTGGCGCGAATAGAGGTCACAAGAGACCGGCGAACGACGATCGATTCCCACATCGATCCCTTCGTAGGGAAGAAATGCGTACGGCTGGAAGAAGCCCTCGACCGAGGGATGCTTCACGCCGTCGACTTCGAGTGCAACTGTCCACGTCTTGTTCCCCGGGGCAGTCACTTCCACGGCGATGGACGTCGAGTGCGTTGCGAGAGGCGCGGGCGCAAGCGACTTCATACCCAAACCGGTGTTCTGAGCGAAGTGGAGGTGCCCCTCTTCTACATACAGGACGTACCCGTTGTCCTGTCCCCCGTGCGCAACGACGATCCCTTCGTCACCCTCGCGGTAACGCCAGTCGACATCGATACGGAACGAGCGACCCTGCACCAACTTCGCGGACCGAAAGCGTTCGAGCGTTCCCGTACCGGGAAGGATGCGCGTCGTCTGCGCGTACACGCGTTCACTTGGTGGACGAAGCATGTGCTCGATCCTCACACCCTCGGACAGCGGGTACACCTTGTTCTCGCGTGCTGCGGCGTCCCATGCAGCAACAAGTTCGGCGACTTTGTCCGGCATTTCATCTGCGAGATCGTTGGCTTGCGTCGGATCGGCATTCGTATCGAAGAGTTGCCACTTTTCGTTGTCGAATGAAGTACGCGGCACGTGGAATGTCACGGCCTCCCAACCGTCGCGGTAGTACGCCCGATGTCCGATACATTCCCAGTACTGCTCGGTGTGATGCGTCGGTGCGCTGGCCGATTCAAGTGTGTGCACGAAACTCGTACCCTGGACGGGATCTGCCTCGAGTCCGTTTCGCTGCGTGAGGGTTTCGACACCTACCAGCTCGAGCAAAGTCGGCAGCATGTCGACGATGTGGGTGAACTGCCTGCGATACACATCACCTCTCGCTGCAACTTTCGCCGGCCAGGACATGACAAAGGGGACTTGATGTCCGCCACGATGCGTGGTGATCTTGTAGAGGCGGAACGGTGTGTTGCATGCCATCGCCCAACCACGTGGGTAATGAGGCCACGAACTTGGTCCACCGATTTCATCGAGATTTTCGAAGTCCTCGGGGCGATGTTCGACGTTGTCACCCGATCCCGCGAATCCACGGAAATATGATCTCGCGCCGAGAAGGTTCCCCTCGCGTGACGCACCGTTGTCGCTCGTAAAAATGAACACCGTGTTATCGAGTTCACCCAGATCTTCGAGTGTCGAAATCAATCGACCAACCGACTGGTCGATGTTGTCGACCATGCCCGCGTACACCTCCATGTAGCGGGCATACAGCTTCTTTTGGTCGTCCGACAGTGAGTCCCACGCAGGGACGCCCTCTCCCGGCTCGGAATTGCGTGGCGGAAGGACAGTGTCTTGGCCGATGAGACCGAGTTCCTTTTGCTTCGCAAAACGTCGGTCGCGCAGTTCGTCCCAACCGCAGTCGTAGACACCCCGATATTTGGCGATGTCCTCGGGCTTTGCATGCAAAGGGGCATGAACGGCGCCGTGGGCAAAGTAAAGGAAGAACGGCTTGGAAGGGTTCGAAGCCTTCACATCTTTCATCATCCGAACGGCACGATCGGTGAGGTCATCCGTGAGGTAGTAGTCGTCAGGATATTGATCCACATGTACGACACTGTTGCCCTCGTACAGACGATGCGGGTGCCAGAAATTCGTCAACGCCTCGAGAAACCCGTAGTACTGCTCGAATCCGCGCTGCAGAGGCCACGAATTCTTGTCGCCGGTTTCGGTGAGGTCTGCATCCTTCGCCAGATGCCACTTTCCCACCGCGAGAGTGGAGTAGCCGTTGGCACGAAGCGTTTCGGGCAGGGAAGGTTGATTGGCGGGAAGCTCGGATGCGTACCCCGGAAAGCCAGGGTCGATATTGGCTACAAAGCCCATTCCCACCGCGTGATTGTTGCGTCCGGTCATGAATGCAGCGCGCGTGGGCGAGCACAGCGGGGTGACATGGAAATTCGTGTAACGCAGGCCGCGCTCGGCAAGACGATTGATGTTCGGAGTATCGATTTCCGATCCGTAACAGCCGAGGTCGGAGTAGCCGAGGTCATCGGCGATGACGAAGACGATGTTCGGCGCGCCGTCCGGCGCAACGGGCTTCGTCGTCCAACTGGGCTTCGACTTCGAGAAGGTTTGTCCGATGGTTCCCGCGAAACCCGGGTACTGAATGTTGTCGCTCATGTTGCCCCCCTAGACGGTCATGACGGAGCCTTTGGTTGACGTTGTCTGCCAACGCAGAAGACGCCGCTCCAAAAGACCAATCGCACCATTGATGATGATTGCGAGAATTGCGATGATGAAGATCACGCCGAAAGCTTCAGACATGTTCAGAATGTTGGTCGCGGCGATATAGCGCAGACCGAGACCGTATTTGGCACCAAACAATTCGGCAAAAGTTGCACCGAGCAATGCCCATACCGAACCGAGGCGAATCGCACCGAAAACCGAGGTGAGGACCGATGGAAGAATCACTTTGAAAAATCGGTCGCGCTCGCGTCCACCCATGGTGATCATCACCGTTTCAAGGTCAGGATCGATCATTCCGGCAGCCGCACGAGTCGGCACCATCACGATGAAGAAGACGATGCTTGCCGAAAGCACAACCTTCGACGTTTCGGCAAGACCAAAGATCAGAATGAGAATCGGCGCAAACGCCGTGCGTGGTGCGGCGTTCAGAAACGTGAAGACCGGCGAGGTCACCAACCACAATGTCTTGAAACGGGCCATCACAAGCCCGAGAAATAGACCGCCCAATGATCCAAAGACCCAACCAAATCCGGCCTCGCGGAGCGTTACTTTGACATCCCGCCACAGTTCACCGTTGTTCCAGTTGTCACCGAACCAGTCGAGAGTTTGTTTTGGCGAAGCAATGAACGCTTTGTTGATCACATTCCACCTGTAAATGAAATGCCACACCAAGATCGCAAACGCGATCACAAGTATCTTGCCCAACTGGATGGGAATTTGAAGCGATTTGATCGCGCGTTGACGCTGCGTCGGTCTGGTGTATTCGGCAATGATCTTTTGGCCGGGTGACGGTTGATTCTGATCAGACGAGCTCATCACGCAACTCCTTCCAAATCGTCGCCTCGAGGTGCATGAAGTGCTCGTTGTCCATGAGATCATCGACACGACGTGGACGCGGAATGTCGATGATTTGGTCGAGTTTGATTTTCCCTGGGCGTGCTGTCATCACGATCACACGGTCGGCCAACAACACCGCTTCGGCAAGATCATGTGTCACGAGGATGACCGTTGAACCCGAGTTTTCCCAGAGACGAAGAAACTCATTTTGTACGGTGATTCGTGTTTGTGCATCAAGGGCACTGAAGGGTTCGTCCAACAACCACAACTTCGGTTCGATTGCCAATGTGCGGGCAATTGCCACGCGCTGACGCATACCTTGCGACAACTGTGACGGAAACTTGTTCTTGAAATCCGAAAGCTTGACCATGTCGAGCAATTCTTCGGCTCGACGCTTACGTTCCGCCTTGGCAATCCCGCGAATCTCCATCGGCATCTCGACGTTCCTACGCGCAGTTCGCCATGGAAACAACGCCGAACGAGCGAGCATGTAACCGACATCCATTGACGGACCCGTGACGATCGACCCGTATTTCTCGACCGTGCCCAATGTCGGCCTGATAAGACCCGACAACATGTTCAACACGGTCGTCTTGCCACACCCCGACGGTCCGACAATCGCCAAGAACTGACCCCTTGGCACTTCGATCGACACGTCATCGACAGCCAACACCGGATCACCGTTCACATCGTTGAAAATCAACGTCACATCATCAAGCGCAACCGCAACATCAGACATGAGACACCCCCTCGAAAAACAGTAGATGGTGATGGACCGTGCGGGGTCCGCTGCAGAGGACTTACAGCGGACCCCGGGGTCACATCACCACAGGTGATTTGTGTGGTTAATTAACCGTAATTGACGTCTTGGACGAACGATTCTGGAAGTTCTTGGCGCCCTTGTCGACGACTTGGAGACCAACTTCGCAAACTCCCGACTTCTTTGTGATCACCGTCTGTCCGGAGATGGTGCAGACCTTGGTGGTGTAGGAAGTTGCAGAGATTTTCGAATCTGCCTTCGGAAAGAGTGCAAGCGCTGTTGCCAAGTTCTTCAGTGAAATTACGGTGCCCTTCTTCACAGGCTTGATCTCTTTTGCTGAAGTGTTGTAGATGAAGTCACGCGCACCGTAGACAACACCCTTCACGATGGCCTGGTTCGTGTCCTTGTACCACTGTCCAACACGATCCCAAGCGGCAAGATTGATTGCCCCAGTCGGCGAGATGTAGTTCAGGTTCTTCTTCATCAAGGCAATTGCGGTCGCGTTGTCGACACCCGAGTACTTCTGCAGACGTGCAACGGCAGCAGCAAAGTTCTTCGGCGTCTTGAGCCACGTGGCGGCTTCGTCAAACGCGGCATCGATGTTCTTCACGAGACCCTTGTTGGCGTAGAACCAGCTCGAGGTTGCGCCGAGACTGAGTCCTGGTGCGCGGGTCACATCCGGCAGTCCCTTGGCACCGTCTCGGATTGAAAATGGCGAGATTGCCAAGCCGCTCTGAACCATCATCGTCGCGAACGGTTCGTACGCAATGACTGCATCAACTGACTTGGCTGTGAGTGCCGCGGTAATCGTCGGTGCGCTCAACAGGCCAGGAACGATCGTGCCGGTGTAGGTGATTCCGGCTCCTGCGGCGAGCTGAAGCCACATGAACTCGGACGCGCCCGCCTTCGCGACGACGCCAACGTTCGACTTTGCAAGTGCGGTCATGACCGTCTTGTAGTCGGAACCTTCCTTGAGGCCATTGTCGTCGGCAAAGCCCTTGCGGACGATGATTTCCCAGAAAGGCGCCGTCAATTGCTCGCGAAACACTGTCATTGGTGTCGAAGTTTGCCAAGCGATGTAGTTGTCGATCGTGGCGCTTGTCAGACTGATTGTTCCACCGACGAGTCCCGCCAAGATCGCAGGAGCCGCTGCAACTTCTACGGGATTGAACTTGATGCCGTGCTTGACATCGAAGCCTTCGTCAATGACGGTGTTCAAAATGACACCCATCGTGCTTGCCTTCGTTGAAGCAATATTGATCGTCACCGGATCTGCCGCATGCGCCGAGTTGGCGTACGGCACGGCCCCGAGACCGGCGATGGCGAGCACCGTCGCAACGCGACGACGCATGCCTTTCTTGGACATTTTCATTTTCTTTTCCCCCTCAAGGTTTTTGTGGTGATGTATTGCTGCATTCGACTCACTCGAGAGCGAGCCCCAACTCGATGGCCGCTCGCAGCGCTCCCGGACCTTCATCCGGTGCGAATTCGCCCGGCAGATAGGTAACGTCGGCGATGCTTCCCGTGAACGGGTAACAACCGTGTTGCTGGTAGATCTCCCACGAGACGGGCGAGCGACGGTCCATACCGACGTCGATTCCTTCATATGGGAGAAAACTGAAGGGCTGCGTGAAGCCACCCTGACGTGGGTGCTGAACACCGTCGACCGTAAATCCGACTTCCCACTGACGTTTGCCAGGAGCCGTTATATGCAATGTGAAAGTCGACGATGCATCGGCCAGTCGAACTGGTTCGAGTTTTGACATTGTGCCGTTTGCATTCGAGTGGAAGTGGAGTCTGCCGTCTTGAACAAAGACGACATAGCCCATGTGCTGACCACCGTGAGCGAAAACGATGCCTTCATCGCCCTTCTTGTAGTTCCAATTCACGACAACATCGAAAGAGCGGCCGACGGTCAGCCGTGCAGAACGCACGCGCTCGAGTGTGGGCGTACTCGGACGAATTCGTACCTTGCCGAAATACTCGTCTTCGTACGGTGACTTGCGAATGTGTTCGGTACGGAAACCGTCGGTAAGCGGGTACACCTGATTGGCCTTTGCCGCCACTTCCCAGGCCTCTACGAGTTCCTTCACCTTGTCCGGATGGTCGGCCGAAACGTCGCGCAACTGGTTCACATCGGATTCGGCATGGAACAGCTGCCAATGATCATTCTTGAATGATTTACGCGCTTCATGCGTTGTGACGACTTCCCAGCCATCCCGATAGAACGCCCGGTTACCGATGCATTCCCAGTATTGCTCGGTGTGCTTCGTGGGTGCACCGGCATCGTCAAGCGTGTGCGCAAAACTCTCGCCCTGAATCGGGTCAGCCTTGACGCCATGTCGCTCGGTCAGAGGTTTGATTCCAATCAGATCGACGATGGTCGGCAGGATGTCGATGATGTGCGTGAACTGACGGCGCAACACTTCACCTTTCGCCTTCACTCGCTGAGGCCAAGAGAAGACGAAGGGCACGGTATGGCCACCGCGCATCGTGGTGATCTTGTAAAGGCGGAAGGGAGTGTTGCAGGCCATCGCCCACCCGCGCGGATAATGCGGCCACGTTGTTGGACCGCCAATCACTTCGAGATTCTCGAAATCACCGGGCTTGTGTTCACCATGTCCACCCGGAGTCGAACTGGAATTCGAGAAATAGGCACGCGTACCCGTTGCATTACCTTCGCGCGATGCACCGTTGTCGCTCGTGAACACAAAGATCGTGTTGTCGAGCTCGCCCAACGCTGCAACTTCTGCAATGAGACGGCCAACCGATTGGTCGATGTTGTCGACCATTCCCGCGTAAACCTCCATGTAGCGGGCATAGAGCCTCTGCTGTTCCGGAGAGAGATCCGCCCAGGCAGCGACTTCGTGGCCCGCTTCATGGTTACGCGGGGGAAGTTCGGTGTCGGCAGGAACGATGCCGAGTTCCTTTTGGCGCGCGAGGCGTCGTTCGCGAATCACGTCCCAACCACAGTCGTAGACGCCCTTGTACTTCGCGATGTCGGATTCTTTTGCGTGCAACGGTGCGTGTACCGCACCATGCGCAAAGTAGAGAAAGAAAGGCTTCGAGGGACGTGCCGCCTTGACTTCCCGAATCATGCGAACGGCGCGATCGGTGAGGTCGTCGGTCAGGTAGTAGTCATCGGGGTACTTGTCCGTTTGCACCACGCTGTTGCCTTCATACATGCGATGTGGATGCCAGAAGTTCGTCAATGCTTCGAGGAATCCGTAGTACTGCTCGAAACCGCGCTGCAACGGCCATGAGTGCTTGTCACCCGCCTCGGAATAGTCGGCATCCTTGCAGAGGTGCCACTTACCCACCATCAGCGTGGAATATCCGTTGTCGCGAAGCGTTTCTGCGATTGACGGCTGGTTCTTTGGAAGCTCTCCGGCGTAACCGGGATAACCGGCATCGACGTTGGCAACCATGCCCACGCCGGCGGCATGCGAATTACGTCCCGTCATCAGTGCTGCTCGAGTCGGAGAGCAAAGTGGTGTCACATGGAAATTTGTGTAACGGAGACCGCTATTTGCAAGCGAGTCAATATTCGGGGTGTTGATCTCCGAGCCGTACGAACCGAGATCCGAGTATCCAAGATCGTCAACGAGAATGAAGATGATGTTCGGCGCACCTTGAGGCGCTGACGTGCGCTCGGGCCACCACGGCGTTGATTTCGCCATGGTTTCCGCAATTCGCCCTCCAAAACCGGGATACTTCGTTACTTCGGGATGTTCTTTGCTGGTCATTGTTCTTGTCTCTCAAAAATTTCAGTAGAAGGCTTCGCCACCGTCGAGGCTGACGGTTCCGCCGGCAAATGCAGCGCCGTGCGGGCCGCAAAGGAAGAGTGCAAATTCGCCGATCTCATCGAGCGTGACCGCTCGTTTGATCGCACTGTTCTGGGTGTACAACTTGACGACCTCGTCAACTCCCGCGAGTCCAAGTCCTTTGCCCGCCGAATTCAGTAACATGTCGGTGACGACGATTCCCGGACACAGCGAGATAACGATCACTCCGTCGGGGCCGACCTCGCGCGACACTCCCTTGACGAATCCGTTGATCGCATGTTTGTTGGCCGTGTAGCCAGCAATACGTGGTTTTCCGTGTTTGCCCTCGATCGAAGACAAACAAATGATGCGACCCGACTTTCTTGGCAACATCGTGCGCAATGCGCGTCGCGTTCCCCAAAACGTGTGATTGATATTCAGATCGAGTTCGTACTGCCACTCTTCATCGGTCATTTCAACGATTGGTGCGGTGTTCTTGACACCGCCTGCGTTGAGAACACAGATGTCGAGCGGACCGAAGTGTGCTTCGGTTTGATCGATCATCGATTCCATGCCGTCTTTTGTCATCACGTCGCCTTCGATGACGAGAAGGCGGCCAGTGGCGGCCCAGCGTTCGTTCAACTCCTCGGCTTTGGCCGCACTTCGCCCACTAACGGCAACGTTTGCTCCGGCGGCAAGCAGGGCGTGAGCGATCGCGCGTCCGATGCCGCGCGTTCCCCCGGTAATCAGGGCGGTCTGCCCCGAAAGGTCGATGGCCACGTCTTCCCCCTCTGTCGACTGGTTTTTGTATTGTCTGTGTCAATACAATAACTGGTGACAGGCGTCATGGTCAAGAGAAATGTTTGTTCTGAAACATTCTTTCCTAGGGCGAACAATCATGCATTAATTTGGGGAACGGAGGGCCCGTGGCGTCAATTTCAAGCGAAATAATCACACGTAGACCGGGTCGGCCTCGAGCAGAAGATGCCGCGGATGTACGAGGCAAATTGAAAGATGCCGCCCGCAAGAACTTTGGGGCTTACGGCTTCGAGGGCGCCTCGGTCGCAAAGATCGCCAAAGACGCAGGTGTCGCTCCCACGGCTCTCTATCACCACTTCGGCACCAAAGAGGCACTGTGGGAACAGGTGTTTCTTGAGGTGCTCGACGCCTCTTATGAACGAATAAAAGAACTGATAACGAGCCGACCAACTCTTCTCGAGGCTCTCAATTACTTTTTTGCTCAGCGGAGCCATCTACCTTCAGGGGTGGACGGCTCGCGTGAATTCTTGATTCGATGCGCCGCCGATATGCGCGCATTTCCGGAACTCGAGAAGTACCGAGAGCACCGTTCAACTGCGCAGTTGCGCGTTTTTCGTGCCCTCACCGACCTCGGTGTCCAATCGGGTGAGATCCATCCCACACGAAATCTCGACATTGCGACGGAACTGTTGCGTACCCTCGTCATGGGAAGATTGTGGGAGGGCTATACGCACCCCGATCAAGCAGACGAGCGAACGGAAATTCTCAGCCGAATTCTGCCGGAAGTTCTTGAAGTGCTGGCTCGCCCTGAAAGTTCTAAGGAAGTTCACCGGAGTCGCGAAGCAAGCTGAGAGAGCGCTCTCCCATCGACGCTGCCAAGTCGATCGTTTTCTGCGAAGACATGTCGCCGACTGTGAAGAGTGAACAAGCAACACCCAACGAGAACCATGCGGCTTTGCCAATGTGTCGCGCCATTTCTGTCCGAGTCGGAGGTTGACCATATTTGGCGAATTCATCGACATAAATGTCGAGCAAGTCATTGGTCCACGCACGACGATCATCGACCCTCAATCCTTGGGCGAGAAAATATCCGATGTCCCACTCGCGCGGACCAAGCGCCACGCCTTGCCAATCGACCAAAGCAACGCTGGTTCCATTTCGATCAAACAGAAGATTGTCCGGGCGCGCATCGCCGTGCAATAGGTAGAACGGCATCGCTGAGAGGTGATCGAATGCAGCGAGCAATCGTTCGACCATTTCGTTGGCCGTCAGAGCCATCCTCAAATTTGGTGGTACGAGCCTTTTGATTTCCTCCCAACCGCGTGTGACAAAGATGGTCTGGTTGGCTCGACGTTCCGGTGCGGATACAAGCGAGAACAGGTGCCGAAATTGGGCGACGTGTGATTCGGGAACGTGCAGGGCTGCCAATTCCTTCATAACGAGGACCGCTTGGTCGTACGCGACCCCCACGATTTGATTCACCGAAAAATCAGCGTCAATGCATTCCATGAGAATCAAGAATTCGGCTGTCTCACCGTCGTACCACGTACCGAAACTTCGTGGAATCCGACATTTCAGGACGGGGGCAATTTGCTCGTAGAAGTCGATTTCGCGCTTGAAAATTCCGGCGCGTTTCGCGGCTGCTCGTGTCTCTGCTCGGTCCGCAGAGAACTTCGCGACTACTTGTCGGTTGGAGCCATCACTCAGTGAGAGTTCGAGGCGGAAAATGTCGCCGAGCATTCCCTTTCCGGCTCCGATGTCCGTGTTTCGGAAGGTGTTTATCGAGTAGCCGAGTGCCTCGCTCAGCCAAGTTGAAGACAGGTCGCTTATTCGGCGCGGAAAGTCGCTTGTCATGGCTGGAGGGTAGTCAACGGCACGAACATCAAAAATGTTCGGAATTGAGAACTCAGTTGAAGTTCTCGAAATAGCGGCTCGGTGTCGGGCCGCGCTGGCCCTGATACTTCGAACCATGCGCACCCGAGCCGTACGGCTTGTCGGCGGGTGACGTCATTTGAATGAAGCTGATCTGACCGATCTTCATGCCCGGATACAGGGTGATCGGCAGGTTCGCGAGGTTCGCCAACTCGAGAGTGACATGACCATCGAAGCCGGCATCGATGAATCCGGCGGTCGAGTGAATGACAAGACCGAGACGACCGAGCGAGCTCTTGCCTTCAACGCGCGCGACGAGGTGGCTTGGCACTGCAACACGCTCGAGGGTCGAACCGAGTGCAAATTCGCCTGGGTGCAGAAGGAACGCTTCGCCCTCGGGAACTTCGACGAGTTCCATCAAACCGCTGAGGTCCTTCTTCACATCGAGAACGGGTGCGGAGTGATTACGAAAGACGCGGAAGAGGTTCGACACCTTCACGTCGATCGACGACGGCTGCACGCACGCGGAGTCAAACGGCTCGATGATGATGTTGCCGGCATTGATCTCGGCGAGCAGATCGCGGTCAGACAGAATCACGTCCGAAACCCTAGCGAAGGCACGCTGATAGCCTGAATTTCGCTTCTGCGGGTGTAGTTCAGTGGCAGAACATCAGCTTCCCAAGCTGAGAATGCGGGTTCGATTCCCGTCACCCGCTCAAATGTCCGACGATGACATTCGAACAGCGCGGGGCATCGTGATTCCCGCCGTGGCCATGCGGTGGTCGTTTGCGCGTGCGGGCGGAGCCGGCGGTCAAAACGTCAACAAAGTGTCGACGAAGGCATCGGTCGAGGTGAATTCGGCCGACCTTCAGGGCCCTGCCGCTCCACTTGCCCGGGCTCTGGCTGTGCTGCCCGATGTTCTGCGGGTGTCATCGCAAACGGCACGGAGCCAGTGGCGCAACCGGCAGTTGTGCATCGAACGGTTGATCGAACGAATCGACGATGCTTCCGCCCCACCTCGGCCGCCTCGACGCGCTACTCGACCATCACGCGGGGCGATGGAACGTCGGCTGCAGGAAAAGAAGCGTCGCAGCGAAACGAAGACCGAGCGTCGCAACAAGGATTGGTGACGGCTCTTCGGCCGCCATGCACACATTCGGTGGACACCATTCACCGATCGGATTACCGTGAGCATCACTGAATCACAGCGCTTCGAACTGCACCAATCGCTGCGAAACGAACTGGGAGTATCCGTGGCCGACACTTTGATGGAACATCTACCGCCCTCGGGTTGGAATGATATCGCACGTCGGGCCGACCTCGAGACGATCCGCAAGAAGATTGTCAACGAGATCAACGCCACGGTGACCGAGAAGTTGAACTCACAGCTGCGCTGGACGATCGGCCTGTTTGCAGCACAGTTCGTTGCACTCACTGCAATCCCGCTGCGCTGAGCTTCGATCC
>Ga0214923_10005334_pt1 | contig 15006 bp, 34 predicted proteins | sample LL1510_MetaG_FD_177993 | JGI IMG/M metagenome (GOLD analysis project Ga0214923, IMG submission 177993) | Freshwater microbial communities from Lake Lanier, Atlanta, Georgia, United States - LL-1510 | ecosystem: Environmental > Aquatic > Freshwater > Lake | place: USA: Georgia | collected... | reverse complement strand
GTAAAGGATTGAAACGGCCCTGGCAGCTTCCGGAACTGAGCAAGAAAGAAAGGAAGCGATTAAAGAAGCTGGCCAAACTACGGGATCCGTTTGAAATCTGGATCGACCACCACAACCACAAGCTGGAGGTGCTGCGCACGGTGGGCAGCATGATCAACGCAATTGTGGGGTTTCTGGTGTTCCTGAAGGTTTTCGGATTATTGCATTAATGAAAGGTTTAAAAGACAAGGTTCTGGACGTGCTGCATCTGATGCTGCGGGCCCTGATTGTGATTTGGATATGGACCGGCGGACTGGCATTACTGGCGCTTTGTTACGCTTATTTTAAAACAAAAGAATTTATACAAATCAGGGTATTGAAACGGGAATAAAGCTTTGAACAACCTGCGGCGCTATCATGTCATACCTTATATGAGCATGATAGGAACTGCAATTGCTGACCTGGAAGTGCTGCCGGATGCATTGGTGGAACGGTACCAGAAGCGGTATAAAAAAGGGGACCGTCGGTGTCTGGACAAAATCGTGCTGCACAACATGAAGTTGGTGATGCATCTGGCGGCCCAGTATTATCCTCCGGCCGGATACGACCACGAGGACCTGGTCATGGCTGGAACTCCTGGACTATACTCCGCCGCACGACGCTGGAAAAAGAGCAAAGGAGCCAGCTTCGGCACATATGCATCCTATCACATCAAGCACCACATCCGCCGGTTCATTCAAAAAAACAGTCACGTGGTAAACGTGCCTTATCGCTTCAACGACGACCTGGCGGCCGCACACAAAGAAAAGCACCGACTGGAAGAGTCATTGGGCCATGGTGTACGGGAAGATGATGATCGGCTCAGCAATGCTGCACAGCGCACGTTTGGCCGCGTGGCCACCCGGTTGGATCTGCACGGAGGCGTGGATGAATTTGGAGAACCGTGCACCATCGATATCCCAGATCCTGCAGGCGCTGCTCCGGTCTACGGCGAGGAAGAATATAAAATATTAAACAACCTGATACGGGAGCTGCCGCATCGTCTTCAGGAAATACTGCGGGCCCGTTTTGGTTTCGAGGATCCGGATCACATCCCGACCCTGGAAGAATTGGGAACTCGCATGCATGTGACCCGGGAACGCGTGCGCCAACTGGAGAATGCTGCAGTACATAAACTGCGGCAGCGGCTGCGTTACCTGCAGCGCAAAGAAAACCTGGTTCTGAAATAAACTGCAATAAACTGCAGTAGACTGCGCAGGGCCCTGGGCCAAATGCCGCATCACATGTCTGAAGGACACGTCGCTCTATTAGAAACGTCTGTCCGGAACACACGTGTTGCTGGGGCGCACGTGTATTATTATAAAATATATAATCTTTTTATTTGAAAAATCCTTCTTTTTTTTAAAAATATTTCATTGATTATAAGCAAAATACAGCTTTTTTGATAAAAATGATGTTGATAATAAAAAGAATTCATTTATATAAGAATACATGACTATTACATATCTGGATGAAAAACCTGCGGCTGCAGCAGTACAGGACCCGGTAACCACGGTGCCTGCATTGGAAGGAGCACCTGTTGCTTCGCTGCAAAATCAGGTTTCAGAGAATATTCAACCGGTGTTGAAAGTTGCCAAACGAGGACGTCCTCCTGGCAGTCGGAACAAGACTCACAAGCCCAAAGCATCAATCCGCAGCCACAACAAACGTGGCCCGGGTCGTCCGGCCAAAGCCAGGGGAAAGAATCAGGAACGCAGCATTCGCATCAAAAACAACAAAACAACCAAGAAAGAAAAAAAGCATATGACAACTGAAACCATCACCCAAACCACCAACGAAAACCGCCGGGGCCGCAAGAGCGAGGGCAAGACCTGCAAGTTGGTCTGCCTGATCACGGGCAGCACGCGTACCGCAGGCAGCGGATACCTGAGCACCAAGCCCACAGAGTTCCGCAGCAACTACATCAGCCGTCCGGCGCTCAAGCTGCTGCGCCAGGGGCTGAACGTTAAGCAGGTGCGCGAGCAGCTGCAGCAGGGACTGGATCTGGTTGAACCCGCTCAAGAGGTTCTGCAGAACGCCATTACCCTGAACGGCAAGCACAAGAAGGACTAATTAATTTATATTATCTTTCCGTGAGTGCACGGTCATCGACTCCCGTGCATTCCGACCGCAAGGACAGCAGATCTGATTCTCTGGCGGAAGATAATATATTTTGTAAATTATTACAAAAGTAACATAGCCCAAAATTTCAACAGGAGATGACCTGGGTGCAACCTGTCTGATGGGCAAACTTGTCTATTAGAAAGGTTGACCCCCAACACACATATGAGCATTTTGAAAAGAATATATATTTTATTTCCAATATTGCTGAGTGCTTGCACCGGGATGCGATCCAGCGGCGACGGAGCTGACTACATCAGCCCGGGGACCAGCACAGTTGTGGGCGGCACCTTGATTGGAGCAGGAAGCGGAGCTGCCATTGGTGCATTGGCTGGTCCTCCTGGAGCTGCCATAGGAGCGGTGGCAGGAGCTGCAGCCGGAACCGGAGTCGGACTGGGCATCAATGCAATGAATGAAAAAGATCAAACACGCGTGGTGGCAGCACGGGATCCGGTGAACAGGAAGTACGTGATCAACCCGTACAATCAGAATCAAAAACTTTATGTGGGTGATTCTGCAGAAGGAACGATCAAGCGCGATCCGGTTGGAAGAATATTTGTGGTGGGCCCATGAGCGAGTTCCTGATTTTTGCATTGGTCACCGGGCTCGCTGCAGTTGGACTGAACAAATGCAGCACACCTGCAGCAGGCAGCCAGGTAAAACCGCCGCACGCCGACGCACCGTTCACGTATGTGATGGCGGCCCGCGACACGTTCAACAATCGTTACGTCTTCAACCCGTACAATCAGACTGAGCGGCTCTACATTGGCACGGCCCCGGAAGGAGCCCTGATGCTGGACCCGGGTGGACGACCGTACGTGGTGGGCCCTTGATGGGCTCTGGATCCGGCAAACAAAAGAAAGGATAAATATAAAATATGAACACAGTCACCCAACAGGAAAATGAAACCATGCAGGCGATGGAAAACAATGTGGGCCGCCGCTGCAGCTTTATCGCGGATCACGGAATGTTGAGCGGCATCATACGTGGCGTCAGCAACAGCGAACATTACCGCGTGATGGTGGATCATGCCAGCATCTGGGAATGGTACGTGCGGTCGGAAGCTATCCGCTTCGCAGATTAAAGTCTGGGCAGAAATTCAGGTGCCCTGTCCCCTGAGCAGGGGGTAGGACAAATTCAGTCCCAGTCAATTTTTCAAACTGTAAGAGTCTTACAGTCCCGTTTTTTCACGGGTAAAAACAACACAGCAATAGGTCAGCTTTTTTTAAACGGCACGCCAGCTCCAGGGAACCGGTTAGGCATCCCTCCTGGAGATGCAGAAGCAGGAGAAGGAAGAGTTGCAGGCTGAAGTGGCCCGCACAATCAATTGATTGGATCCCCCGGAACAACGTTTGGATCCCCCGGAACCCCCATTTATATAAAATATAAAATCTTTTTTTCTCTGCATCTTACATAAATACCTGTAATGACAAAGCGGAAAAAAATTTTGAAAAAAAAGACTTGTAAAGAAAACCCAGCTGTGGTTGAATCTGCCCAACCAAAACAGGAGGAGCAGACCCAAGTGAGACTCACAGCCAAACTCAGAAGCAAGTTGAAGAATGTGGTCAGTGTGGGACAAGGGCTTTGGCGTGTGTTCAACAGCAAAGGAGACGCTTACTACTGCAAGGATCCGCTTCTGCTTGCCGATATTGTTTATCGGAGAAAGTATGAAGAAGCGGAAATCACCAACCTCAATGGCCAGTATATGCGGATGTATATGATTACTGGCAGAAAGCAGAAATGAAAAAGATCAAGAAGAAGAATCCCAGTCGCAAGATGATTGACGAATTTATCGAGGAGTATTATCCCGATGAAGTGAACCATATTCTTTTAGCGGATGGTTTTGACGAAGCGTTCCTTGGCATCGGGTGCAGTTGTGGCGGAAAGAATGTGGCGATCTATGACCGAGCCAAGTGCATCAAGATTCTGGAGCGGGATATGAGCTATGAGGAAGCGGAGGAATACTTTAGTTTTAACACCGAAGGTGCATATGTGGGAGAATATACTCCCATCTTCATGCATAAGGTGGGCTAATGGGCGGGTATACCCTCCCCAAAAAATATATTTTTATTTTCTTTACATTTTGAAAATAATTTGGTAGCGTCCTAAACATCATGAGCAACCAAAACATCGACAACAAACCCACAACCGAAACCAATACAGCAAGTGGCGGGGTGATGAGTCTCAGCCACGGCGAAACCGATCTGACCAAGGTCAGCGAGATCGTGATTCCAGAATTCTTCTCCCGCCGTCTCAAGACAGGGAGCGAGACTTTGGACAAAATCTTCGGGGGCGATGGACTATTGCCCTCGATGGTGTTCACCCTTGCGGCTGGTGCAGGACTTGGAAAAACCACTTTCCTTCTGCAAGCGTTGGAAAGTATGACCAAGGTCGGAATTCGCACCGCCTATGTCAGCGGAGAAGAAAGCCGTGAAATGCTGGCTTACACTTGTCGGCGTCTCGGTTTGAAGAATGTGAGTATCGCCATCCAAACCGATGTGGACAAGGTTTGCGAGATGATGAGCGATGTGGATGTGCTGGTCGTGGACAGCTTTCAATGTCTCACCACCGCCAAGAAGATGAACAGCCGTGAGAAGGAACAATATTGCTTACAGGAAATGATTAAGACCGCCAAACGGACAGAATGCGTTCTTGGTCTTATCCTCCATGTGACCAAGAGCAATAACTATCGGGGTTCAACCCTCATTCCCCACGCCGTTGACGCAAACTTTATGATGCGTTCGGGCGTGAGCGAGGAGGATGTGCGGGTGATCTACTCGACCAAAAACCGCTACGGCAAATTGTATAACATCGAACTTCGTCTCGGCCACAACGGATTCGATTTGGATAATCCCCGCATTAATGATGGAACCGCCCCTGCTCCTCAAGACCCTCGCAAGGTGCGTTGGCAAGAGGATTTGCGGAAGGTGCTTGCCCTTGCCGAACCGATCAAACAAACCGATGTGACCAACGCCGTGGATGGAAATATCCAGCGGGGTTACCTTCTCATCAAACAACTGATTCGGGAAGGTAAGATCATCAAGGATGGTCGGGGTGAAGATGCGGTCTATAAACTGACCGATGCTGGCAAGGCAAGTCTGGCCGAAACTGGCGAGGATGCCGAAGGTGCTGGTGAAGATGCTGGCAATGCACCCGCAGAGGAGAATGTCGGTTAGGTAGCTCAAGATGGGGGGTGGGGTTCGATGCCCCACCCTCCAAAATATATAAAATAAATCTTTACATTATTTTCAAAATGGGCTACAAGGGTAAAAGAATGAAACATAAAAATGCATACGAGTACATCAACACGCTTCCGGAAAGCGAACAGAATTATGTTTGGGACGAATGGTTGGACAGCCCCAAGCATGATATACTGGAATGTCTGTTTCACTATATGCCAGCCAGCGTGATAAAGAAAGACATCAAGGAACTTCGGGAGGAAAACAATGACTGAAACCACCAAGCAACTGATGATGCAAATGTATCTGCTGAGTCTCGACCCCAAGCGGGAGGATTTCAGCGAACAGGTGGAACGTGCCAAAAACATAATGGATAACATGGAGCATGAGGAGGAACACGAATGAATGTGACCCTTGAACAAACGGTGGAATTGTTGGGACAACTATTGTGCAACGTGGACGAGGATTGTCCGCATGAATATCGCACCCGCCATCTGGAGGATACCATGAGCGAGTGTCACGATCTGATCAGCCGTTACAGGGAATCCGCCAAATGAACATGGTAAATTATATGCTGGACTTGGCGTTCACCATGGAACTTCCGGAAATCCCCTACGGAACTTTGAATGATATACCCAGCCATATGCTGGTCAATGCCATGCAAAAGCGGGTGGATTATCTGAGAAATCATCTGGACGAGGTGCATGAAGCCGTGGGCTTGTGCGACAGCTACAGATTTGAGCAAAAGGAATCATGAACAAACCAACTCGGGTTCTTAAACAACTGGTGCGGGACTATCACGATTTTATAAAAAATAAAGATCAATCCTTATGGAACGAACGACTGATGGCAAACATCATGGATGCCCAACAGGTTATATTGGGCAAAGACCCCAGCCGTTACATGGCTGAACAATACGAGTTTGACTTTATCAAACGCTAAAATAAGTATTGACAACTTTACACTATGAGTTATAAAGGTTAACGATGGAGAGAGCGTTTTTAAAAATCAATCCGCATGACCGCCGTGATCTGGAAAGTTTCACAAGGGCACTCAAGCGGTTCACCGCCAAGGTAAATGAAGAAGGTGTGATCGAGGAATCAAGGATGCGAAGCAGATTCCTCAAGCCCAAAGACAAAGCTCAAGCCAAACAAAAATTCAAACAAAAACTATGGGGCGAATACAAATGGAAGCCCCCTTTCAAGCACGAAAAACGAATAGGCAAGACGGAGTAGCGATTTCGCCTCCGTAGTTTAACTGGTCAAAACACATGGCTTATACCCATGAAGCTCTAGATTTGGGCAAGATCTTGGTTCGAATCCAAGCGGAGGTAAAAGATTTTATAAAAAAATGATTTGGGCAGGTAGCTTAAATAGTGAAGCAAACGACTCATAATCGTTGGAGTACTGGTGCAAGTCCAGTCCTGCCTATTATTTTTGCATTCGGTGGTCATATTCCCAATGACAGTTAGGACAAAGAAACATGATATTCTGTTTACCATTTACAACACCTACTTTAGTATCTTTTGAAAATGAAGATATGGGTTTAACATGACATATTTCCGTATGTTTGTCGTAAGAACACTTTTCACATTGATGAGTTCGGTTTTTATATAATCTATTGGCATGGTTACGTATATTGTCGTAACGATTGCTTCCATTTCTTACACATATTTCTTCAATAGTGTATTCATTTAATTGTTTTCCGTATTTGTTGTTTTTTCCTTCTTGTTTACATTTTTCACAATATTTTCTATCTTTAGGATATGTTTGCGCATTGCACCCTTTACAAATTCCCCAAACTCGTTTTCGTTTTACAAATTGTTTATTATTGTATTTGGCTGCACAACTTGAAGAACAATACTTTTTTTGATTATAACCTTTAAGATCTTTACCGCATTCTTTGCAAATTATGACTTGAACCTCGTTCATTTGTTATTATTTATTCTATTAAAGTTCGAATATTGCATAAAAAATATTTTATATAAATAAATCCATGTTGGAACACTATCACGATCAGATCCATGGATGGTTCACGTTTCCCAATCTTTACTCTTCTGCCGTCAGGGGATTTGACAACGCGGTGTTTGTGGAGATTGGAAGCTGGTTGGGCAAAAGCAGTGTTTACCTGGGCGTGGAAATCATCAACAGCGGAAAGAACATCCGACTGGATTGCGTGGACATATGGCAAATGACTCCGGACTACGAGCAGTATGATCCGGGCAAGGACATCTATTCCATTTTTTTGCAAAACATTCAACCCGTGAAAAGCGTGGTGCGTCCCGTGAAAAAACCAAGCAATATAGCCGCTGCAGACTACCTGGATGGTAGTGTGGATTTTATTTTCATCGATGGTTCGCATCATTTCGATGACGTTCGCAATGACCTGCGAACATGGTGGCCCAAGCTGAAGCCGGGTGGATTTTTCAGCGGCCATGATTACACCAACAGTGCGGATGTTCGCAGTGCGGTGGATGAATGGCTTTGCCTGAACAAACGGGCTCTCACTTACAATCAGGAACAATGTTGGGGGCTCACCAAATGATTTTGGGCAGATACCGAAGTGGCCAAACGGGGCAGACTGTAAATCTGCTGGCTATCGCCTTCAGTGGTTCGAATCCACTTCTGCCCATTTTGCTCGGTAGCTCAGCGGTGGAGCGGGGCACTGTTAATGCCTAGGTCGTAGGTTCGATCCCTACCCGAGCAGTTCTTTGCCGGATTAGCACAGCGGTAGTTGCAGCGGTTTTGTAAACCGCAGGTCGTCGGTTCGAATCCGACATCCGGCTCACCCTGGGAGGTTCGTCTAGTGGACTAGGACACAGGACTTTCATTCCTGTTACATGGGTTCGAATCCCATACCTCCTGTTTTTTATTGACAAAAAATATATAATTTGTAGAACGCACATAGTTCTTTCCGCAATGAGTGAGGATGACTTCCTCCATAAGAGCCATTGAAGCCCCAATGCCCAGAGTCTGAGGCAATTAAAGGTGGGTATATATTCTCTTTGATTCTAGAGCAGAGAGAGCGGAAAGAATCTTCTTGACTTTTTGCAAATAATTCAGCAATCTAGTCGCATGAAAAACAGATGGAGCAAAACACTGGAGAAGCAGGTGCTGGCCGATGTGGACAAGGAAACGCTGGACAGCATTAACCATTTCCTGAATGATTTTGAAAAGATGTATAATGCATACAAGCTGATGCAGTATGTGGAAGATCCCAAGAAGCTGGATGATGACTGGAACGGCGACTGGGGGGAAAAGCCACGTGCTTGATGTGACCGCCATGAAGGAACGAGCCGCACACAAAGTGTGGCAAGTTCTGGAGGAATTGAATGAGGAGTACAATACCGAGTTCGATTTTCCCCGCATCGAGTGGGTGATTTGTGGTAGCACCGCAGGTCGTGCTTGGCTGGGTCAATGGCGTATTCAGCTGAACGAACAGCTTTGCAAGGAGAATCTGGAAGACTTTATGAACGATACCATTCCGCATGAAGTGGCGCATCTGGTTGCTTACAAGGTATTTGGAGACGATGGACATGGAGATGGATGGCGGAGTGTGATGCGGGCATTGGGACTGAATCCAACCCGTTGTCACGAATACAACACCCGCAATGTGGATGGCAAGCGCAGTCGAAGCAGCATGTATCGATAAAAAAATTCATCTTTTTTCACTTTTTTCTTGATTTATGTATCGCATTTGTGATACATATATTCTGTGAGAGCAAACAAAGAACACAAAACCAAGTGTGAAACTGCTCCCAAACAATCTGAAATTGAATTGCTGATAAACAATAGTGGCGACACCGGACTGGACTTTCATCAGTTGTTGAACGAATTGTTGGCAAAATAATATTATATATTTTATATAATTGGGGTGGGGGTGGATTTGTTTGGGGGGTTTGCTAAATAGGTTGTATGAATAAATTCATTTCAGCTCTTGCTTCTATCCCAGTCGTTATCCTGCTGACCAGCTGTGCCACCAATAACGGTGGAAACTCCGGTGATAGCACAGGAGGCACCACAACCACAGCCGCTCAAAAAGTTGAAGCTGCTCTTCCCTACATCAAGCCTGCTGTCAGTCTTGCCTGCACTGCAGTGTTGGAAGCAGCCGTTAGCGACAGTGATCGGGCGGAGAAAGCCAAGTTGATTCATGATGTGGCCAAGGTGGTTCGGGGTCTGAGCGCCGGGTCGGTTCCCAGCGTCCAGGATCTGGACAACGCGGTGGCCGGATTTTTGCCGCAAAAAACGCACTGGACAAATTTTGCAAACAGTCTGGGCGATGTGTATGGCAATTTGTTTCGCCAAATCAATGGCGATCCCGCACTGGCCCTCAAGGTTCTGAATGCAATCGCGGATGGCTGTGTGTCGGCCACCGAAGGTTACATTCAGAATGGATGAGTTCAGCGACATCGTAGACAACATCTACAAAAGTTTCTTTGGAAAATTCTGGGGCAAGGACGACTTTGCTGAGCTGAAACATCCCCGTCGAACCATCCAGCAGAACATGGACATTTATGATTTTTTGACTGACCGTGGTTACCGCTACGACATGATGCACGGTTCATATTCTGACCCGGAAGGTAACCCGGTACTCAACCCGGAATACGTTTACCTGAAACTGAAAAATCAGGACACAGTTCCCTGGGCCAGTAAATATCCCCTGGATGAAAATAAAAAATAAAAAGTATTTCACCAGCTTCAACTGGTTTCACCCGTTTGAACTGATCGGGTACCGAAACGACGGAGATCTGGACGGGAGAAACTGGGGACTGGATCTGGATCTGCGCAGCACCTGCAGCATCTGCCATTATGAGTATGGATACATTTTCACCGTGCGCGTTTTGGGATTTGGTTTCGAGCTGAGCTTGCTTGAGTTTTAAATACTGGTTGACGGCTCGAGCAGGAAGCCCTACAAACGTATCATGCCAAGACCATGTCTACGTTGTAAAATGAACTATCGGCCGAAACCCAAAGTTGCTTTTCGCATCCGGAGGATAAAACCAAAAAAATAATATAAAAAAGAATAACTATTATGTGTGGACAATTTAACGGAAAAAGAGAAAAATCTTCTGTATCATATTGCTTACGTTGCGCTGGAGGATGATCGTCTAGCCAGCCGGATTCTTCGGGAAGTGTTTGAGGAATTTGACGATGTAGGCGATGAAGAAACCGCCGACGTGCTTTTGGAAAAATTGGAAAAGTTCATCGATTGATTTTTCCCGCACGCCATTTAATCTAGCTCAAGTTCTTTCCCCTGTTCAATCATCCTATAGGATGGTTGGCCAATGAGTTTCATATCCCTGTTTGTGTTTGCAGGGAATGGTCAGACAAGATTCTGGCAGGGGAGAGAACTTTTTCTTTCTTGACATTTTGACAAAAATCGGGCAGGGTGCTCGCATGAAAATGATGCAAGCAAACAAACCCCGCTTTGTGGATGACCCAGAGGGTCTGCTCTGCAAAGCCATATTGGAACAAGCCGTGGTGGATCTGGTTGAACCCAACCAATATGTAGATGAAGAAGCCAGAACAACCGCCCGACGACTGATCAGTAGTTGCGTGCTGGACGAACTGATTGAAACCAGCAATCTAGATCTGTGTGCCAATGTGGTTCGTCAAAAGCTGAAAATTCCCCGAGACAGGAGAAGCGACTATTATTATGGCGAAAGGGGCGTAACCATTGAAGACTGAACCAGTCATCAGCCGTAAGCAGTTGTTGGAAACCGTGGGTCGTTTCAGTGGCCAACGCGTTTATTTCAACATTCCTGTTGAGTTTGATGAACTTATCCAAAACAAATCGGGCATTGAATATCTGAACAATTTGGTGGACGATTTGGTGGAGGATGGTTATCTTCTGGAGGATTTGAATTACTATCCGGAAAAACTGGAAGGAGAAACCATCATTGTGAACGTGGATGCGCTCACAAAAACATGGTTGCGAGGACACGTATGAAACCCAAGAAGTATGTTGCGTTTGAAAAAATCTATGAGCCCGTGGTTCGTCCAGACGGCAGCATTCTTTTTGAAACCTACGGCGAGGATTTGCAACGGGTGATGCAGACAGATCATGATCGCATATGGACGCTGGTTGATTGTGACGGAGATCTGTTCATCACCGCAGGTTATCATTTGGTCAACCGAATGAACTATATCATTACCAACCATGCGTGGCGGGACAGCAGGTTGTGTTACAGTTATTGACCTCTCAATAGGGACTGAGTCGAAATAATTTCCGGTCTGACCGGAATTTCATCTATCCGGTCTATTAGACAAGTTGCTCCGCAAGAAGCGCTTGACCCTATTGGAGCGGTCGCACCAATCCAGAAGCATGCTGTACCATAGTATGATGCTGAAAAGAACTGGTCCTGAACAAAGCATGGTCAGGATAAAAACACCAAACTCAAACTTTGTCATCATGATCGGACGGATTTATTTCCGAAAACGCAAAAACACTTCGTAAACAAAAATTAATCCAAATAGTATTATTGATATTGGAATGATAAATGTGAACATACATTCCAGTACGAATTTTATAATATTTTCAGTCATTGGGAGGATTGATTGAAGGGTTTATACTTTCCAAAAACTTTTCAATATTTTCCAGTTCTTCGGGTGTGACCGTATTATCCTTGTCGCCCTTTTCCGGATCCATTCCGCCCTTGGGTTCACCATAACCATGCGGATAATCGCTGTAATATTCTTGGATATAATCGTTATTGGGCAAGTCATCCGGCCCGGGCAAATCCCAGATGTTCATGTCCAGAGATTATCAGAGGGGTCAATATAATCAATATTTTATATAATATAAAATCAACAACGCAATCAATGTTGCAAAGAATTCAAATATTATCATAAACTTAAACAACTTGCGCCCCAGCAAGGGGTTATAAAAGAAACTTTAAACAAAATCAATGGTCGATTTATTTCTCGTGTTCGCTACGATTCATCAGAATGCCGTAGCTGACACTGACAAATGCACTGACCAAATAACCAACCAGGGCGTAGCCTGCGATGGTAACAACTAATCCTAGCATAAAATTATTTACCTCCTTTCTTTTTCTTTTTTGCACATTTTTCACATTCGCATTCGTCCCAAAGAAATGGCTTCTGCCATTCAATTTTCTCCATCACTTTTCGGTTGCACACAAAACATTTCATAAAAGGATTATGCAAGGAACGATGGAATGGCTAGCAGTTTCCACCTAATCGGCCACCGCAAATGGTATCCGCCTTGCATATGAATATTGAACCAGAATTTTTTAAAATAGTCAATATTTATTTTTGAAATAATTGGCTTGACATTTTTTGCAAAATCCCTCAAGCTGTTTCGCGTGATGCAGGAAAGCAAAGAGATCAAGCGATCAAATGCTGAACAGCATCATATCTAACCAGAGGTAATAATGAACATCAAACTCATCATCGAGAAGGGATCTATCAAGATGCCCAGTCGCAAGAAACTCAACCCCATCAAACGCATCCTGTCCCGAATGGGCATCGGAGATCGGGTGGTATTTGACAGCAAATACTACGCCCGTTTGGTTCCATTGTTTTACCACTACGGAAGATTGCTTGGCGTTAAAGTCAGCATCCGTCGTTTAAGTGACGACAAGTATGGGGCATGGCGTATGCCCGCTGAACTGATCTAACCCATTTTCTCGGTTAGAGCAGGGATAGAGGAGGTTACTAACTCTATTCTTGTCTTGACATTTTGGAAAAAATTGACCAATATCAACACCATGAAAAAACAAAAACCCACGAATGAAAAACTGGAACTTCGGGATCGGTTGCTCAACTATCTGGATGCGTTGGGCATCAAACGATTGACTGTTCAATATAGCGGAAGCGGGGATAGTGGACAGACTGATGACATAAGCACCGAACCAATAAAGCGTGATCTTTTGTTGGATGAATTGTTTGAGGATACGGAAAAACCACTCAAAGAGATTCTGGACGAATTTACATGGCGTGCCATCGAGGAACATGAGGGCGGTTTTTACAACAATGAGGGCGGTTATGGTGAAGTTGTTTTTGACATAAAGAACCGCACCGTCAAGATGGAACATAACAATTATGTTCAAGAAACAGTTTATAGCGAATACGATTTGTAAAACATATGGCACATCCTTTTCATCACGCCGTCAGCAGTTCCCGTAAATACGGGGGCAAACCAGAGGACTATCAAGCCATCCACGATTGGTTTGATGAAAGCAAAAAGATGTATGCCGACTTTCGCCATCGTGCTCTTCGCCATCATGCGGAGGGTATCTTCATGGCAGAACGCATCTTTGGCACAACCATCATCAACAGCGATGGTAGACCTGTTCCTGTTCGTTTCATCGGAGAACAGCATGTTCGGGAGGATTTGGGACGAATCCCCAGCATCCAAGACTGGTTTGAAAACATCAGTCCCAAACGCTGGATGGGTGAACCTCCTGTCAAGCTGGAGAAGGAACTGGAGAAAACCGATGCTGAAATTAAAATATAAAATCTTTTTGAAACGTCTGGAAATCGAGCTTTGTTACATTAAATTATTCCTGTCCAGCGGTTTATAATTGCCGGATGGTGCAATTGGTAGCACTCCACACTTTGGATGTGGCTGTTCTAGGTTCGAGTCCTAGTCCGGCAGTTTAGATGGTGGGATATATGACGCTCTTAAACCACACACCATTATATTTGCATACCCACCTTGTGTTGCCATATCTGTCCTCGCCCTCGGGATAATGCAATTCCACTTTCTGTTTGTCCACAAACTCGCCCCGAAACACCACCTCCTCCTTTACTATCCTGCCCCTCCAATCTTTTAAAGGGGGCAAAACATAGTCGGGATGGGGCTTCCAAACACCCTTTTTCTTTGTCTTTGTCTTCACTTCAGCAACTAACAATGCATTGAATGTCCTGCTTCTTCTCCATTTGTTCCACGCAAAGTTCCAGATTTTTTGCCAATAAAACAGGATCGCAGTTCCTTAATTTTTCAAAATCAAAGTCGGCCACCTCATTCATGTAAAAGGTTGTGCCGTCAAATCCGACATGCTTCCAATCTTTAATACCCCTTCCAGGGCCAGGGCAACCACCCTTATACACTTTCAAACTGCGATGATCAAAGTCAAAGATGTAGCTCCATTCGCAGAATAATGCATCTTTGTAAAACTTTCCCGCATCCTCTAATACTGGTCGGTCAAAAGACCAATCCATATCAAACACGCCCTTGTGGGCGTCATAAGCAGTTTCTTCTTTTACAAATTCAATGCGGTTAAAGAAACTCTTTAACTCCTCCACACCATGCATCAAACATTTCTCAAACACCATTTCCCCCAGCCCTGTGGGATAGCTGTCAAAATGATTGTACCATCCCCGTATCTTTTTGTTCATTTTGTATCCAACAAATCCACGGGTGCTCATTTGTTTTTTGTCCTCCTCCATGTAGGTTTGCTCCTCCTCCTCCATGGGGGATTGCTCCATATACGATGAATCATTTTAAGGTATCGCCTTCTCTCTGCCCAAGTCATTTCGTAGCTCATTCCATATCCTCTTTTTGGTTGTAGTATTCGGCAAAGTTTTCCATTTCTTCTTGGGTCATGTTGGTCAAATCAAAGAAGTTGGGGTTGGTTTCTGGATTTATCATGCTCTAGATATAACAGAATTTTTTCCAAAATGTCAAGACTATTCTGGTTCGCCTCCTTCATCCCGCACCA
>Ga0214923_10005333_pt1 | contig 15010 bp, 16 predicted proteins | sample LL1510_MetaG_FD_177993 | JGI IMG/M metagenome (GOLD analysis project Ga0214923, IMG submission 177993) | Freshwater microbial communities from Lake Lanier, Atlanta, Georgia, United States - LL-1510 | ecosystem: Environmental > Aquatic > Freshwater > Lake | place: USA: Georgia | collected... | reverse complement strand
ATATTATTTTTTGTGAATAATTTTTAACAATAACTCAACATTAGCAATTGGAGTTTGAGGTAATATACCATGCCCTAAATTAAAAATAAACGGTTTATCAGCAAAATTTAGCAAAATTTTTTCAACTTGCTGGGTAATTTGTTGTTGTGTGCCAAATGCTAGTAAAAAATTATCAAGATTACCTTGTAAAACCACTTTTTTGGTAGCAAATAAATAATTTGCATAATCAAGACTAATTGATTGATCTAAGGCTAAAACACTGCAATTTACTTGCTCTAAAAAAGTTTTATAATTAACCCCGATATTTTTTGGAAAATAAATAATCGGAACTTCTGGATAATTTTTTACAAAATAGTTAACTATTTTTTTAGCAGGATTTATGACAAAATCTTGCACTTGCTGGCAAGGTAAAATACCTGCCCAAGAATCAAAAATTTTGATAATATCGGCACCGCTTTTAATTTTTTGTTCTAAAAATAAAATAATTGCCTCAATTAAAAAGTTTAATAATTCTAAAAATTCATCTGTATTTGTGGTGGCAATTTGCTTGACTTTATCAAAGTTTTTTGCCGAACCACCCTGTAACATATAACAAGCCAAAGTAAAAGGAGCTCCTGCAAAACCAATAAGAGAAGTTTGATTATTTAATTTACTTTTTGTTAAAGAAACCGCCTCAAAAACTGGTTGTAGTTTTTGTAAAAAACTAGAATCTAATTTTAATTTAGATAAATCAGCTAAACTAAAATCAGCTAAAACTGGCCCATGATTTTTAATAAAATCTACCTTCACACCCAAAGCATCTGGAATAACTAAAATATCAGAAAAAATAATAGCCGAATCAAAACCGAATCTTTCAATTGGTTGTAAAGTTACCTTACTAGCTAAAATAGGGTTATAACATAAATCTAAAAAATTATTTAAATTATTTCTAACTTCTAAATATTCGGGTAAATATCGACCAGCTTGCCTCATAATCCAAATAGGAGGGCTAGAATAAATTTGATGATTTTTTATAACATTAATAATTTTATTCATTTAATTTTTATTGATATTAGTGTTGTTAAAATGTGAATAAAAAGTTATTAACAAGTTATTAACATTTTTTACTGAAATTTAAAATAACCATTTTAACTAGTAAAATTAAAACTTGCAAACAATAATTTTTTGTTTAAAATGCACTTTATTAACATTATTTTTTTCACTAAAAATGAGTTGTTAACATTTTTATTTTGTTAATAACTTGTTAATTATTACCAATAACTTGGTTGATGAAAAAAATATTGTTAATAAGTAGTAAGTTATTAACAAAAATTCACAAATTACTCACAAATATGAAAGATCGAATTGTTAACAAACTTACAAAAAATTTTCAACCAAGTTTTTTGCAAGTAATTGATAATTCTTCTGCTCATAGTGGGCATTTTGTTGCTACCAATAACTTAGGCACTCATTTTAAAGTTGTTATTACTAGTAATGTTTTGGCTAATTGTACAAAAATTCAGGCTCATCGACTTATTAATAAAATTTTGGAGCAAGAATTTTTAGATGGCTTACATGCTCTAGAAATCAAAATTATTTAATTTATTTTATGAAAGAATTACCTGAAGTATTGATGTTAAAAGTTTTAGATAATTTAAATAAAAAAGATGTGATGAGATTTTTTATTTGTAGTAAAGAAGAAGATGTGAAACGAGAGTATTTAAAAAACACAAAAAAATATTTACTAAAAACTTCGGAAATTAAGGAATATTTGAAAGATGAAGGTAAGGAATATTTGGAAATTGAGAAAGAAAGGCTAGATAAAGCAAAGCTATTTTTTAAATTAGTAAAATCATCATATATAACATTAGAAGAAATTGTTAAAATTATTAATGGTTTTACTCTTGATAATGGTGCATCAAAAGTGCAAGTTTTAAAAGCTTTAGCAAGTAATAAAGAATTATTTGAAACATTATCTCTAGAACATAAAGAAAAAATAGTAGATTTTGTAATTTTTCCTATGGGTATGAGCCGTCAAGAAGAAGAAAATAATAAACCTGAAGTGGAGAGAAATCAAAAAGAAATAGCAGAAATTCTTGGAATTCAAAGAAGCAATATTTGTGGTGCTTCTGCTGTTAATATTGTTTGTAATCTGGAATGTGTTATTTCTTAAAAACCTGCTTGCATTTAAAAAAGTTGTATTTAGAATTTTTGCCAATTTTGTTTAAACTTTGATTTTATTATATGTTGATAGTGCAAAAATTTGGCGGAACTTCGGTTGGCAATATCGATCGTATCAAGAATGTTGCTAAAAAAGTTGAAGCCGAATTAAAAAAAAATAATCAAGTAATAGTTGTGGTTTCGGCAATGTCTGGGGTTACTAATCAGTTAGTTGATTATTGTAATCAGGTTTCTAACCTTACTACTAATTCTGCTTTAAGCGAATACGATTCTATCGTGGCTACAGGCGAGCAAATTACTTGTGGTTTGTTAGCTTTACAGCTTCAATCTTTGGGCTATAAAGCTCGATCTTTCTTAGGTTGGCAAATTCCTTTAACTACTGATAATGTGCATAGTAAAGCCCGAATCGATGAAATTAACGGTAATGTTTTACTAGAAAGTTTAAAAGAATATCAAGTAATTGTTATAGCTGGTTTTCAAGGAGTTCATTTAGCTTCAAATAAAATAACTACTCTTGGTAGAGGAGGCTCCGATACTTCGGCGGTGGCAATTGCGGCTGCGGTAAAGGCTGATATTTGCGATATCTACACCGATGTTGATGGTGTTTATACTACAGATCCAAGAATCACCGATAAAGCAAAAAAACTCAACAAAGTAACTTACGAAGAAATGCTTGAAATGGCTTACAGCGGTTCAAAAGTTTTACAAACTCGCTCGGTGGCAATGGCGATGGCTCATAATGTTAAAGTGAGAGTGCTTTCTTCTTTTGAAGAGGTAAATGAAAATTCAGGAACAATCTTAGTTAATAATAATCAAGAAATTATGGAAAAACAACTTATTACTGGCATTAGCTATTGCAAAACCGATGTGAGAATTACTCTTTCGCAAATGCCAGATCACCCAGGTTTATCAGCAACTATTTTTGGCGCTTTAGCAACCAAAGAGGTAAATGTTGATATGATTGTGCAAAATATTAGTGCCGATGGTAAAAAAATTGATATTACTTTCACAATAGGTAAAGATGAACTAGAACGAGCCAAAATAGCTATCGAGAGTATTAAAAACGAGGTTAATTTTACCGAGTTAAAAATAGACGATAACATTGCCAAAATTTCGGTAATTGGTGTTGGGATGATTAGCCATTCTGGTGTTGCTCACACTATGTTTAAAACTTTGGCCGATAAAGGTATTAATTTATTGTTAATTTCTACTTCTGAAATCAAAATTTCGGTATTAATTGCTAAAGAATACGGCGAATTAGCGGTGCGTATTTTACACGATGCCTTTGGCTTAGAAAAGTAGAGATAATTATATTTTTTAAAGGTATTTGAAAAATATATATCTCAAACAAACAATCCGAAATAGCTCTTTTGTTTTCTATATTGTGACGATGTTGTTAATAAAGTTATCAATAATAAAAAAAGCCCTAATTTTTATCAATAAATTTTTTCTGCCTTAATATTTTATGGCTAGTGATAGCGAATCTATGTGCTTCGTCACGAATTTTTTGTAAAAAATACAGCACAGCAGAGTTTTTTTCGAGTTTAATTTCATCTTGGTTTGGTAAAAAAAATGTTTCGTTGCCTGCATTTCTATTTTCACCTTTGGCAATGCCAATAATGGCGATATCGAGTTTTAACTCTTCTAAAACAGATTTTGTTGCTGAAACTTGCGGTTTACCGCCATCAATTAATAATAAATCTGGTAAAATTGCCTGATTTTTGCTATTTTTTGGGTTAAATCTGCGATAAAGAACTTCTTTTAACATTGCAGTATCATCTTGATGGTTTTTGGTTAAATTTTGTAGTGTATCATTTTGAAACATATTGTTTTGACTCGAATCATTGGTAGTTGAGTTATTTTTTTGTAAATAAAATTTACGATAACCGCTTTTAATAAAGCCATCAACTCCTACACTAATCATAGCCCCTACTGCATTGGTAAAGTTGGTGTGGCTGTTGTCATAAACTTCTATTCTTTGTGGAACTTTACTAAGTGCAAAAATTTTTTTAATTTCGAGTAAAATTTTTTTAGTGCTTAAATGATGAGATACTTTTTGTTCTAGAGTTTGCCAGCCCAAATTATACTGTTCTTGGAGTAAATTAAATTTTACTCCTTTTTTAGGATTTTCGATGGTAATTTTTTTGTTGGCCAAGCTAGTTAAAAAACTTTCTAGTAAAGTTTCGTTTTCGGGTAAAATATTGCAAATTAAAGAAGTTGGCGGTTGATTATCGAGGTAAAATTGCCCAATAAAATCAGATAAAAAACTAGCTAAATTTATATCGGTTTCATAATCAAAAAAATATGGCTTTGCTCCATAATTTTGGCCAGCTCGATAAAAAGAAATATAAACACAAATTTTATTTTGCAAAGCAATGATATTTAATAAATCAAAATCACCAGTAAAAAAAGTGTTGATGCTTTGTTTTTGCGAAATAACACCAAGAGATTTTAATTGATCTCTAATTTCTAGGGCTTTTTCATATTGTAAATTTTCGCTGTATCGATGCATTTTTTCTTCTAAATCGGTTTTTACCTGTTCTGTTTTGCCAGATAAAACGGCAAGAGCATTGCTGAGATTTTTTTTATTATCGTTTTTTTCTATCAGACCAACACAAGGAGCGGAGCATTTTTTAATTTGGTAATCAAGGCAAGGTTTTTTTCTGCTGTTAAATTCGGTATCGCTACAACCTCTAAGTAAAAAAGTTTTTCTGATTAAATCGATGGTTTTTTTTACTGCAAAAGTGTCGGCGAAAGGGCCAAATATTTTTTGACTTTCTGAAGTTTTTTTGCCTCGATATTTACTAATTTGCGGAAATAAATGTTTAGAAATAGCAATTTGTGGAAAAGTTTTGCCGTCTTTTAGTAAAATATTAAAAGGCGGAAGTAGTTTTTTAATAAGATTGTGCTCAAGAAGTAATGCTTCTAGCTCAGTGTTGGTTAAAGAAATTTCGATGGTTTTTGCCAAAGTTACCATTCTTTTAATTCGAAGAGAGAGACCAGAAAAATTGGTGTAGTTAGCAACTCTTTTGGCAAGATTTTTGGCTTTTCCTACATATAAAACTTGATGATCTTTATCAAAAAATTGATAAATACCGCTTTGCGAAGGAATTGTTGGCAAAAATTGCTTGATATCTTCAACCGACATTTTTGCTTTTTTTATATTTGTAAAAAGTCCATAAAAGTAATATTATAATTAAGAAAACAATAATAATTTTAAAGTTATTTAGTAAATATTCTTGATGCAAGCTAAAATAATAGCCAAAAATAACTAAAAGGGTTGTCCATATTGTTGAGCCAAGTGTGGTGTAAAACAAAAATTTTGTAATATTCATTTTAGCTATGCCTGCTGGTATAGAAATAAAATGGCGAAAACCTGGCAATAATCTGCCAACAAAAACTGATATTTCACCATATTTGAGAAAAAATATTTCAATTTTAGTAATAGTTTGTGGTTTTATCCAAAAAAATCGCCCAACTTTTAATAAAATTGGTTTGCCAAGCCATAAAGCCAAATAATAACTAAAAACCGCACCCAAAACATTGCCAAAAACACCAAAAAATACTACCAAAATAAAATTAAGCTGTTGTTTTGCCACCGCCATACCAGCTGGAATCATCACGGCTTCGCTAGGAATTGGCACTAAGGTGCTTTCAAGAAACATGCCTAAAAAAATGCCAAAATAACCAAGTTTTACAATAACTTCAATCAACCAAGAGTTGATTTGATGAATAAATTCGATCATTTTTATAAAAATTGATTAATTAATTGTGAAATATCTTGTTTATTTTGTCTGGCCACTCTTTTTGCTTCAATTATAGATTTTATTTTGTGGTATGAATTATTGAGATCGTCGTTGATGATTACAAAATCATATTCATGATAATGACTAATTTCATTTTTTGCTTCTTGCATTCTTTTATTGACAATTTCAAGAGAATCTTGGGCTCGAGCTTTTAATCTTCTCTCGAGTTCTTGTAAAGAAGGGGGTAAAATAAAAATTGACACTACATCGTTTTGTTGATATTTTTGCTTGATTTGTCTGGCTCCTTGCCAATCTATATCGAATAAAACACAATGACCGTTTGTAAGGTGATGATCGACTTTTTGCTTGGGTGTGGCATATTGATTGTCAAAAACCGTAGCAAATTCAAGGAGTTGTTGATTGTTTTTCATTTCGTTAAATTGATTTTCAGAAACAAAAAAATAATCGATGCCATCTTGTTCTTGAGGTCTTTTTGGGCGAGTTGTGGCAGAAATAGAAAGTTTAATTAAGGGATCGTTTTGCACAATCATTTTACAAAGAGTGGTTTTGCCTGCCCCAGAAGGAGAAGAGATAATAATTAAAAATGGATGATGATTTATAAACATAAACTAGATTTTTTTTGCCTGATTAATTAAAATAAAATCGGCTAAAATTGTTGCAAGCATAGCCTCAGCAACTGGCACTGCTCTAATGCCAACACAAGGATCATGCCTACCTTTGGTGATTATTTGACAATTATTGCCAAAAACATCGATAGTGTTTCTGGGTACTAAAATAGAGCTGGTTGGTTTTACGGCAAATCTTACTATTAGATCTTGCCCAGAAGAAATGCCGCCTAAAACTCCACCAGAATGATTGCTAGCAAACTCAATTTTACCATTGTTGTTAAACATTTCGTCGGCAAGTTCTGAGCCTTGTTTTAAGCCAGCTTCAATGCCAATGCCGATTTCTACTGATTTTACAGCATTGATAGACATAATTCCGCTAGCGATTTTTGCATCTAATTTATTATAGATTGGCTCGCCAAGGCCAATTGGCATATTTTTAACCACTAGCTCAATAATCGCACCCACTGAATCGCCTTGTTTACGAATGTTTAATAAATAATCGCTAAATTTTCCAACAGCTTTGTTATCTGGGCAAAAAAAATCGTTATTATTAATTTCGGCAAGAGAAAAATTACTATAATCGATAGCGATATTGCCAATTTGTTTGATATAACCAAAAATTTCGATATTGTGTTTTTTTAAGATTTGAAAAGCAACCGCTCCTGCCATCACTCTGCTGGCGGTTTCTCGTGCAGAAGATCTGCCACCTCCTCTATAATCGCGAATACCATATTTTTTGAAATAGGTATAATCAGCATGAGATGGGCGAAATTTGTTGGCAATATCGCCATAATCGTGAGATTTTTGATCTTGGTTATAAATAATCATACTAATTGGAGTGCCTGTGGTTTGACCCTCAAATACACCAGATAAAATGTGAACCTTATCTTCTTCTTGTCGTTGAGTGGTAAATTTTGATTGCCCTGGTTTTCTTTTGTTTAAGTAAGGTTGGATTATCTCTGAATTCAAAGAAATTAAAGATGGGCAACCGTCAACAACACAGCCAATAGCAGGACCGTGGCTTTCTCCCCAAGTTGTAAAATTAAAAATTTCGCCAAATTTATTCATAGTTGTGTTGATTAAGAATTAAAACTGGATTATCGCTAAATACAAGATAGTTGCCAGAATCATAGATTACTAATTGACCAGCAGTTATATTGCCAATTTCGGATTCGGCAAAAACTTGTTGTAAAGTGGTTTCGGCATCTTTTTTATACAATGCTTGTTTTGCCTTAATTAGCATAATTTTATTTTCTTCGTAGGCAAATTTTAAACTAGGATTTAGCATAGTTTTTTCTGATATTTCGCTATTTTGATTAGATTTTTTAATAATGTGTATTTTATCGCTTTTTATAAAAAATTGCACTATATAAAATAACAAAGCACAAATAATAAAAGCATAACAAAAAGTTATCATAAAAAAGCGAATTTTTTGATATTTTTTAATTTCTGTAATTATTTTTTGCCAATCTCTTTCTTCCATAGCTAATTTTTAATTCTATAGCCAGTTTTTAACATTTGCAACAATATTAAAAACAATGTTATATTTAAAGTTATTAAATAAATACTTGCCAAAAATAAATTACCATCGTGATGACCAGTAATTCCGTAGCGAAAGCCATCTATTATATAAAAAAATGGATTTAATTTCGCAATTATTTGCCAAAAATTAGAAAGGGAGTTTATTGAATAAAAAGTGCCAGATAAAAAAGTAAGCGGAGTTATTAAATAACTGGTAAGGGCTGACATCTGATCAAAAGTATCAGATAAAACACCGCATAAAATACCTAATAAACCTAAAAAACAACAGCCAAGTAAAAGAAAGGTTAATGTAAAAAATAAACTATTTATTGGCAAAGGGACGAAAAAAAATATCACAACAAAACCAGCTAAGGCAACTAAAATGCCTCTTGCTATTGCCCCTATTAAAAAAGCAAATAATAATTCTAGGCCAGAAATTGGTGGAATGAGATAATCAACAATATGACCCATTACTTTACTCATTACCAAAGAAGAAGAGGAATTGGCAAAAGCATTCTGCATTGCACTCATAATAATTAGGCCACTTGCAACGAAAACTGAAAAATTTATTCCTTCTATTTTTTCAATGTTTTTTCCTACAGAAATTGAAAATACCAGTAAAAATAAAACAATATTTACTATTGGTGAAAATATCGTTTGGTGATAAACTTTTAAAAATCGATATATTTCTTTTTTAATTAATGTAAAGGTTCCTAAATAATTCATATTTAAATATTCTGTTTTAATTTTTGTGCCACCATAATTGCCTCTTCTGTAATGGTATCTCCAGATAGCATTCTTGCTACTTCTTGAATGCTTTCAAAAGAATTTAAGGGTATAATTAGAGTTTGCATTTTTTCTTGTTGTTTAATTTTGCTTATCTTGATATGATAATCTGCTTTTGAAGCAATTTGTGGATGATGAGTCACCACCAATACTTGCATATTTTTGGAAAGTGTTTTGAGTCTTTTTCCTACGACATCTGCAGTTGCTCCGCTAATACCAGAATCTATTTCGTCAAATATTACGGTTGGAACTGATTTTATATCTATTAAACAAACTTTTAATGCTAACATAAATCGAGAAAGTTCTCCGCCAGAAGCTATTTTAGTTATTTCGTCAAAAAAATCTGTATTGATTGCTGACAAAAATTTAACTTTATTTGCCCCATCTGTTTTATAATGATTTATATCATAATCTACCATTATTTTAAATTTTGCTCCAGGCATCTTTAAATATTGCAATTCTTCCTCAACTTTTTTTGCTAAAATAATAGATGATTCTTTTCTAATTTTATTAAGATTTTCTGCTAATTTCAGATATTCTTGCCAAACTATATTTCTTTTCTGAACTAGATCTTGGCAATTGTTTTGATTTATAGTTATTTGATCTAGTTTATCTTTAGAGTTTTTAATGATTTGGCACAGATCATCGCTAGTGACATTATGTTTTCTTGATAAATTGCGAATTAGAAATAATCTTTCTTCAAGATGGTTTTTATCTATATCGAAGTTTAAATTTCGCTTAATATTTTGCAAAATTGATAATATATTGTCAATTTTGTTATTTTGATCGTCGATGTAGGTAAAAATTTCTTCAAAAAAACCATTTTTTTCATTAAGATATTTGTCGATTATATTGTTATTTTTGTTAATTATTTTTTGACTTTGCATTAAAAAAGAAGATGATTCTTCAAGATTTTTTGCTAAATCATTTAAAAAAATCTCAATTTTTTCGTTAGCTAATAATAAATCTTTTTGTGTTTTTAGCAAATCTTCTTCACCAATTTGTATATTTGCTTCAGAAAGTTCTGAAAAAACATATTCTAAATACTCTTTTTCGCGTAAAACTTTTTCTTGATTAGTTTGAAATTCATTTATTTCTTTATCTATTAATTGTAATTCTCGATGTTTTTCTTTTATTTTTACCAATAAATCGTAATTATTTGCATAATCGTCAAGTATTTTGAGGTGATTACTCGTTGATAAAAGATGTTGCTGATTGTGTTGGCCATTAATTTCAACTAAAGTTTCACCAATTTTGGCTAATAACCCTACACTAATGGAATTATCGTTTAAAAAAACTTTATTTCCATTGTTTGTAATAATCCTTCTTATTCTTATGATATTTAGATTTTCACTATCTTGTAATTGATATTCGTTTATTAATTCTTTGCACAGATTGTTGTTAGAAATATCGAACTCGGCATAAACACTTGCAGAATCTGAATTTTGGCCTATTAGTTTATTTGCAGAACGATAACCAATAGCAATTCCTAGGGCATCAAGCAATATAGATTTGCCAGATCCAGTTTCGCCACTTAAAATGCACAAATTATTGGCAAATTGTATATTTGCTTTTTCTATTAAAACAATGTTGTTGATAGTTAAAAATTTTAGCACAAAATATTACTAATTTAATTAATGAATAACAAAATTTAAAATATGTTTAATCTTAATACCAAGTTAGAGCAAGATAGTATTTTTATTTGCGATCTTAATATATCTCAACTTAGATTAATGAATGATAGCAATTATCTCTGGTTTTTATTGGTTCCAAAGCAAGAATCGCTTACAGAAATAATTGATTTAACATTTTCTAATCAAATCGAATTGTTGCAAGAAATTAATCTCATATCTAATATTATCAAACAAAATTTTAGATGCAAGAAACTTAATATTGCCAATCTTGGCAATATTGTATCTCAACTTCATATTCACATTATTGCAAGAAATGAAGATGATGTTGCCTTTCCAAAACCAATTTGGGGGGCTTTTGAGAGTAATCCCTATGCTCAATCTGAGATAATTATTATTTGTCAAAAAATGAAAGACTGTTTGACAAATTTTTATCTTGATTTAGATAAAAAAATATTTTATCGTTCTTTACATAGAGGATGTAAAGAAACGGATTTTTTGCTTGGTAATTTCTTTCAGAAAAATAAAATTGAACTTCTATCTGAAAAAAAACTATGTTTAGATTTTTTGAATGAAGATGATATATTGATTTATGACTGGATATTAAATAAAGTAAATGTGCCAGAAATTTATAAATCGCTTATTTCAAAAATACAAAAATTTCATAATATTTAATTTGTCTTGTTGTTTTTAATATAAAACATCATGTTTTCTAGTTTGTTAAAATCATCAAATTTAATATTCATAGTTCCTGAGCCAGTTTTTGGGTTAATAAAAATTTGTGCAGACATTTTTGTATATCTAAAGAATTCTTTTTCAAACTCGTGCCAATATTCAGAATTCAAAACCTCTTTATGTTTTTTTAAGTTATCATAATTTATTTCTTTATTATCTTTTTGATCTCTCACCATATCTTCTGCATGGCGAACTGTAAGGTTATTTGCAACTATCATTTCCGCTAATTTTTCTGGATCTGCTGAATTAATTATCGCCCTTGCGTGCCCCATGGATAAATTTTTATTATCTAGATGTTTTAACACAGAGTCTGGCAAATTTAATAACCTCACGATATTTGCTATATGGCTTCTGCTTTTTCCAACTTTTTTTGCCACTTCTTCTTGTGTATAAGAAAATTCATCCATTAATCTTTTATAGCCAATTGCTTCTTCAGTAATAGATAAGTCTTCTCTTTGTACATTTTCAATTAATGCCATTTCTAGAGCTGAATGATTGTTTACTTTTCTTATAATTGCGGGAATAGATGTTAATTCTGCCATTTTTGCAGCTCTAAACCTTCTTTCTCCAGCAATAATTTCATATTTATCATCGATTGCTTTTCTTAATATAATTGGTTGCAAGACCCCATTAGATTTAATAGATTCTGCCAGTTCTTTGATTCCTTCCAAATCAAAATTATGTCTGGGTTGATAAATTCCTGCTATAATTTTTTCAATTCCAATATTTTCTATTATGGATTCTGAATTAATCATTTCTAGTGTTGGTTTTTTTTCTCCTAAAAGAGCCGATAGCCCTCTGCCTAACTTTTTTTCTGTTTGTTTCATATGGAACATTTATTGATTAGCAATAAAAATAATTTTAAATAAAGATTTTTGATTGTAAAGTGTTTTTTATATTGATTTAACAGAATTAACTAATTAAAATTATGGGGTTTTATAATATTTACAAAATGACAAGATAATAAAATGCAAAACAATACTACAATTACTAAAATTTTTTCTATTGTTAATCAGAAAGGTGGCGTTGGCAAAACAACAACTGCAATTAATTTAGCCACATCTTTTGCAATGAGGGGGAAAAAAGTTTTACTAATCGATCTTGATCCGCAAGGAAATACAAGTACTGGAATGGGTATTGAGGTTTCTCAAAGGCAAAATACTGTGTATGAAGTTTTGATTGGTGAAATAAAGTTAACAACGGCAATAATGCCGACCGCTATAAAAAATTTAAAGCTTATTACTTCTACTGTTGATCTTTCTGTTTTGGATATAGAAATTGCATCGATAGAAAATAGAGAGTATATTTTAAAGAAAGAGCTTAGTTTGGTTTTGCAAGAATATGATATAGTTGTTATCGACTGCCCGCCTTCGTTAGGCTTGATTACTATTAATGCAATGGTTGCTTCTAATAATGTTTTAATACCAATGCAATGCGAATTTTTTTCTTTAGAAGGCTTAAGTCATTTATTGAATACAATAGATTTGATCAAGCAAAATTTTAATGATGATTTAAAAATTAGTGGTATAATTTTAACGATGCATGATAAAAGAAATAAGCTTACCGAACAGGTAGAAAAAGATGTAAGAGATTTTTTGGGGGAAAAGGTTTATCAAACATGCATACCGCGAAATATTAAATTATCAGAGGCTCCTTCTCATGGAGTGCCAGGAATCATTTATGATCCAAAATCATTAGGAGCAAGGTGTTATCAAGAATTGGCGGAAGAAATTTTGAAAAAAAATTTCTTGTAATTAAAAGTGGATAGCAAAATTGTAAATTGGGGAAAATGCAATTTATACTATCCACCTACACCGATTTGGGTTTTTTAGTGATGATTTAAAAACCTTTGTGGTGTGCAAATATTGTAAAATTTAATTTTATTATTGTCAACAAGTTTTTTACAAAAAAAACAAATTTTTTTAAAAAAAATATACAATGTTGAATGAGTCCTTTAAAATCAGGTAATGAAGTAAGATTTTTTTTGCTAAAAATTTACCAAAAACTTTAAATAATTTAAAATGAATAATCCGCAACTCTCTATAATTATTACGACTTTTAATAGTTCAGGTGTAATTTTGTCTTGCTTAGAAAAGATTGATTTTCAAAAATATACAACAATAGTTGTTGACAATAATAGCACAGATCAAACAGTTTCTCTTGTTAAAAATAATTTTCCTTTTGTAAAAATTATTGTTAATAAAAACAATATTGGTTATGGCAGGGCTAATAATATAGGCTTAAAGAGTGTTGCAACAGAATATGCTTTAGTTTTAAATCCAGATGCTTTTATTTTTTCTGTTGATATAGAGAAAATCTTAAAAGTAATGCAGCAAAATCAACAAATAGCTTTAGCCGGGCCTTTATTATTAAATTATCATCCCTATCAAGAACAAGATGCTCAGAAAGAATTAGCAATTGTCAAAAGCAATGCAATTGAGTTTGAAGAGAACTTTATAAATGTCAAATACATCATTGGGGCCATTTTATTTTTTAATATGTCTATTTTTCATAAAATAGGTTTTTTTGACGAAAAAATTTTTCTATATTATGAAGATGATGAAATATCTTATAGAGTGGTTAAAAATAAATACAAAGTTGCTATTTTTCCAGAAATATTTGGTTATCATATTGGTAGCGGTTCTAGTGGCAAGAGTTTGCGGTCTCTTTATAGAAGATTTTGGCATCGAGCTTTGTCAAAATTTTATTGGAAAGAGCGACAAAAAGGTAAAAAAAAAGCTATGTTTTCAGCAATAAAATTAAGCTTTTCTTTTTTTGTGCAAACATTTTTTTATGTTATTTTGTTTAACAAGAAAAAAATCGTGCAAAATTTAGCATCTCTTTGTGGCACAATGGCATATTTGGCAAGGCTTACAGCATTTGATAAAAATGACAATCCGAGAGGTTAAAATGCTAGATTTAACGATTATAATCCTTACTTATAATAGTTCGCAAGTTATCAAAGAGTGTCTTGAAAGTTTTAATATTAATAATTATCATATTTTGCTTGTAGATAATGCTAGTTCTGATGATTGTGTATCAATAGTGAAAGAAAATTTTCCGTCAGTCAAAATTATTGAAAATAATCAAAATATTGGTTTTGGTAGAGCAAACAATATTGCTCTTAGGCAAGTGAATACTAAATATGTACTTATTTTAAATCCTGATACTCTTATTGCAGATAGTACTATTTTTAATTGCCTTGAAGTATTGTCAAGTAATTCAGAAATAGCATTGGCAAGTCCGATAATTTTTAATCAACGGCCAGATAATTTTGATAACCAATCTGCTAATAAATTTTCTTATACTCATTTTGTTATTGGCGGTGTTTTATTTATTAATATGAATAATCTTAAAAACATTGGTTTCTTTGATGAGCAATTTTTTATGTTTGCCGAAGATTCTGATTTATCAGATAGAAGTATATCTTTGGGTTATAAAAATGCTGTTATTAATAATTGTTATGCTGTACATTTCGGTGCCAAATCATCAAAAAAATCATCGGCTACAATTTATCGTCGATTTTGGCACTTAGGTTGGTCAAAGACAAAATATAAACAAAAAAGAAAAGATCTTTTTAATTTTATTCGCTCATCTCTTCGATTAGTGATCTCTTATTTTTTTTCTGGGCTGTGGCATATTGTAATTTTTAATTTTGAAAAAGCAATTTCAAAATTTGCCTTTAGTTTTGGTTGTTTTTCTTGCTTAATTGGTTTAAAATCTTTTAATGCTTATGGCAAGCCTAGAGGGGAGATGCCATTTATATTAACAAAATTAACTTTAAAATGATAAAAATTCTTGT
>Ga0214923_10005332_pt1 | contig 15012 bp, 14 predicted proteins | sample LL1510_MetaG_FD_177993 | JGI IMG/M metagenome (GOLD analysis project Ga0214923, IMG submission 177993) | Freshwater microbial communities from Lake Lanier, Atlanta, Georgia, United States - LL-1510 | ecosystem: Environmental > Aquatic > Freshwater > Lake | place: USA: Georgia | collected... | reverse complement strand
CTCAGGCACGGCCGGATGTTGGCATACAGGCCGAACGCCTTGCGCGTGGTGACGTTGAGGGATTTGAATCCCCCTCCCTGGGGAGTGGTGATCGGGGCTTTGAGAAAAACCCTTGTCCTTCGCAGCGACTCCCAAGCGGAGGGTTCAATGCCGGCGGGGTTGCCGCGTAAATAAACTTTTTCCCCGATCTCGATCTCCTCGATATCCAGGCGTGCCCCGCCCCCCTTCAGGATCGCAAGGGTGGCTTCCATGATTTCGGGGCCGATTCCGTCTCCGCGGGCGACCGTAATGGGGGTGTTTTTTGACATAAGTTGGAAATCCTTGCCCATCAGCACACTCGGGTCAACGGGAATCCCCCGTTTCCAAGCACGCTTGAGCCTGCATCCGGTCAAACCTAGTTTCCTTCGATGCGTGCTCCGGTGCTGCTCGGCTTGATGATTCTTCTGGCGGGCTCGCTCCGCGGGGAAGACATCGTTCTTATTTCCGGCGGCCCGGCGCTCCGCGCCCACGAACGCTTTAAAACCGCCTCGCATGACAAATATTGGGGCAACTTCATCGACTCGGCCCTCGCCCGCGTCCAAGAACTCCGCAAGGAACTCCCGAAGGACCGGGTCACTTGGCTGGTCTTCCGCCCGGGATATGCCACTCGGGGAGAGGACGACAAACAGGACTACTTCAAAATCATCGAGGAACGCGGCCAGAAACATGGACTGGTCCCCGTCTATTTCGACAACAAAGACCAGCTTTTCAAACTTCTCAGGCGGGACGGCTCCCCGGAACGGCCAAAAATCGCCCGGCTCGAATATTACGGGCACTCCAACAAGAAGTGCTGGATGTTTGACTACAGCAACCGGGTCGACGGCGGCGCGCTCGAGCCCTTGGTGGTGCACGTGGATGACCTGGAAAATATTTCCGGATCCAGCTTCACTCCCAACGCCACCTGCGTCAGCTACGGATGTCATTCCGGGGAGGAATTTTCCCAGCGATGGCGGATGATCGTGGGTCGTCCGATGGTCGGGGCGATCGGCAAGACCGACTATAGTGACGGGGGTATGCCGAAATTATCCGACGGAAAAGGCGGCTCATGGGCCTACTAATTCCCTTGCTGATTTTGTTGGGCTCAGCCGACCTCTGCCTCGCCCCTCCCCTCAACCCGCGAACCCAACCGGCTGCCCCTTCGGCCCCATCCAATTCATCCACGAACACCGATCCGAATGGATCGACCTCCGCGCCGCCACCCGAGGATTCCGGAGAAAGCGAGGAGGTCAGAAAGCCAATTGAGGAAAAGGTGATGCGCGCCACCCTTCCCGCTGCCCACACTCCAGCTCGCCATGGGGAGACGGAAGGGCCCTACCTGATTGGCCAACGCACCCTCGTCGACGATTACTGTGGCTGGGGGTGGGTGCGAAAAGAGGGCGAAAGCTGGAACCAAGCCCGCTGGGTTGCAATCGAATACAACCCGAAGGCCTGCCCCCCGCCCCACTCTTTTTTACCCCGGCCTCAGGACGATAAAGACTACCTCTATAAATTATACGGCGCTTTTGCACCCTATCGCGCTTATGAGCCCCAGGCCGACGTCTGGGTGGATGTGCTCCAAATCAAGGGATTCGTTAGCCTCGGCCCGGCCAAAGAATCCATCCGAAAAGATCCTCCCGCCCACGGCAGCGCCAAACCCAACCGCTTTGCCGAACGGGGGGCCAACATTCGGTAGCCTTGACCCAAGAAAAAAGGTGGGGCAGTATTTTTCTTATGCGTGAGCAGATCATTCTCGAGTGCACCGAAGCCAAGGCGGAGGGGAAACCGGCCTCCCGCTATTTCGGCACCAAGAACAAGAAGCTTCAAAAGGAGCGGATTGAGCTGAAAAAGTTCAATCCTTTCCTGCGCCGCTACACCGTCCACCGCGAAAAGAAGTAACTCCCCGGACGGGGCTTCCTGTCTTCCAATCTCCAGGATCCTGTCGGCTATTTCCCCGTCGCGGTTTCTGAAGATACCGGGATAAGGACCGCATCTTCCATTCCGTGGACCAGTTTTTTGTCCACCGGACACAGGGTGGCCAAAGCGCCCTTGAGTTCCACATTGTCTCCGGTCACCAAGTAGTAGGGGCATAGACGCAGCCGCCACTTTCCCTCCTCCGCCTCGCCGGTTTGCTCATTCCAGGAGGGATGCGAGATTGTGCCCAGACGGGCGAATCTCTGCAAAAGGTGGGGTTGGGTCTTCCATTCCCCAAGCGCCTGACGCAGGGCTGGCACCCATTTCTCCTTGGGTTGGTCACTCCCGACGGTCACGCCCCGGGATCCCCACGCCCGCGGAGAAAATCCGCTCACCTTGATAACCAGATCCCGCGCCCGCTGGCTGAAGTTCTCCAGCTCTTCCCACCGGTGGATTTCCAGTTCCGGCAACACCCCTTCGGGCGGCAACTGCACCGGTCGCAGCGGCCAAGCCCTCGGCACCAGCGCCCGTAGATCCCGGAAATACCCTTCACCCAGTTCCTTTTTCCACCACTCCTCCAGAGGTTTCATCCAAAACAGAGCCCACCAGAGTTTTTCCTCCAGATACGCCTTGGGCGGGGCCTCCATGACCTGGTCAAATTTCCAGCTGGATCGAAGGGCCTCCAAATTCATCCAGTCAAACATTTCAAAAAACCGGTAGATCGGGCCAGGTCCGGACCGGTAGCCCTCCGCCGATTTCACCCGGGCCTTCCCCACCAACCAGCGCCACTCCGGAAGATAATCCTCCGCCTCCGTGGAAATCACCACCTCCCCCGATTCCCCCAAAACCTTTCCAGCCAAATCCCGCAACCCTTGGGAACCGCCTAAAATCGCGTGCCCGAGTTTGGCGTAATTTTCCTGCATCCACGCGGTCAGCCCCACGCCGCCCGGAACGGAATCGATCTCCGTCAGCGCCCAACCCTCCTCGGTCCGCAAAAGATCCGGTCGAAGAACCCGCGGAATCGCCGACTTCATCTTTTCCTCCCTCCCCAAACGAATGACTTCCTCGGGTTTTCCTTGATCCAGCCATTCCGCCACCCAGGCAGGAGCCTCCCCTGCCGTGCTGGATTGATAGAGACGGTTGGAAACCCGCAGAAAAGCGCTGATTTTCTTTCCCAGATTTTCCAGAAACTTGAGATCCACCGCGTCCAACCGGAGAGGTTGCTCCGACCATCGCCAGCTCTTGCCTTTAAAAAGTCCTTCTTCCGGCAGGGCCGCCTGCAAATCAGCCACTGACCCCCGCAAAATGGCACTCACCCCTTCCCCCTGGCCAAACGCGCGGCAAGCTTTACCGCCTCGATCATGCTGTCCGGCCTGGCAACACCCTTGCCGGCGATGGCAAAGGCCGTTCCGTGATCCGGACTACAGCGCACCACAGGCAACCCCATCGTCACATTCACCGTACGGTCGAAATCCAGCAACTTGGCCGGAATCAACCCCTGGTCATGATACAACGCCACCACCCCGTCAAACTCCCCCCGAAGCGAGCGAAGAAATACCGTGTCAGCCGGCTCGGGCCCAGACACCGGCAAACGGGTTGTCTTTTTTAACTCCTTCACAGCCGGCCACACGATGCGAAGGTCTTCCTTCCCAAACAATCCACCCTCGCCCGCATGAGGATTCAACCCGCAAACCGCAATCCTTGGCCGCCGGATCCCCATGGCTTTCAGAAGACGCACAAGATGGGAGCCTGCCCGAACAATTTGTTGGAATTTCAGTTTTCGAATCGAATCTTTCAGAGAGAGATGGGTGCTGGCCAAGGCCACCCTCAATCTGGGACCCACCATACACATGGTGACCTGCCCGCCCCTGACGCCAAAACGCCGGGCGTAAAATTCCGTTTGTCCGGGAAAAGGAAACCCTGCCCTTTTTAGCCACTCCTTGGATACCGGCCCGTTCACGACCGCCTGAATCCGCTTTTTCTTCAGAAGACGGACACTTTCCTCCAAAGCCTGTCGGGCCTGCCGAGCACCTGAGAGACTGGGGTGCCCCAAGTGAACCCCATCACGAGAGCCAATCGAACAAACACCGATTTTGGATCCGACACGGCGAACCGTTTTGGCAACAACTTCAGGACCAATTCCAGCGGGATCTCCCAGGGTCAGCCCCACCACCGCGCCACGGCGTTTCACAGATATCTTTCGATGTAGGCGCCCCGCTTCAGCCGCTCGATCCACTCTTGCTCCACCTTTTCGTTCTCCTTGGCCACCAGGGTGCTTTCTATCGCCTCGCGGATGCTGGAAAGGGGCGTGACGGTGGCTTTTTTCACTTCCTCCACATTCAAAATATAATACGCACCCTGCCCATCGGCCCCCGCCAGGGTGATGATCCCGCTCGACTGGCCAGGTCGCAGGTTAAAGGCCACCTCCGCCAGTTCTGATTTCAGGGCCTCCCGCTCTGCCCAGCCGCCGTTGTCCTGGAAAAGTCCCCCTCCCGCCCGGTTATAATCCGAATACTTCTGGGCGAGTTGGGCAAAATCAATGCCCTGTTCCACCGCTCCCATCACCTCCTTGGCCGTGGCCTCGGGATTGGGCGAACTGCCGGGGGCGATGTAAATCATCCGTAGCTTGACCCGGTCCGGTTGCAGGAAGTCCCGGACATGCTCCTGGTAATACGCCTCAATCATGTGGGGGGAGATGGTGATGAAGCGCTTGGCGTTGATCAGCCGCATCTGTTGCACGATGAAGGTTTCCCGCACGTTCTTGCGCCACTCCGCGTAGGTCAGGCCGCGTTCCTCCAAGGTTTTCACCAGGGCCTGCCGGTCCCCGCCAAACTGGTCCCGGATGCGCTGCCGCTCCTCGCGATCAAAAAAGTAGTCCGGGAAATTATACCCCTTGCTTTTGTACTCCTGGAGGATCAACCGGGTTTCGATGAGTGAGTCCAACACTGTTTTCCGTCTTTGCCGGACCCGTTGCTTTCTTTCGTCATCCGTGATTTTTCCCGAAAGCATCTGCTGCTTGAGATCATCCTCCTCCATTTGGGTTTGCCGAAGGACTTCCAACATGGTGATGGCCTCATTGTTGACCACCGCCGCCACCCCGTTGTTGAGGGTGGCAGGAGCCTGGGCCCGGAGCCCGGCCCAAGGGACAAAAAGGAGGAGGAGCACGGCCTGCCGCAAGTTGGGTTTCATCTCAGCCATCCCTCAAGTTGCTGAAGCTTATCGGGGGCGGTATGACCGGTCAAACGGGGTAGCTTGGTGCCCACCATTTCCAACTCCATCCCCTTCCAGGCACGGATTTTTTCCCCCTCCGTCTCCAAGCGCGTAACCCCGGCCAAACCGGCCGCCACCCTCACCCGATGGTACCCGAGAAGGAGAGCCGCCTCCACCGGCCAAGGTCCGTAGCGATCCCGCCAAACCCGTCCGACCTCCGCCAGCTCCTCAAACTTCCCCGCTTCCGCCACCTGTCGATAAGCATCAATTCGTTCCCTGACCTCGGGCATATACCCGGCGGGCACATAGGCACCCGCCACCCCATCTCCCGCCTCCGCCGCCCGCAACGTCAAAAAATCCAAACGCATCTGCACCGGAGGGGGCGGCTTCCAGCCACCCTTCCTCATCCGGCTGACCGCCGCCCGCAATAGCCGGCAGTACAACTCGAAACCAATGATGGCCACATGGCCGCTTTGCTCGGTACCCAGCAAATTGCCGGCTCCCCGGATTTCCAGGTCCCGCATCGCAATCCGATATCCCGCCCCCAATCCGCCGTGCATCTGCAACGCCTCGACCCGTTCACCCGCCTCCCCCCGGCGCCGTTCCCTGGGCACCAGCAACAGGGCATAAGCACGATTCTGGGCTCGTCCGACCCTCCCCCTCAGTTGGTACAAGTCGGCCAATCCAAAACGGTCCGCCCGATCGAGAATGATCGTGTTGGCATTGGGAATATCCAGACCGCTCTCAATAATGGTCGTGCACATCAATACATCCGCTTTGCCCCGGACGAAACGCCCCATCGCTTCCTCGAGCTCCGCCTCTCCCATTTGACCATGGGCAATCTCCACACGGGCTCCCGGCACCAGATCCTTCACTTTTTTGGCCAGAACAGGCAAGGCGGCCACCCGGTTGTGCAGGTAATACACCTGTCCACCCCGTTCAACTTCGCGACGGATCCATTCGCGGATGAGTCGCTCATCGTACTCCGCCAACACCGTTTCGATCGGTTGTCGCCCGGCCGGCGGGGTTTCGATCTGGCTCAGATCTCTGGCTCCGAGCATCGCGAGGTAGAGGGTCCGCGGGATCGGCGTGGCGGAGAGGGTCAACACATGGACGCGGCGAAACCTTTCCTTGTATCTCTCTTTCTGCCTCACCCCGAACCGCTGTTCCTCGTCGATCACCACCAAGCCCAAATCCTTGAACAGCACGTCCGGCGAGAGCAATCGGTGGGTTCCGACGACAATATCAACCCCGCCCTCCGCCAGGGCCTTCAACACTTTGTTCTGCTCCCCCACCGTTCGGAAACGGCTTAACTCCTCCACCGTGATCGGCCAGTCCGCAAACCTTTGCCGCAGGTTGCACGCATGTTGCTGGGCCAGAACCGTGGTCGGCGCCAAGATGGCCACCTGTTTTCCGGCCATCACCGCCTTGAAGGCGGCCCGGATGGCCACCTCCGTCTTGCCATACCCGACATCGCCGCAAAGCAATCGATCCATGGGGCGACTCCGTTCCATATCCGCCTTGGTTTCCGCGATTGCCTTCACCTGGTCCACGGTTGGTGGATAAGGAAACTCTGCTTCGAATTTTCCCTGCCATTCGTGATCCTGAGGAAAAGCAAAACCCGGCAAAGCCTCCCGCTCGGCGGCCGTCCGCAAAAGGGTGGCCGCGAAATCCTCCACCGCCTTTTCCGCCTTGGCCTTGGCCCTTTCCCAGCGACCACCCCCAAGGGTATCCAGCATCGGCCTCCTCCGCCCCACGCCGACGTAGCGGGAAACCAGATAAGATTCCTCCACGGGCACGTAAAGGCGTGCCCCGTCGGAATACTTGAGCAGCAGACATTGCCCCTTCCCGCCGGGCTTTTCCCCCAATCCCTCATATATGGCGATCCCGTGTTGAAGGTGGACGACGTAGTCCCCCAACTTGATTTCGCCGGGATCAAAGACGGGGCGACGCCACCGGTCCGCCGCCAGATGGGAGATGCTTTTTCGTGGCAGCCTCCGCGCCTCCGTGCGGCCCACCAGTTCGGCTCCGGTCACCACGACCCATTGTCCCTCCGGCCAGGCAAACCCCTGGCCGAGACGTGAGACCCTGAAGCCCAATAGGCCGATTTCTTTTGAGTCCAGATCGCACTCCTGCAGCCAGACCTCCAGCCGGTCGACCTCACCTTCGTTGATCCCGGTTACGGTCACCGACCAACCACGCGACAACCAGGAGCGGATTTCCGCCCCCACTCGACGCCGCCGGGCCTCCGCCAAACCCGCATCCCGAATCGGCTCCCCTATAAATCCGTGCCGAACCGGATGGGATTCCAGTTTGGGTTCTTCCTCCCGGTCCAAGGCCGAAAGTCGGCTCCAGCCTTTTCCCAAGTAATCGGAAAGTCGGGCTTCCTTTTGAACCCCTTCCGTTGTTCCCAGAAAAAGGGTGGTTTCCCGGATTTCGGCCACTCCGGTTTGTTCATGAAGGTCAATCTCCCGGACCGATTCCAAACGGTCTCCGCTCCATTCCAACCGCACCGGTACACCGGCTTGTCGGGAAAAGATGTCCACGATACCCCCGCGTCGGGCAATTTCGCCCCGCTCACTGACGGTACCAACCGTGCGGTACCCGGCTTTGACCAAATCTTCCACCATTTTTAGCGGATCCAACCGATCCCCCACGGCAAACCGCCGCAAACAACTTTGGATCCACTCCTTCTTGGGAAGTTCCTCCGTCAGCACCGACTCCGTGACCAGCACGATCCTGGGACGATCGGGGCCCAGCAAGGCCGCCAAGGATCCGATCCACTCCGCCTCCAAATCAGGATCGGGATGGACTTTTTCCGATCCTCGGAATGCTTCCGGAATGACGAGGCAACGCTCTCCCCAAGCCTCAATCTCTGCGGCAATATCCTCCTGTTGCCGAACATTTTCACAAACCACCAACCATCCCGAGACTTGGCTCCTTCGAGCAAGAAGGACTGCGGCCAGGGCCTGAGCCCCTGTGGGCCATCCGGCGAAAGACCAGTCCCCTTCCGTCACCCCGCCGGGCACGAACCGCTCCAAGCCGGCCGTGTCCAGGAGCCCCCTCTCCCTCCTCGGTTGCCCTGATATCTGCAAAAACCGGGGGTATCCTATCACAGAAATTCCGGAAGGGGCGACCAACTTGACAGGTTGCCGGTCATGGATTTCCAGAGCTCGGAAAACAATCGGACGAGAAGCCGAACTTCCCTTCCCTATCCGAGATTAAATTTGATCCGGAATTAAACCTTCAAGCCCACCGCTTTTGCCGCCGCAGCCCTCTCTTCTTCCAACTCCGCCACCGTCGCCGCCAATTTCTTCCTCCCGAAATCGTCCAGTTGCAATCCCTGCACAATTTCCCACTTTCCGCCCCCGCACGCCTTGATCGGAAAGGAGCACATCAGACCTTTGGGCACACCGTAACTTCCATCCGAACTCACCGCCACACTGGTCCAGTCCCCGTCCTTGGTTCCCTCATGGAGAGTGCGAACGGTATCCAAGGCCGCATGGGCGGCGCTGGCCGCACTGGACAGGCCTCTCGCCTTCAATACCTCCGCTCCCCGCTGCTGCACGGACTTCAGGAAGTCACCCTCTAGCCAGGCCCGATCCCGGATGGCCTCGGTGGCGGGCCTCCCGGCAATCCGGGCATGGGTGAAGTCCGGATACATGGTGGGAGAGTGATTTCCCCACACCGCCAGACGGTCCACTTGCCCCACCGCCACCCCAGCCTTTTCGGCCAGGCGCGCCTTGGCCCGGTTTTCATCCAGACGAGTCATCGCGAACCAACGATCGGAGGGAAGGCCCGTACCCGACTGCTTGGCGATCCACGCGTTGGTGTTGCAGGGGTTTCCGACCACCAGAACCCGCGCGTTTTTGGAGGCGACTTCCGAAATCACCCTGCCCTGCTCCACGAATATTTTTCCATTCAGCCCGAGAAGTTCCGCCCGCTCCATCCCCTGTTTCCGGGGAATACTGCCGATACAGAAGGTCCAGTCAGCACCATCAAATGCCTTCCTTGGGTCCGAGGTGGCCACGATATCTTCCAGCAGGGGATTGGCGGCATCCCGGATCTCCATCACCACCCCCTGCAAAGCGGTCTCCGCCGCGGGCACTTCCAATAACTGCAACCGAACCTTCTGGTGAGGTCCAAAGAGTCCTCCCGAGGCAATCCGGAAGACGATCGCATAACCGATTTGTCCCGCCGCCCCCGTCACCGCCACTCGGATCACGTCATTCATGGCTTTTGGCTGGCCTCCTGCGAGCCCACCACCCGCCTAGCCTCGCCCGGGGCGTTGGAGTTGGTGGCGTAGGGTTGAAACTTGAATATTACCTCTCCCGGCCGGGCCACATTCAGGGTGTCCCGGGACATCCTTTCCACCGTGAAGGGGTCATCCTTCAACCGCCCGGACTCCTCCTGGAGGTCCGCCAACTCCTGTTTCTTTTTGGTGATCTGGTTTTGCAGGTAATCGGTCTGCTCCTTGAGTCTTTGACCCCGTTTCCAGGCCGGGTAAAAAAGGGCGAGCACCACAGCGACGGCCAACAACCCAACCAAGGCGTAAACCCACGGCTGAATGACGCGCCAAAAGTGGCCTTTGGCAGCCGGCGCCCCGAATCCCCGGGGATCAAACAACCGCGAGTTGTCCGCCATAGACGGCCTTGGAGCCCAGCTCTTCCTCGATCCGGAGAAGCCGGTTGTATTTGGCCAGCCGGTCGGATCGGGAGAACGAGCCAGTCTTGATCTGGCCGGCATGGGTGGCCACCGCGAGGTCCGCGATGGTGGAATCCTCCGTTTCGCCGCTGCGGTGACTGATCACCGCCGTGTATTTCGAGGAACGGGCCAGTTCGATAGCATCCAGCGTCTCGCTCAGGCTGCCAATCTGGTTCACTTTTACGAGGATCGAGTTTGCCACCTTTTCGGCAATCCCCTTTTTAAGGAACTCCACGTTGGTCACAAAAAGGTCGTCCCCCACGAGCTGTGTCTTGGCTCCCAGTTTTTGGGTGAGGATTTTCCATCCATCCCAATCTTCCTCCGCGGTTCCATCCTCAATGGAGACGATCGGATACTTTTTCTGAAGCTGGGCATAAAAATCCACCAATTCCGCGGCTTTCAACCGCCGCTGGTCGGACTTCTTAAAGACGTACTCCTTGGTCTTCCCATCAAAAAATTCACTGCTGGCCACGTCCAACGCAAAAAAGACCTGCTTACCGAGACTGTAGCCGGCCTTTTCCGTGGCCTGGGCCATCACTTCCAGTGCCGCTTCGGTCGATTCCAGTCGGGGGGCAAAGCCGCCCTCGTCTCCCACGGCGGTCCCTAGCTTCTTGTCGTGAAGAATCTTTTTCAGCGCAGCGAAGATTTCCGCGCCACACCGGATCGCCTCCCGGAAGGTGGGCAACCCCCGCGGAATCACCATGAACTCCTGAAAATCGATCGGGGCGTCGGAATGGGCACCCCCATTCAGGATGTTGGCCATGGGAACGGGCAGCACCTGGGCCTTTTCACCCCCGAGCCACCGGTAAAGGGGTTGCCCATGGGCGGAGGCCGCTGCCCGCGCCGCCGCTAGGGAGACGCCGAGGATGGCGTTCGCACCGAGGTTTTTTTTGTTGGGCGTGCCGTCGAGCTCCCGCATCACTTTGTCGATCGCCCGGATGTCCCCCGCGTCTTTCCCCTTCAAGGCCGGACCGATTTTGTCTTTCACATTCGCCACCGCCTTGAGGACGCCTTTGCCGCCGAATCGCTTCAGGTCGCCGTCCCGCAATTCCCAGGCCTCATGAATGCCGGTGCTGGCTCCACTCGGGACCATCGCCGAGCCAAAGGCGCCCCCCTCCAGCAGAACATCCGCCTCCAGGGTCGGGTTGCCCCGGGAATCGATCACTTCACGCGCGGTAATGCCCTGGATCTTTGTCTTCATAATTCCGGAAACCGGTCGAACCGGCTAAGTGCGGTAAGGGCGGACGGAAACGATGCGCACCTTGCTTTTTCCACCCCCTTCCGTCGGCAAATCGGCGGTTTCACCCGGCTTTTTCTTGAGCAACGCCTGACCCACCGCCGTTTGATAGGAAATCACCCCGTTTTCCGGATCGCTGTCCCATGCCCCGAGGATGGTCACCCTTTTCGAAGAACCCCCCTCGTCCTGATACTCCACCACGGTGCCAATGTCAGCCACATCACCCTTCACCCCGCTGAAATCGGTCCCTTGGGCGGAAACGATCATCGACTCCAGCTCCGCCTTGCGCCGCATCAGCACCGCCTGCATCTCCTTGGCGGCCTTGAACTCATGATTCTCCCGCAGGTCGCCGTAAGACCGGGCCACACCGATATCCTTGCTGTTGGCCGGGATCTTCTTGTTGACGATCTCCTCCAGCTCTTTCTTTCTTTTTTCCAGGCTGTCCCAACTCACCACCAAGGATTCGGTGGTCGTGGCCTTGTTCTCCCCCGCCACCATGGAGCCGATATGCGGATGGAGCTTGACCAGGGCTCCCATCAGGGACCGCTTGTCCAACTCCTCAAAGGCTGTGGAGGAAAGAGCCGCCCGGGTGATATCCCTCATCTCCTCGGGAGCGGAGGCTGCCAACAGGTCACGGATCAGCTCCTTGTCTTCCAGGATCAGATCATGCAGGCGGGAAGCCCGCCAACGATCAGCCAACTGCTCCTTTTCCAGGACCGCCAGAGCGGTTAGGAAAAGGAAAGGCCCGCCGATTTTCTGAAACTCGCCGGTGCGGTTCCGGCACAACCAAACCACGGTATCGGGATGAACCTGCCGTTCCCGGAGAAGACGATCCAAGGCTCCTTCCAGTTCGGCTCCGCGCCCGGCCTTTTTAAACTTGGCGGTGATGGCGTCCATCAGACGCCCGGAAGCGCGGGGTAGAAGCGCGTTAAAAAGTTCCGGCCAACGCTCCCCGAGCAGATCGGCCATCAACTCGACAAAGCGGGGTTGTTTTCCGGCCGGCAAGGCTTCCACCAACGCGGCCAAACGATTCGGTTCAGCCGGCAGTAACCCTCGCAAAATTGTCCCGGGTTCGGCCGGAAGACCGATGGACCCGGCAAATTCGGACCGAGCCAAGGCCAGTTCTGCGAGTTGCCCCACCTGGCTTTTGGGAATCTTTTGGCCGGAGGCATCGACCAGCTTGAAAATTTCCTCGGATTGTCCTTTAAGAACGGCGGAATTCTGGGTTTTTTGAAGTTTTTCCAGCGCCTCAATGACGCGCTTCACCCCGACGGCTTCCTTGAGTTCCTCGATGCCGCCTGCTTGGACTTCCGGGACTTTCTCCAAATAATGGATGGGATCGGTCCGTTTGGATGGAATCACAAACCGCGGATCCTTGCGCATGGCACGCTTGGCCGCGTCCCAGAACTTTTTCCAATCAGGAGCCCCGAACAGGTGTGGAACAAAGGCCTCCTCCAACCGTGCGGTGGTGGCTTCCCGGCCCAATTGCTGGACCGCCTGCCTCATCAGCTCGCCCGGGTCCTTGCCAGCCTGATCCTTGACGGAAGAGGGATCCTTGAGAATCCGGGCCTCAAAATGCTCGTCGGTCAGGATCCGCAGGGTCTGGGACGCGTATTCGAATTCCATCGCGTGGCCCTTCTTTGAGCGAAAATCGATCAGGAGGGATCCGAGGGCATCATCCCTCGAAACAATCTGCCCCACTCCCCAACTGCGGTGACGACAGACCGCGCCGGGAACCAGCGGTTTCAACTTTTCGTGGACTTGGGGATCTTGGGCCGACTCTTCCGTGGAGGATGATGATGTTTCGTTTTCCGTATCAGTCGGCATTCTTGCCAACATACGGAATCCTCACCCCGCAAGGCAACCGGAATTCTTTACCCCAGAACCCCCGGGTCTTTCTACTTTTCGGACTTTTCACCAGCGGCAGCCTCTTCCACCACCTTAATCTTGTCGGCGCCTGCGAGATCCATGGAGGGTTTTCCCTCATGCATCTGAATCAGGCCGGTCACCTCCACGGTCTTTCCGGCATAGGCACCGGGCGCTCCGCCGAAATTCTTGGGCTTCAGTAGGCAGGTAAATACCTGGTTCGGAAATTTGCCGCCAAAATTCAGGTAGGTGATCCCTTTTTGGGAGTCGCGTTGCGCATCGACCACTCCGCGAACGGTCACAACCTTTCCATCATATTGGGCCGCGTCCTGCGGCGTCACCACGGGCACGGAATCTTTGGCTTCTTCTGCCATCAAGGGGTGTGCGGAAAACAACGATACAGCCAAAAGGCCACAAAGGATTTGTTTCATCCAAAAACTTTGCCCGCTTCCCGCCCGCAGACAAGCCGTCTAGCCCAAACTTTCCTCAATCATCTGCAGATAGGCAACCGTCCGGGCATGACGCGATTCGTCCCCCCGGCGGCTGTAGCTGTTCAGCAGATTGACCAGCATGCGTTCCGCCGTATCCCGCGGGGTGGCCCGCATGAACATCGGGTTGGCCCAGCAGGATCGCTCCGTTCCAAATTTGGCCGCCAGATCATCCGCCGAAAGAACCACGCCGCCGTGAAAAGGGTCAAAAACCACCCCCCCGATTCCGGCAAGATAATGGCCCGGGGTGTTCAGGCCATAGACCTCAAGGCCTGCCCGCTGACCGGCGAAGATGTAGACCAAAGCCAATGTCAGGGGGATTCCCTGTTTCATCTCGAGGACCCGATGAAGATAACTGTTGGAGGGATGAAAATAGTCATCCAAGTTTCCACGAAATCCTTCCCGCCGGGCCAAAATCTGGCGCAGGGCGGAAATGGAATCTGTGGGAGAAATGCTTCGTCGCGGCAGGTTGGCCTCCACCACCTGACCCAACTGATCGAGATAGGAGATACCGATGGCCGTGTCCGCCTCGGGGTTTTCCACTTCGGCCAACTGCCAGCAAAAGGCCTCCAAATCCCCCCAAGAGCCCAGCTCCGGCTTTGCCGGATGTCCGATGGGCTCGGAACGGGATACCTTTCCCCAGTATCGAAGAATCAGTCGGGCGCGGGCCTGGATCTTGGAATCCGGGCTTTTGGACAGGTCGGATATCAGGGAGCCGTAACGATGTTCCTGCGAACGGATTTCCCGAATCGTCAGATCGGCCAGATCGGCATCATCCCCGGCGAAAATTTTTTCCACCGCCTTCGCCTGCTGGGCATCGTGCGGTTGGTTCATCGGGTTAGCCCTTGAACTGCACGGGGATCTCCCCCCGCTGGGCGGCATGCTCCTCATCGGAACAGCCACGATCCGTCGGCACGTTGCTGGTCGCACTCGTCGGCTTGACGATCCCTTTTTGCAGCATCCAGGCCTCGACTTCCTCCCCACTGACATCCGCCAACATGTGGCCGTCGATTTCCACGCAGGGCGAAAGCTCCTGCCCGCTTTTTTGGATCATTTCAACCCGCTGGTTGATGTCGTTCCAAATATCCCGGTCCTCGAATTCCAGACGATATTTGGCCATGACGGCACGCACCCCCCGACTCCAACCACAGTGGGGCTTCAGGTAGGCAATGATCTTTGGTTGGTCCTTCTTGTCACTCATTAGAAATAATCTAATCCGAAGCTTTTTTTTCGCAAGGGGTTGATTTTCAGACGCCTGGGGCGGCTTCGGTCTTGACGTGAACTTCCCGGAGTTGCCGCGTGGTGGCTTCGGCCGGGGCTCCGCTCATCACATCCTGCCCGCGGGCATTCTTGGGGAAGGCAATCACATCGCGGATGCTTTCATGACCAAGCAGGAGTGCCATCAAACGGTCGAATCCAAGGGCGATGCCCCCGTGGGGAGGTGCCCCGAATTTCAGCGCCTCCACCATGTATCCAAATCGGCTGCTCACGATCTCCCCGGGCAGTTTCAGGATATCCCGGAACAGTTTGTCCTGCACCTCCCCGCGATGGATCCGGATGCTTCCTCCCCCCAGTTCT
>Ga0214923_10005330_pt1 | contig 15025 bp, 11 predicted proteins | sample LL1510_MetaG_FD_177993 | JGI IMG/M metagenome (GOLD analysis project Ga0214923, IMG submission 177993) | Freshwater microbial communities from Lake Lanier, Atlanta, Georgia, United States - LL-1510 | ecosystem: Environmental > Aquatic > Freshwater > Lake | place: USA: Georgia | collected... | reverse complement strand
GATCCTCAGCATTAATCCGAAACTCAATACTATGCCCCCGCCGTTGAACCTCTTCCTGAGTAAAAGACAGCTTTTCACCGAAGGCCACCCTGAGCTGCTCCTTAACGATATCAAGACCCGTAACCCACTCAGTTACTGGGTGTTCGACCTGCAGTCGAGTGTTCATTTCCATGAAGTAAAAATTTTCCTTATCGTCCATTAGAAACTCGATGGTACCTGCATTGAGGTAGCCGATTTCTCGAGTTGCCTTGACCGCAGCTTCGCATAGCTTCATTCGATTGCTTTCACTTAAAAAAGGGCTGGTGCACTCTTCAATAACTTTCTGATGGCGTCGCTGAACCGAACATTCTCGTTCAAAAAGATGACAAACATTTCCGTGAGAATCTGCGATAACCTGAACTTCAATGTGGTGAGGTGAGGAAACATACCTCTCCAAGTACAACCGTCCGTCCCCAAAAGCTTTAGAGGCTTCCGAATAGGCTCTTTGAAAGAGGTTTAAGAACTCCTCCTCTTTCATCACAAGACGCATACCGCGTCCCCCTCCTCCCGCTAGAGCTTTAATCATCAGGGGAAAACCGATCTCTTTAGCTTTTTCAAAAGCTTCATTAGCATCCGTTAAGCCGTCTTTAGTACCCGGCACCAACGGAAGTCCACCGATACTGGCCATAGTACGTCTGGCTTCGACTTTATCTCCCATGGTCTTGATCGCTTTTGCCGAGGGACCTATAAATACCAGACCAGCGTCCTGAACAGCTTGAGCAAAAACCTCTTTCTCAGACAAAAAACCATAGCCCGGATGAATAGCATCCGCTTTTAGTGTCTTTGCAGCTTTCATCACCGATTCAATATTGAGATAACTTTGAATCGATGGCCCCTCACCCACACAGTAAGCCGCATCGGCGCGGGAAACGTGGGACGAAGTACGATCAGCAGTTGAATAGATTGCCAGAGGGATGTTACCGGACTCTCTAATAGCCCGCATCACGCGAACTGCGATTTCACCACGATTGGCAACTAAAATTCTTCTAGGTTTTGATGTTTTAATTGTCACAGTGGAATATTCCCGTGTTTTTTGGCAGGCATTTTATCCCTTTTATTTTTAAGCATCTCCAAAGCTTGGATGAGTTTCGGGCGAGTTGTCTCAGGAAAAATAATCTCATCCACGAACCCTAGCTCGGCAGCTTTGTACGGCGTTGCAAAAGTATCTTCGTAATCCTGAACCAACTTTTTACGTTCCGCCTCAGCGTCCTGAGATTTTTGAAGCTCACCTCGAAATACAATAGCTACTGCACCTTCGGGGCCCATCACGGCTATTTCAGCTGATGGATAAGTAAAGTTGATGTCCGAACGAAGATGCTTGGAGGCCATCACACAATAAGCGCCTCCATAGGCTTTGCGAGTAATGACCGTAATTTTTGGCACTGTAGCTTCGGCATAAGCATAAAGAAGCTTAGCCCCATGTTTAATGATTCCACCAAACTCTTGTTCAGTCCCAGGCAAGAATCCAGGCACATCGACAAAAGTGATAATGGGGATATTGAAAGCGTCACAAAACCTAACGAATCGTGCAGCCTTCAAAGATGCATTGTTATCCAAACAACCTGCTAAAATTTTAGGCTGGTTAGCCACTATCCCTACGCTTCTGCCTTTAAGACTTGCAAAACCTATCACTATGTTTTGAGCAAAATCTTTCTGAACTTCAAAAAAGTAATTGTCGTCTACGACCGCTTCAATGATTTCCTTGATGTCATAAGCTTGCTTCGAACTCTCTGGAATCATAGTTCTCAGCTTCGATTCTTTTCTCTCAGCGGGATCACTTGTTTTGATCAATGGAACGTCATCAAGGTTGTTTGAGGGTAAGTAACTCAACAACTCTCTAATCAGCAAAAGACAGCTCTTTTCATCTTCACTAGCAAAATGACAAACCCCGCTTCGCGTACTGTGGGTTACAGCTCCCCCCAACTCCTCCATCGTGACCTCTTCATGAGTCACTGTCTTGATCACATCGGGACCGGTTAAGAACATGTAACTTGATTTCTTAACCATAAAAATAAAATCGGTGATTCCGGGACTATAAACTGCCCCCCCAGCACAGGGGCCCATAATACAAGAAATCTGAGGAACCACCCCAGAGGCTTTGGTGTTACGATAAAAAATTTCTGCATAGCCTCCTAGAGACTCAACACCTTCTTGGATTCTAGCCCCACCTGAATCATTAAGCCCAATCACCGGTTTTCCATTTTGAATGGCAAGATCCAAAAGCTTGCAGATCTTTTTAGACTGAGTTCCGGATAAAGATCCTCCAAAAACAGTAAAATCCTGGGCATACACATAGACATGGCGACCCGAGATAGTCCCATATCCGGTGATCACTCCATCCCCTAGAATCTTTTTATGTTCCATGCCAAAGTCAGTACACCGATGAGTCATGAACTTATCCAACTCGACAAAACTACCTTCATCGAGAAGGAATAAAATCCGCTCTCGGGCGGTCATCTTGCCGCGATCGTGCTGCTGTTGAACTCTCTCAGCACCACCCGCTAATTCCGCTTCAATGTTTTTCTTCTGCAAAAGTTGGTATTTTTCATCAAGATTCATAGGGTATGAATCGAACCACTGGGATACAATGAAGTCAAGAATGTTGAAGGTTTACCAGAGGAATTGGAAAGAAATAGCGCGCCGCGTAATTAGAGTCGCTCCCATTTTACCGACTCACGGTAATTGAAATTATCCAGACGTTTGCCCCATTCTAGATAAAGCTTCAAAGCTTGATTGGATGAGAGATCATTTTGATAAAATAACGTTCTTATTTCTTTTGGCGAAACCCGAGTATCCACAATCCCCTGATAAATGGCATGTCCTAAAAGATGCCCCAGAATTTTAGCAGCTTTATAATAAAGAAGATTCTTGTTGGGAGATTTAGGCAGAAGAAAAATAGAAGAACCTAAGGGAAGGCTTAAACTTCGCTCCCAATCTAAATGCCATAACGCTAACCGTGCGCTTTGAGAATTCTCATCTTTCGGATTCAATCCAGATGAACCCAATTGTTTTCTTAGATCCATTCGTCCACTGCATTTTCGCTTCGGGTTGATAATTTTTGCCCCTAAAAACCCTAAAGCTTCAATCCAGACAAATCGATAAAAATCAGAGTTTGGATTTTCAAAAGTACCGGAGAATCCGCTTAATTGGGATTGCAAATAGATACTAGACTGAGCTGCAACATGGTTCAAACTCATGGAGTTCAAAAAAATAAGATTTTTTCCTGGAACAAAATGGCTTTTGAATACTTTTACATATTTGTAGTTCAGAGCATTAATAAAACGCTCTCGCACCGTTCGCAAAGATGAGTCACGTTTTAAGAGTTCCCAATCCAAAGGTCCGCAAATCTGAAAATTATCAAGTTTGGGTAAGTTCATCCCTAAAAACTTTCCAATAATCTGGATCAAGTCTTGAACTTCATCTGAGTAATCCATCTCCTCAAAAGCTTGGGCCGCACTCTGAAGAGGCTGAATACCTCCTGTCTCAGCAATCAGTTCCGTCCAATTTAGGTGACTCTTCAGTTTCACCCATGGGGGAGTATTCATCACACAAAAATTATTTTTCCGAATGCGAACGACATCTACAAAGCTTTCAAGCCCTTGTTCCACTAATCGCCAATAAAGTTTTTCTAGATTTTGATGAACAATAACTGAACGCCGCCTCTCTTTCTTCTTTTTTAAAACTTGATTAAATTCCAAAGGCAGATGTTTTTCAGCCAAATGAAGGTCCCCAATCAACACAAAAATAATAGCGTTGGGATCCTTAAGGGTCATATCAGCTATAATTTTTGCTGAAAATTGATCTCTCTTTTTTAAGGAGGGTCGATCGGGAGTTCCCGGATGATTTATCCCTTTGATTTCTATTTGATGGTCACGAGCAAACTCGAAAAGCGCTTTATAGTGTTCCCAGGGAAATCCCCAGTTTTCCTCAAATCCAATACGCTTTAAAAAATCCCGTTCCGATAACTTGCCATATAAAAATCTTTGAACCCAAGCATCATGATCCGGGGTAAGCATTTCTAAAGCCAAAATCATTGGTCTTTTATTGCGTTTTAGAACCCTTACTGAATCTCTCATAAGTCTAATCACGGTGCGTTGAGCTTGAGATAAAGTATGGTAATCGCCCAAGAAAATAACCTGTCCATTAAGAACTTCTAAAAGCAACTCTCTTTTTGAGCTAAGCGCTGAATATTTTTGGAGTTCTTTCTGATGTTCTTGAAAATAATGTTTCAGCTCTGGAGGGAGTCCACCGAACATAGAACTAGCATGTTCTTTCAACTTGTCGTACATACTGCGTTGAATCTTTATGAGGGCTGTTCGAGCTAACATACTTTCAAGCTTCTTGAGATTTAGGGAAGTTAAAGTGCTTATTTATATGATATCGCAAGCTAGCGTTCTATTTCTCTTATTTTTTAGCACCCAATGGGTCCAGGCGGCAGAATCAGCCCCCGCGAGCCTTCAGCCAAATCTTGAAGCAATTTTAAAGTCCACAATCAACAAGAATGGAATGGTTCAGGAAGCCGAACAAGACATTGAAATAGCCCGTTCTCAAATTGAATTAGCCCGTTCTGCCCTATTTCCTAAAGCAAATGCAACACTTTTAGCCGCTCCAATGTTTGAAGTTAGGGGAGACCCTAACGGTTCTAGAACCAATGGAAAGAAATGGGGCCCATTTCTTCAAGGAAGCCTGCAAATCGTAGAGCCTTTGTACTCTTTTGGGATGATTTCAAGTTATCAAAAAGCTGCCGAAGGACAAATGGAGGCTAAAACTGAACTTGCACAAGCTAAGCGAAACGAAGTCGCATTGATGGCCAAAGAGTTCTATTACGGTTTTTTAATGGCCAAAGATCTAGAATCTTTGGTCGATGACCTCATCTCTTTTCTGGATGAGGCTATAAAATCTGTTGAAGAATCTTCAGGTGAAAAGAAATCTAAAAACCCAGTAAAACCACATGACCTATACAAGTTAAAAACAGTTCTCGCCGATCTTCAGCAAAAGAAACTTTATGCCCAATCTGCCAAGCGAACTGCTGAGAAGGCATTGAATTGGGTCGCGGGAACCTCTTTCGAAAATTTTAGTGAATTAAGTTCCACGATTGAAACTTACGAAAAAAAATCACTGGAGCAATACCTCGAAATTGCAAAAAAAAATCGACCTGAATTTAAAGCTCTTTCAGCGGGTATCAAGGCACGAACTGCACTTAGAGATGCTAAAGATGCTCAAGGTTATCCTGTCGTTTTTGTGGGGGGAATGATTTCTAAAGCTTGGTCCCCCGTTGCGGATAAACAGATGTCGATATTTGCTAACGACCCTTTCAATGGTGTTCAGGGGGGATTGGGTTTAGGGCTGAGATTTGATTTGGAGTTTTCCCGCCAATCGGCAGAGGTACATGAGCAAGAAGCTGAGATCCTGAAATTAAAAGCTACTGAGAGCTACGCTATCCCCGGAATAGAACTTCAAGTTAAAAAAGCATTTTGGGAGTTGGAGCAAGCAGCTCAAGGACTCGAAATCGCTGAAAACCGTAAAAAAATAGGAAAAAAATGGTTTGTCTCAAATGCAATGGGCTTCTCAATAGGAATAACCCCCGCCAAGGATCTCATGGAATCTTTAGAGGGCAGCGGTAATGCGAGAAAAAACTACATCGAAACGGTCTACAGTCTTAACATGGCTCTCGCCCACTTAAGCCAAGCCGTTGGCACTGAAGTCACTCAGCTAAAATATCAGTAAATTCGCCCCTCAATTGGGTCCCGTATCATCTTAGCTCTATTTTTTTTTGACCTTGGCTTTTACTGTCTGTTTCTTTTTTGAAATTCGAAAAACTAAAAATACCACAATCGCAGCTGCAAGCCCCACCAGTAACAGCGGATTATTATCAGTTCCGGATTCAGGCTTTCCTTCTGTCGAAGGGGTCGTATTTTTCTTAGTGTTCAATCGAGAAGTTAAAATTCCCTTCTGGTCAACGGGTCCCAAGATAGTGTTCCCCGGAAGGCCAGACTTGGGTTGAACAGAAGAAATCGCCGACTCATAATCATTGACCGGCTTAAGAGAGGCTATCATTTTTTCAAACTTAGGAGCCATTTTTGAATACTGCTCATCCGAAACTATATAAGTGATCAATATCGCTAATTTGTTCTGGACTGTGGCCGTGTATCGAGCCCAAAAGCCGGGAAGTTCTGAATTGTATTGAAGCGAGTCAACCCAATTGAACCCATTAATATTTCGCCGTCTGGTGTAGCTTATTTTCGATTCAATTTCTTTTCCATTCTCGTCTTGAATAGTGCGCGGAGTTTTCAAGTATTTTTCATAAGCATCCAAGCTGTCCCACTCACCCGCAATTGTTGCTATTGACAATACAATGGATTCCCTACGATCCGGCTCCTGTGTACCCTGGCAAATATAGACTTGCTGATTAATTTCACAGCGCCACGAATCAGGGTGATCAAAAGTCACATAGTGTGTCTTTAAAGCAAAAGCTGAAACAGAAGCAAAGAGAAATAGAAAAAGCCTCATGATGTAAACTCCTTGATGCTTCTATTTTAACACAGTTTCTATCTCTTGTTTGAGTTTAGAGATTTCTGAATAAAAGCTTTCCCGGGGGTTAATCGTTTTTTGAAGGGGTGTTCCTGGCACATGACGAATCAATATTTTTTTAACCTTTTCCCCGTAGTTTCCCGTATCACATATTCGTCGATAGATTTGGAGGTCCTGTTCTCCACTATCCCCAATTAAAATGCACTTTTGATTTTGAACTTGGCTTAAAACTCGATTAATCGTCCTCCATTTATGTCCAAACCTTCCATAGCCCAACCAGCGCATAAAAACAGGCCCCTCAGGAAAATTGCGCTCACGTAAAAACTTCAACAAAAAAGGAGCTAATTCATAGGGTGTGCTAGTCACGTAAATTATCATTGAGTTTTGTTTCGCCAAAGATTGATAGAACTCAGCCATTCCATCGATCGCTTCATACTGATAATAATGTCCTTTAAAAATCCCACTCAGAATGGAGGCAAAGGTCGTGCTATGAGCTACATCACTATCTTTAATGGTGTCATCAATATCTGAAATGATTACCGACTCAATCTTGTCATTCAGAAAAAAAACAGGAGCGCTCAAAAGTTCATAATCCCCAAGCGGAATTTTTCCAAAAATGGTTTCAACTCCCATTGGCTGAAGCCTAACCCAAGATACCCTAGGACTGTTTTCTGGAAGTTGCCAAGGCATTTGCAAATGAACAAAACCTCGAGTCTCAGAGCTTGCCTCAATGGTCCGCAAATTGTTCTCGCTGAATGAAACTTGAAACTTAATTCTCTCGAAAAATTCCAAGTCAGGAATTCCCCTCAAAATCCGATGAAGGAGTCTTCTGGGTTTGAAACCCAACACCTCCTCTTGTTTACCGTTGAATACAACGGCTTGTAGGGAGGTGTACCCTCTCGTCGCTAAAGTCGGAATACCTATAATGGACTTTTGAGCGCGATAGAGATCCAGCATCTCGAGAGCCTTAAAGAAAAGAACTTCGAAACTTTTGAAAAACCGAACCCAATGTCCCCACCACTTAGGCCGGGGCAACTCACTTAACCTCAGGCTCGAACGAAATTCTTTGGGGTACCTACGTCTCATAGCTCATTATAATCGCACTGATCGCTCTCAAATTGTTAAGTTTCCTTCACAATTTACCGATACTTACACAGAGGGCTTCCTTTAAAAAACAACTTTTATGGCACGTGGCACTAAACACTATTTCTTTCTGTTTTTAAAGGTTTATGCTGTCATTCTCTTCCTATCCCCTTTCATTCAAAGTGCCTTTTCACTTAGCGAAATTGTCGAGCCGTACCCATCCCCCCAAGGATTGGCTATGGGAAACGCCCTCACAGCAGATGCGTTAGGCTACCAGTCGGTTTTCTATAATCCTGCTGGAGTCGCCAATCAATTGAAGCGGAAGTGGGAAGTGAATCTGATTGATATTCAAGGCGGAATAGGTCTTGGTTCGATTAGTCGAGTAGGGACCAATCGAAGCTTTGGCCCTTACCGAATGTGGGGAGACTTAAAACGCAATCCAGGAACATATCAATTTTTAAATGCCACAAGTTTGCCTTCATTTACAATGAGGGGCTTTAGTATCTCATTGATTGGGGCTTATCGTTTTGCAGCGGAATCAAATGGCGTTTCAATCGACACGGATCTCTCGAAAGACGCAGGAATTGCCTTTGCTCTGGGGCATTCCCTCGCAGGTAATATTCTAAAAGTAGGAGTCACCACCAAAGCTCTAATCAGAAACCAAATAAAAGGTGAGTTCTCTCACGATACTTTGGCCAATCTAAATGACTCCTCGTTTGCAACTCTGTCCAAAGAGGGCTGGGGATTAGGTTTTGACCTTGGGATGCTCGTGACACTGCCCGAAAAGTTTTTGCCAACCTTTGGCATTGTTTGGAGAGATATGTTTGGAACCTTTTTCCATGAAACCAATATTTTAGAATCTAAGGCCCAGGGAAGTCCGGATCCCATTTCTCAGAGTGTGAATGCAGCATTGTCTATTCACCCTAGTTTTGGTCCGAGACTCAAATCAACGATTGCAATTGAATATAAACATTTAGAACTCTCTCAGCTTCAATTTAGAAAGCATCTCCATTTAGGAATTCAATTGGAACACATTAAAGAACTCTATTTTTGGGCTGGGCTCTATCAACTTTATCCCACAGCAGGATTTGGTTACCGGGTCAAAGGTGGAAACTTGGAATTGTGCACCTATGCTGTCGACGTAGGTGAAGGAAACACTAACAAAGAAAATCGAAGATTTAATTTTAGATACACCGTTAGTTTTTGAGAATGAAACATTTATTCAAATTCTATTTTATGCTTTTAACAGGCACGCTCATTGCGGGCCCTATCCAAAACACATTTGAAGGGGTTCGCCCCACCGGAATGGGCAATGCTTTCATTGCTCTGGCAGATGACTCCAACACTCTTTGGTACAATCCTGCAGGACTCGCTCAAATCGAAGGAGTTCATGTTAATATTTTCAATTTTCTCCTGGGAGTCGATTCCAAAGACACTCTCGACCGAATCAATAATGCGATTTTCAAGGGTAATTCTGCTGGGCTCATTAGACAGGATAAAGAATTTCTAAAATTCAACTTTATGCCCTCACTGGTGATGCCACATTTTGGAGTCAGTATTTTTAGTCAGACGAAAGGCTACTTTGATATTTCAGATATTACCCAGAAAGGACTTGAAGCACACGCTCATCACGATCAGGGAATTATTGCTGGAACAGCCTTTAACCTTGCAGATGGATTCTCTGTCGGAACATCGGTCAGAGCGTTTTATCGCGGAGGGGTCGATCTCTCGCTGACCCCAGAGGAGGTCGTCGACCAATATGGTGTCGATGGAGTTAACCTGATCGATAATATTTATCAGAAGATTTATGATCGATCTGGGTTTGGTTACGCTATTGGACTAAATGCTGGCCTTAGATTCAAAGTTCCTTTGAAATCCAAAGGCAAAACAAGCCCTTCATTATTTTTAGCCGCTACTGCCGAGGATATTGGAAACACTACTTTTAAAGCCCTAGGAGATAAATTAGCCCCCGTCACACTTAAACAAAGTTTTAATTTTGGAGCTGCCCTCACTTACCCCTTTGGGAAAAATTGGAGCTGGAACGTAACCGCCGATTTAAGGAAAGCCTTTGAACCCACAGACATGGTTAAACTCCTCCACGCAGGAACTGAAATTCGAAATTCGTTGTTTGCGCTGCGAGTGGGAGGGAACCAAGGTTATCTAGCTTACGGATTCAGTTTCGAGTTTCCTCCGCATACCCGTATTCACTTTTCAAGTTATGGAGTGGAATTAGGGAGTAAAGGTCTCGATCAAGAGCAACGTTGGTACCTGCTTCAACTCAATATTGGGTTTAACCCCAACTGAATACTCATTTAGTAAAAATCAACATTTTAAGATAATCCCCTTGGGGAAATCCCACAGGATGGTCGTCCTCGGCAGATAATGATTTCATTTTGGGAAGATTAAAACTCAGGTTCTTCTTTGCTACTTCCGTAAATTGTTGTCTCGAAATCCGGGAAGTACAACAGCAAACAATCATCATTCCCCCGGGCTTCAAATGAGGTAATAATCTCTTGTAAATTCGTCCATAAGCCTTCAAAGCTACAGGAACCTGCTTGGCTTCACTCGCCATCGAAGGGGGATCAACTATAATGACATCAAACCGCTCATGTGGGGGAAGGCTCTCAACCCATTTAAAAACATCAGCAGCAATATAACGATATTTTTTTCGATCTAAGCTGTGATGTTCTTCAGAAAATTTCAGAGCTCCTTTTGCAATATCAACGTTCCAAATCTCCGCAGCCCCCGCCACCTCTGCCGCAAGGCCCAGCGTCCCAGTATAAGAAAATAGGTTCAGTACCCTCTTTCCTTTCAAACTTTGCAAAGACAAGTATTTCCTTAAACCTCTTAGATCCAAAAAGGTACCGCTTTTCTGCCCTTCTCCCACATCAACCGCAACTTTGAGTTTCCCTTCCCGTATCTTCTGCAAATGAGTCTGTTTGCCAAATAGGATCCGAGTCTTTCCAGCTTTTTTTCTTCGGGCCGGAGCTTTCCATAACACAGTCTCTAAACGGAGTTCCTGTCTTAAAATAGACGCCAAATATCTACCCAGCGGATCAATGGACGGCACATAAGTTTGTAACACTCCCGTTTTATTGTAGACATCGAATACCACCCCTGGAAAACCATCATTTTCACCGTGAACGGCTCGGTATCCCTCTGTATAATTCTTAATATTTTCTCTTTTGCTAAGACACTTCGAAAGTTTACTTTTAAGCCAATTGGCATTGGGCGGTGTTTTTCCAAATTTAACTACGCGTATCGCAATCAATGAGTCTTTTTCATAAAAACCATAGGCGATAATTTCATTGGCTGCATTCACCAAGGCCAACAAATCACCAGTCTTAAAGACACTCGCTGCACTGCTTAGATGGCTTTTAAAGATCCAAGGGTGTCCCTGCTTTAAAATGGTCTCAACTTCTTTTTTAACCTGGTAACGACGGGTTTTCATCAGATAGCCACATCCCAATCATGGAGCAATTGTTCATCAAAATAATCTTGGATATGGGTGAGATCCAATCCGTCAAAAACAGCAGTCAGGCTAAAAAAGCTGAGAAGTCCCTCCCAGTTTTTTAGCCAGTCTGGGATGAAATGGGGCGGCTGAATGACTCCATGGGTTCTTAACCAAGCTAAAGTACTCACATCTTCAAGCGACATTCTCCCACAGACGAGTGTCTCAACTAATACTCGATTCTGATTCTTAACCGCATACTTCAAAAAATTGTAGACGCTCAATAGTCCGGGTAAATAAACCACGTCCTTAGTAAAAGGCCCTCGCCCCGAAAGCTTTGCCCCCCGAAAGATTCGCTGTGTATTAAAAAATGCATCTAAAGAATTTTCAGTTCTATCTTTGTACCATCGATAAACATCTAGAAATGAAGCTCCGTTTTCAACTAAGCTCACGGCCTCCACCCTGTTACATAACGACAAAAACCGCAACTGTGACATCGTATGAGCATAAACTTCGTAAAAAACTGCAAGCCCTTCTTGCGTCATCGTGGTTCTAGGTCCACCCGCAGAAAGGAAGTCAGCATTTTGATGTCGATTGCCGTTATGAGCTGTTAAACAATGAGATTCCACTTCATGATTCCATAAAGCGTCCAATTCGAGTTCTGAAAACCTAGCATCTTGGCGAAGTTTCACTTTATTCATCCCGGCAACCACTTTGGAAGCGATCGTGTCTGTCACTTCTACTTTGAGAGGGATGGCGGGTGTTCTGTTCTTTATTCTTTCCTCCAGTGAACTTGCAAACTCAGTGGCACTCTTTTGCACAAAGGATTCGCCAATGTCATTTAAAGAACAAACTGAAATCCTCTGGGAAATCGCGCGAGCTAAGTCGAGGTTGCTGGTCTCTCCTTTAAAAAGTTTAGTTTTTGAATTTCCATACATCTGACTTGAAATCTCAAAAAAACTATCAGTTTCAACTGAAATAAGAAGAGAAAGCCCCTGTTGGTAAGACTCTAATGTTCTTCTAAGCCAGGCTAGCATGGGGTGGTCCCCTTTTAATTTGGGTTCCAAACCATTAAGGGCTGTTAAAAGATCAGTGATCTCTTTTTTATCGATGGTGTAAATAGGCTTGGGAAAAACTGATTCTTTTTTCTGAAAGAATTCAGCAACGACTTCCGGCTTCCAAGCCAAAGCTGCTAAAATTTTGCTCTTTTTAGCACACGCTTTAAAAACATTACTGGCCTCTTTTAAGATAGATACCAAGTTACCTTTGGGAACAGTTTTAGCCATACCCTATTATCACCCAAGCCTGTGATTTCTTAAAGTTCTATCGAGAAAGCTTAAGCGCGTTATCAAGATCTTCTCTAAGATCTTCGAGAGCTTCGATACCGACTGAGAGACGGATCAAAGTATCACTGATTCCTAATGCTTTTCGCGTTTCAGCTGGAATTGAGGCATGGGTCATGATAGCGGGGTGGTCCACCAGAGATTCAACCCCGCCCAAACTTTCAGCCAAAGCAAAAACTCTTACCGACTCAAGAAACTTTCGAGCGTTATCTAGATTCCCCTTAATGAAAAACGTAATCATTCCACCAAAGCCTTTCATCTGCTTCTTTGCGATGGAATATTGAGGGTGAGATTCAAGTCCGGGATAAAGAACCTTATCAACAGCTGGGTGTTTCTCAAGCCATTTAGCCAGTTCAAAGGCATTTTCCCCGTGCCGCTTCATTCTTAGAGCGAGAGTTTTTATTCCCCTAAGCACTAAAAAAGCATCAAATGGACCGGGAACTCCACCGATTGAGTTTTGAACATGATGAAGACGGTCTAACAAAGCTTTATCGTGGGTCATGATGGCTCCCCCCACCACATCGCTGTGTCCATTGATATACTTTGTCGTAGAATGAAGCACAACATCAGCTCCAAGCTCTAAAGGACTTTGATAATAAGGGCTTGCGAAAGTGTTATCGACAACGACTAATGGCTTTTGCGGCAATTTTCTTGCAGCACTAACCACTTTTTCAATATCAATAATTTTCAAAAGAGGATTTGTGGGGGTTTCGATCCATACTAATTTTGTCTTCGGAGTCACGAAATCAGTTAAAGGTCTGTGGGTTAAATCGGCAAAGGTAGTTTCCACACCATGTTTGGCCCAAATCGTCCTAAAAAGCCTGCTCGTTCCTCCATAAACATCATCGACCGACACTACATGGTCACCCACTTCCAGCAAGTGCATAAGAACATCTGTTCCCGTGCAGCCACTGGATAGAGCCAAAGCATATTTTGCTCCCTCTAGCGCAGCCAGAGAAGTCTCTAACGCTGTTCGAGTAGGATTGTGAGTTCGAGAATAGTCATAACCTAGGTGTTTACCAGGCGAAACTTGAACATAAGTGCTAGTAGCAAAGATCGGAGTCATGATAGCACCGGTGGTAGGATCGGGGGTCACCCCCGCATGAACTGTGATTGTTTCGAAGCGACTTTTTTTCTCAGACATACTTTCTCCTTGTTTTTATCGACGAACGATTCGCCCAGGGAAGGAAGGCTTAGCATTTCCAATAAAACGGCCTCTTAATCGACTAATCTCAGCAATTCTCTTTTGAGCCACTCGATCGGCACATTTATATTCCGGCATCTGTTCTAGATGAGAATGCTGAAGAATCGTTTTCATTACGTAGTAGATATTTCTCATCATTCGATTCGCTCTTCTTTCATCATAACCTTCAAATTCAATTGAAACATTCATCAATCCCCCGGCGTTGATAGCATAATCGGGAGCATAGGTGATTTTCCTTTTGAACAATTCATCCCCACATTCAGGGGTTGCAAGCTGATTATTTGCACTTCCTGCTACAATTTTACATTTAAGTTTGGGCAGTGTCCGCTCATTGATAACGGCCCCAAGCGCCGAGGGGCAAAAAATATCGGCATCTACTTCATAGATATCGTCCGTGCTAACCACAGTCACATTCGGTTTATCGGAAAGTACTTTGGTTTTAATGGGGTCGATATCACAAACAAAAACGTGCATTCCCTCTTTGAGAAAAAGCTCTACAAGATGGGCGCCTACATGCCCCGCCCCTTGAACAGCAACGCTTAAACCCGAGAGGCTGTTTTTATGTAATCGATGTTCAACACAAGCCCTAAGCCCTTCGAGAACTCCTTTGGCAGTCCAAGGGGACGGATCGCCCGATCCACCATGAGTTTCAGCGACTCCAACTACATTGGAGGTCTCCATGAAAATATATTCCATATCGTTAACATCTGTTCCGACATCCTCGGCAGTGATGTACCTGCCGTTTAGCGACTCGACAAAAGTTCCGTAAGAGCGAAAAAGAGCTTCTGATTTATCTTTTTTAGGATCCGCAATAATAACTGCTTTTCCACCACCAAGATTGAGACCCGCTACGGCAGCTTTATAGGTCATCCCTTTGGATAACCTAAGCACATCTTCAAGCGCTTGATCCACACTTTCATAATTCCACATACGGCAGCCACCTAGGGCCGGCCCAAGCTGCGTATTGTGGATTGCAATTAAACATTTTAAACCACTGGCTTTATCATTACAGAAAACCACTTCCTCGTGTTCACCAGAAAAAATCGTTTCGAGCTTTGTCATCACAAGACTCCTATTACAAGATGCGCCTCAACGGGCAAACACGTAATCTAGCAAGGTCAATGGCCGCCTTCAACTTCCGAATCACACCCAGTGATGTGTCAAAATTGCCACAAGAAAGGTTTTGTCATCCCTAACCTTTTTACCTAATATGGCCCCATGGAAAAGAAACAGATCTACGAGGCTAAAGACAGAACCACCCAAACCCTTGAGGCCCCAGGAAGCTTTCCCTTTACCCGGGGAATCCATCCCACAATGTATACAAAAAAGGTCTGGACCATGCGCCAATATGCGGGTTTTGGGGACGCTAAAAGC
>Ga0214923_10005329_pt1 | contig 15025 bp, 17 predicted proteins | sample LL1510_MetaG_FD_177993 | JGI IMG/M metagenome (GOLD analysis project Ga0214923, IMG submission 177993) | Freshwater microbial communities from Lake Lanier, Atlanta, Georgia, United States - LL-1510 | ecosystem: Environmental > Aquatic > Freshwater > Lake | place: USA: Georgia | collected... | reverse complement strand
GCCACTTTGTTGTATCATCGGGCGAGTATAATAACTAATACCTCGTTGATGAATATCGATTTGTTTTAATTTTCCATTATATTCTCCTTCTAATATTCGTTGTTTTTCTATTAATTCATTGATTAATCGCTGTTGGTCTACACTACATACGTCTTTTCCACAAAACATTGTTGTCGCATTCGATTTGTTCGAACAAAATAAGTATATTAAATTCTGCTTGATACCGCCACTATTATACATTGGGCTATAACCATCGGCCGATTTACATTCAATTCCAATAACAATATTTCCAGTAGTTTTTATAATAAAATCTGGCGAATCGTGAGTTCCGCACGGTTGAGCCAAATATGAATAATCGGGCATTGTGTTGTTATTTAATACAGGCGCTTCTTTACCCATATTTTCATAGGTTATATTCAACCATTTCCAAATCGTTTCAGAATTCGGTTTGGCTGTACCAGGCACCCATTTTGTAAATGAATGTTGTTGAAGTAATATTTCAACAGCCTGTTCGTGCGACGCAATGTTATGAACCGCACCGCTAGCTGCCGCACAATTCTTATAATAAGGCATTGCCAACAAGTCTTTAAATAATAATCGTAATCGTTGTATGTGTTCCATCTTGTATTATTCTTGATATATTATTGACAATAATCAACGAATTCAATTTTATCATTAGTTAGTTCAATATACTACAATTTTTACTATTAGTATTGTAATAATGGATATTACAGAAATTAATGATATACGTATGCCCGGAGAATTCAAAGGGGTTTCTTTTTCCAAATTTAAAAAAACAGATGTAAAAAAACAACTCAGTGAAAATATGTTAAAAGGTAAAATAGAACCTGCGTGTTATTGGTGCGCAGAATTATTATGCGCTGGACATTTTATAGATGTTTGGGAATGTATTCTACATTATATCGGAAAACATATTCATTTAGGGAATCCAAAAATTGTTATTTATTTACAAATGCGATATGATATATTCAAAACAATGATGGAGAATGGTCATTATATAAACGAATTACAAGTAAGAAATAATTTACAATTCCGCAAGTTATTCGCCGAAATGATTACTATTATTACATTATCCAATAAAAAAAATAGTTTCGAACCAATTAAAATAAATCGTGAAGAAGAATTCGATATGACACAAATGACTGAGCGATTAAAAGCGCCCAGTATAAAATACGCCGAAGCTATTTTTAAAAAAGATGACCCCAAAGAATTATTTATAGCAGTGAATGAATTCGCATATCATATTTCACCTGAACGTAAACATATGTTATTTGCGTGTTATTGGATTGAATGGATGGTTGAGTTCGACGCGATTTGTAAAAAACGTAAAGCGCCATGTTATTGCGAACGCAGACCCTTTGTGAAAGTAGAAAATAAATATTCTAGAGATATTATTTGGATATTATGGGATACGTTGTTATTATATAATTCAGAATTAAATAATCCATTTATCGATAAAATAATGAATGGTCTATTTCAATTGTTCTCTATTAAATATACAACGGCTTCGTGTAGAAAACGTAGATACTTGTTATATTTCGCAGTAGAATTATTGACTGAACCTGTTCCTACCAATATTGAATTAACGAATAATCAAGCGGTTGTGAAAACAGTCATTGATAAAATTAATAACGTCTATAAACAAATCAAAAAAAACGAAGAAAGTCCAGGAACAGACTACTTATTCGCCAATCTCGATAGACAAAATACGTTTGAACAATCTATGAAAAAAATGGAAATGATGAACAATATGGATTTTATGAATAGGTAATTCATACTATATCTACTATATTATGAATATGGGTGGATTTAAAATGAACCAAAATTACTGCCTAATAAACTATTCGCAGCCATAGGTCCCATAAAATCGGATTGAGCAGGCATTCCTCTATGTGCTCCTCCGCCTAACATATTATCGTATGTTTCCATCAATGAATTTTGTTTGGTGGTAGCTACTGGTGCTGGAGGGAATGTTCCACTTTGAACCTGAGAATTATCTAAATAATCGGCTTGACTGTGTGCGTGTTGGGATACAGGAGAACTTGTGCGAACATTACGTCTAGCACCTCTTTTGTCTTCATATGAAGAACCATTCCATAATTCAAGAGCACGGTCAACTAAAATATTTACTTTAATTCCCATTTTCGTTTGGATACTTAATACAATAATTAAAAAGGCCAATACGACATTTGTTAAGGTTAATGTCTCGTATTTAAAACCACTATATGTTGGGAAAAATGTAATCGCGCGATGGATAACAATCATACCACAAAACATTACAATCAATTGTAAAAAGATTTCGACGACTATTTCTAAAGTTGAACTTTCAGGGTCTGCCTCAGGAATAAAACGTTGAATTAATTTATTCAATAATACAATAGGAATTACACCCATACTTGCGTATTGAACTACATTTAATATTTCGGCTTTACTTTCTTCGGTGGTTGAGAACACGTGCGATAAAAATGTTTTATTTCCACCTATTTTTGATCCTCCGAGTTCTTCCATTTATATTTACCTTATATACAATTCAATAGAAAATATATATAAAACTTATCTTCTAAATACTCTATTCACTATGGACAAACATCCTGAAGAACAATATTTACAATTAATTCGTGAAATTATGAATCATGGTGTGTTAGAAGAAACACGAAACGGTATTACCAAATCCATTTTTGGTTATTTTATGAAATTTTCTCTAAATAATGGAGAACTTCCGTTATTAACAACTAAAAAGGTCGCTTGGAAAACTTGTTTTCACGAATTAACCTGGTTTATTAAAGGTTCTACCGACAATCGCGAACTTCAAAATAAAAATGTTCATATTTGGGACGGTAATGCGAGTCGCGATTTTTTAGACAGTCGAGGTCTTCATCATTATGAAGAAAATGATTTAGGTCCTATCTATGGTCATCAATGGCGTCATTTTAACGCCACATATACCGATTATAATACAGATTATTCAGGTAAAGGGGTTGACCAATTAGCAAACATTATTCGCGAACTACAAACGACTGAAGGACGAAAATCAAGACGTCTTATTATATCGGCTTGGAATCCAGTTCAATTACATGAAATGGCTTTGCCCCCTTGCCATGTGCTCATGCAATTTAATGTTCATACTGATAAATATTTATCTTGTTCTCTTTATCAACGTAGTGGAGATGTCGGTTTGGGCGTTCCATTTAATATTGCGTCTTATTCATTTTTAACCCATATTATTGCTAAACATTGTGGTTTAATTCCATATGAATTCGTATATACATTAGGTAATGCGCATATTTACGAAGAACATCTATCCGCATTATCTGAACAAATGAAAAGAGAACCTTATCCTTTTCCAAAAATCAGCTTTAAACAAAAACACAAAAATATTGAAGATTATGAAATCGACGATATTGAATGGATTGAACCATATGTATTCCACGAACCAATTAAAATGATTATGAAAGCATAATATATGCGTTATTTAATAAATGTATAATAAATAATATAACCAAGAGTGGCTATTATAAAAGAAATAATAACTACTTTGAAAGGGTTTATATTATTACAATCTGTAGTTTCTTCATTTACAACAGCGGCATTTGAACTTATCAAACTACTATCACTTACTGAATTCATCATTTCGCGAAATATATTTATAAAGTTTAGATAAATTATTTTTATATTTTTCACATACAAATTGTTAAAATATCTAAAAAATGATTTAGAGAATTCTACAATACTAATACATTTACGAATGAGTCAAGCCATCGCATCAGCTAGAAAACGTAGAGGTGTTCCGCAAACACCCGAACCTGTTCAAGCCAGAGGTCCAACACCTCAACAACCCAATGTAAACGCATCTGGTCTAACTTTACCACAAGTTATTTCCATTGTAGACAAAAGATTAGTTACTTTAGAAACCTTTATGCGCGAAAGTAAACAAAATACTGAGAACATCACCGTTTCTCGCGTAAATAATTCAGAACCTTCAGAAGAACAAGTTTCTTGGATTGAAGAATTCAACCATCGTTTTGAATTATTAGCTGAAGAAATGAGTAATATGAAAGATATTGTTTTGAAATTACAATCTTACACAATGGAAGTAAATAAAACATTATTGGAAGAACGTATTCACGTATTTTCTGATTTGGGCGAAAATACAGTTGAAAATATTGAATCTTCTGAACCATTTCAAGAAGAAACTCTAGATGATAATTTAACCAGTTTAAATTTGAAACATTTGGTCGAGGAAGAGTTGAATTTCAACGAATAAATATATAATTTTATAACATATATAAAATTATATAGCATTATATAATAATGGATCCTTCTAAAATTCAAAACGATATTAAAAAATTACAAGAAGAATATTATAAAGCCAATACAAAAAATAGTTTTTTTAAAAATAAACAAAAATTGGAATGCGCAGAAACGATTACCCAAAGTTATGATTTGAACGTTTTATTAAACAATACTATCTATATTATTCCGAATACCAATTCTATTTTTTTCGATTATACTGTATTTAAAATGTTTGCGAGCCCTGCTAATTATTCAGCGTGCATTAACCATATTACAAATACAATTACTTATATGATATCTACGAATGAATCTTATAATGTTCATATTAATTTAAATTCTTTCACAGTTACAGCGTACGAACGATATAAACAATTGATTGTCGAATTTTGTAATATATGTTTCAATAATTCATTAACATTCTACTCAAAATTAGGCAAAATATATATTTATAACACACCGAATATGTTTGATACCATAACCAAATTGTTGTCTCCGTTTGTAGACCCTACCATTAATTCAAAAATGATTACTTATAATAAAACTGGAACCAATGATATTTTAATTCGGTCAAATAATTCATTTATAGAATATATCACAAAATTGAAATAAATAATATATAATAATACCTATTATATATTACACACATACACGATGAATATTTTAATCGACAACCAACAAAAAGCCGACTTATTTGCCTACTTATTTCAACATATCAAACTATTTTCCGAATATGTGAATATTATGTTTGAAAAAGAACGTATGTATTTACAATCCATGGATTCTAGTCGGGTTTCTATTTTTGAAATTGAATTACCAAAACATTGGTTTCAAAAATATGAGCATACCAACGATGCTGCTATTTGTATCGGTATCAATACAAACATATTATATAAAGTATTAAATGCTCGTGATAAAAATCAAGTTGTTAGTATTGTATACAATGGCGAAGACGCCGATAAATTATGTATTCATTTTACTTGTGATAACAAAGACATTTTTGATAAACATTTTGAAATACCATTAGTGGAAATTGATAATGAATTATTAGGTATTCCTGAATTTGAAAGTCAAGCAGATTTAACCATCAATTCTATTAATTTCGCCAACATTATTCATCAATTACAAATTTTCGGCGACCAACTGATTATTGACTGTAGTGAAGAAAAAATCGCATTATGTTCAACCAGTCAAGATACGGGTAAAATGACTGTAGATATCAATATTAATGATTTAGATTCGTTCGCCATTAATGAAGGCGAAAATTTATCATTGTCTTTTAGTTTAAGTTATTTACACAATATTTGTATGTATAGTAAAATATCCAAAGATATCGAAATAAAATTAACCCGTGATTATCCTATGAAAATTACTTATTTATTAGGCGATGAAAATTCGAAAATGACGTTTTATTTAGCCCCAAAGATTAACGATGAATAAACTAAAACATCGCGAATCTCGGCTTAAATTTTTTTATTCGATATATAATATCCCGTTGACCATCTTGACAATGAACGCCAGACATAGACCCGATACCATGATTTAATATATTATCACTTGCGAATGACGGTATATATTGCGCATTTTCTGGCCGTTCTATATAAAAGAAACTCATATCACTTTCTAAAACAGCCATTATATCTTTTAACAATACATACCGAATAGGCAAACCAATATGTTGAATATTAAAATACACCGGGTCATTTACAACAACATGCTGTAGCATCGCCCACGTTTCGGGTCGTGTCCAATCATCTTTAATTTCACAAGTACAACCGAAAAAAATCGCATTGTCTTTTTCACCCATATTCACCATGGTTCGTATAATGGTTTTATTTGTTAAAAAGTAATTTTCACCCACTTTAAACGCAATGTTCTCACCCATATTTGAATATATGTAGTTATTTATATTTAAATCACCTTCAATCATATCATATCCCATTTCGCTCGCTTTGATTATAATTCCTTCTTTCACTTCTAATTCATGAGGAGGTTCAGCAATGGTTGGGAAAGCGACTTCATCCGGCATATCGAACTGGTCGATCCCACTAAAATCGGATGGTTGTTGAACCGCTGTTATTTGAGGCATGGTAGGTTCTTGAATGACTACTGGAGCAATTTCAGGAGGAGGAGCCATTTCTTGAATTGGTTGTGTTTCTAGTTGTTCTGGAGGAATTTGTGGGTGTGGTGGTTGAACAGGCGCTGGTTGATGTTGACTTTGTCCGATATGTAATATAGATGGCCATCCTCTTCGTTGAGCTAATTGTATATAATAATTAAAAAAATTCATAAACTCTGGTAATAATGACGAAAAGTGCATATCACTGCTACTAATTGGCGAACTATTATATTCAGTTAAAGCATAAATAATTTTTTTAGAAAACACTTCAAACGGTAAATATTGCGCCATTCCATCGAATAAATTTCGCGCGATATTCGAAGCCGTCCACTTCACAATTTTGAGAACATTGTCGATATTATATTGTGTATTTTTCATCCGTTTCATCAATATTGAAATATACATTAAATCGCTTATGAAACTAATATAATCATCATAATCTAAAATTCCATCACCATCTACGTCATACAAATTAAATATATTCGCAATCATTTCGCCCAATATATTATCAAATTTATATTGAACTGAAAATATTTGATTTACCATTCTTTCTTCATATGATACTTCCATTCTTATAAGTTATAATATTTATAGAAAATTCTATTTAACGAAAAAAATATTAAGAGTAGTATCTATAGTATTTATACATTATGGATACAAATACAACTGACGCAAATGCGCCTGCGGAAAATCAAATAATCGATGATGAAGCACTCGCACGACGATTACAAAACGAATATTTAGAAGAGCTATTTGTAGAGGACCAACAATTACGGCAACAGCAAGAAGCAGAACAGGCCGCTATTCGTAGAAAACAAAATGAAGAAAACGCACGTATCCGTCTTGAACAAGATATGGCTTATTTAGAAAGTTTACAAGTTATTCCTAAAAAAGAACCTGAACACATAGTTCAACCCGTAGAAACAATACTACCAATACGACCAAGACAACCAATAGAATCAATCGTAGATATACCTCCGCCACCACCACAGTTAACGCCTCCTAGTCATTTTATTTGTCCAATTTCGCGCAAAATAATGATCACTCCTATCCGCGATACAGAAGATAAGATTTGTTATGATAAAATTACTTTATTAGAATATTTACAAGCGAATGATAATAAAAATCACAATGGTAAAATAATTCAACGAAGATATTTAGAAATTGATTTACTATTAAAAAACGAAATTTCTTTATGGAGAAGAGAACATCCCGAATATAGTGAATAATTTACTTTTTTCGTTTACAATTTGAAATCAAAACCAATTCATATTATATACTTAATCTATAATATGAATACTTTTTTATCACTTCTCATATTTTTATTGGTTCTCTTTGTTTATATTCATATTACCCATCAATTAAAAACCAGTGAAGATTTAGAAATATATGAATTGGATTATACTACCAATAAAGATTTACAGGAAATTTGCGATGTGAAACAGCCCGTTTTATTTGAATTCAATTCTATTTTTCCCGAATTCTTTGATAACATTACATTTGATACATTATCCAATTACGAAACCTATGATGTAAAGGTCAAAGATATTAATGATTATTGGAAATCAGATGAAAGTGTTGATTATTTGGTCCTCCCTTATCAAAGCGCCCAATCATTAATTACTTCCGACCCTAAATCCTCTTTTTTTATTGAGAACAATGACGAATTTATTGAAGAAACTGGTTTAAATAAACACTTTTATGAATTAGATTATTATTTCAAACCATATATGAACGCACAAACCAAATTTGATATATTAATTGGTTCAAAAAATTGTATTACACCACTACGCTATCATACCAATTATCGTCAATTGTTCTTAGTCAATTCTGGTAAAATAACAGTGAAAATGACTCCTTGGAAGAGCCGTAAATATGTACATCCTATCAAAGATTATGATAATTATGAATTCCGTTCTACTGTGAATTGTTGGAATCCACAAAAACAATTTTTAAATGATATGGACAAAACCAAATTTTTGGAATTTGATGTGAATGCTGGTTATGTGTTATATGTTCCGCCATATTGGTGGTATAGTATTAAATTTTCCGCCGAACAAACATTGGTTTCGGGAATTACACATAACTCAGTAATGAATATTGTTTCGAATATCCCAAACTTATGTTTGTACTATTTACAACAACATAATATTAAAAAAAAGGTTGCGAAAATATTGAACATTGATACTCCTAATCATGTTAAAGAAGAAACAGAACAAATTGCTGAGGTAGGAGCATCCGCCGAATTATAATGACTAATATTCTGTTTTATCTTCTTTCGTAGACCAATCAGAAAATCCTTGTACAGCCATTTCATTCGGACAATGTATCATCGGTATTTTTCGTTTTTCGATTGGGCAAGTGAATTCACCATATATAAATTCATCATCGAAACCTATTTTCTTAGCATCATTACGGGTATTTGAATAATATATTGTTTCCAAACGTGCCCAATAAATTGCGCCTAAACACATTGGACATGGTTCACAACTGGTATATATTTTACAACCGGATAAATTGAAAGTTCCTTTTCTTCTACAAGCATCACGTATCGCAACGACTTCGGCATGAGCGGTTGGGTCGTTATTTATAGATACCATATTTTGGCCATTACCAATGATATTATTATTTTCATCTACTATTACACATCCAAATGGTCCGCCACCCTCCAGTACACTTTTTATTGATAAAATACCTGCGCAATCCATCATAATATTATCCATAATTGTATAATATTATCACACTATAATTTTAGATTTCAAACGATAACCCATGTATCATTCTCAAATGGAAAATAAACCTAGCATTGTTCCTATAGCGAATGATATCAATACGATTCTTGCTATATTCCAATATTTCATATTTCTTTCTTGAATGACTACTTTATTCTCTCCCAGTTCATATATTTCTTCAGAGGGTGGTTGTTCTACTTTATAATATTCTTCTTCATCGTTATTCGTAAAATGAATGGTTTCTTCTTTTGCTGGTTTTGCTGAATAAAACCAAGATGTTATATCAATCCCACAAAAAAGAACTTGTTTTTCTTGTTTTTCTTCTTTTTCTATATATTTGTATGTTAGCCCCGTTTCTTGTTGATAATAATGACCTTGGCTCATTTACTAATATAGAATCAAACAAATCTCTATATTACTACCAAAATTATATTATCCGTTGGAAGACAATATAATTATTTCATATAATCAATATCCAATACTTTGACTGGTTTTCTTGCTAAATTCACCATTTGCCTACGCGTTTTTTGGCCTAAATGTCTCCAAATATACGGCATTTTATAATGTAATTCTGTTGCGTATACTTGGTCAGATGATATTTTATTACGTCTACTAGTAGTACATTTTTGAGTTTTTCGACAATATCGCTTATATTTTGGGTTCCAATTCGCCATATTACATAATCCCCAATTTTTAGACCCCTTCGAACAATATGCTGGTTCACACCCGTTCATCATTTCTCCACATGGAACATGTTTACAAGATTTATATTTTTTACAAGATTTTTTAGATTGGTTCGTCATTATGATATATAAGTATATATTTTATTGCGGAGGAATAAATCCCTTTTCTCTTTCATAAGAAGGGTTTAATAATTGGATTAAATCTACGCTATATAAATTGGGTGGTGTTAATCTTTTAATTTCATTATTATAATGGTTTATTACTTGTTGTATGATTGGATTCTCCAGAAATTTACGGGTGCTATAAAATTTTTTATACATTATAATATTATCTTTTCCACTTCGTTTGTTAAGGCAATAATATGGCGTATTGTAGAAATCTGTATTGAAACGTACGTTTTGTTTCAAATGTTTTACAATCAATTCAAATATTACAAGACCTAGAGAAAAATAATCATAATTTTTAATCATTTCAAATGTTTTTATTTCGCGGTCATGAAAAAGCGGGTCTATGTATTCGAGTGTGCCCGTTAATTCATTTAATTTTTCTCCAAACTCGAAATTACCATCTTTATCCACTTTTGTTGAAAGACCAAAATCTAAATATTTTATTGTAGAATTTGTAATATTTACCTTTACATTTTCAGGTTTGATGTCTCGGTGCGCTACATTTGAATCATGTATTGATTTTAAACCGCTACATAAACTATGTATTATATTATACACATTTGTTGGTGATATTTGTCCTGAATTTTTATATATAAAATCATACATTTCTACATAATTATTATTTAATAATTCTAGTATTATATATATTTTTTTTTTATTATTATCACATATGATCCCGTCAAAACAAACAACAAATCCAGGAACTTTACATTTATCACTAATTGCTTGAAGTATTTTCAATTCATTAATAACGGTTTGAATCTTTGTATCATCCGTATTGGCCTTTATATGTTTCGCCGCATGCGTTTTACCATTTATCGTAATTTCATAGACACTACCAAAAGCTCCCTGACCTAATTCTTTACCTAATTTGTATGGTTCAATTATTCGCGGTGTAATATCTTTAAATTTGTAGCAGAATGATGTATACGAATCAGATACTTTGGGTTCAATGGAACCATTTGAAACACTAGATATCGTAGTAAGGTTTGAAACAGTAGAACCTGTTGACTGATTTGAAAGCGATTTCGTTTCACATATTTCATTATCATATTTTTCCTCATTATTATCATATTCTTTTTTAATCAAATGTAATATATCTTCAAAATGCTGTTTATTTATTTTAACTCCTACTCTAGTAGTGCCTGTAATTTTATTTTGTTCCAATTTATTATTATCTACCATTGTAATAATATTATCAACACCTTGTTTAAATACGTTATCGATACTATCCTTGAATACTTTATTCACAAGGATACTGGTATCGCATTGTTTTGAAAAATTTCCTTTATAACTTTTATACAAATCGTTGAGTATTCTTATGAAATCATTTTTCAAGTATACTGTATTGGGTTCATAATTGTCTTTACGTATAGTGTATATAGACTTACCAAATAAAGTATCACCTGAAATGTTGCTAACCGCCCATTTGAATATTCCAGGCAAACCCGCGCCTCTTATCGTTTTATTATTTTTTTTCGTATATCTTTTACGTTTATTATGTTGTTTCTTTTGTTTACTGCTCTTTCTAAACATTTTATATATTATACGTATATAAAATATTTTACACATCTTTGGATACCACGATCTCTTTGAGAATATTTTTCATAATTTTATCTCGGAACTTTGTTTCTTGTTCATCTCCAAATCCACCCAATGCTACCATAGCCATTTCGGTAAATTTGGTATTCGCTACAGTATTGTTCTCCTTACATTCTGGATATTCTTGTTGCCATTGTTGAACTTGATTTAAATTCAATTGAGCAATACTATTTATCGCCCATTTTAGTTTTTTCTTTTCTTGGTTCTCTTTTTCCCACGTATCATTGTCTTTCACATAAACAGTTTCACGTTTTACGTCAGTACAATGAAGTGGTCGTCGTTCTACTTCTAACCGTTTTAATTCATTGATGAAAATACGTGAAATTCCATCTACAAAACCAATTCTGCCCGTGGTTTCAAAATCGCTCGTAGTCAATTTAATAGAGTTAATAAAATCTTGGATATTCATCGCGTTCTTACACGTTTCATTCAAGAAAAAATTCAAATTGAATTGATTATTTGTAATATTTGAATTCACCATATTTGGTTTCTTTGCTAATTCAACCAATTGTTTATGATGTTCCGCATTTTGTTCTAATAATTGGTTCTCTTTTTCCAACAATTTATTTTGTAATTCTTTCGTTTGTTCAATGAGAACATTTTGAATTTCTTTACTCTGTTTGATGACTTCTAATATTAACTCCATTGGTATATTATTGGTGATACTAACTTTATTTTCTTCTTCTGGTTTTTTATCGATTACTTTACATATATTTTGTTCTTGTACACATTTTTTACGATGTTTCCATAAACCACTTTGTGTGTTAAACTCTTTATTACATACATTACAAGCGTGTTGTTGCGTATCGTTATTTTCAATTTGTTGAGATTTTTTCATATGTTTTACACTAGCATTATGTTTAGTAAAATCACCTTTATGACTTGTATTATAATCACATGTAATACATTTATATAACATTTTACGTGCCGTGAAATTTTCAATTCCATTTAATTCCAAATTCCCATTTTTCATAGCGGTTTGATGTTTTGCGGTTGAAATATGTTTTATATAATCATTATGTCTGCTCGTAATATACTCACAATTTTTACATTCATATATATTACGATTTCTTTGAGAATTATTTAATTCCATTTTTATATTATAAGGAATTATATTTTTCACTAAACTTTATCGCAATTGAAAAATGAAAAAATTTTATGCAAACATACTTTTTTCCAAAAAACGCGTTTTACTGCATTTTGCTGCAAAGTCGAATTTTTCATTTTTTCTGAAAAAAAGTACTCGGCCCTTTTCCGAAATTGGACATTTTTAAAATGTCCATTTTTCGAAAACCTCTACTACTTTATTTTTGGACTTTTTCAATGATTTTATAAGGAGACTGGAAAATAATAATTTTACTTAAATAAATAAAATTATTATGTTGTTTGGAGTGTTGGACATTATATATCTTTCGAAATAATAATTTCACGGAGTACGTTCTTCATTATTTTATCATCAAATTTCTTTATTTGTTCATCACCAAAGCCGCCTAATGCTACCATCGCCATCTCATTGAACCGTGTATTTGCTACAGTATTGTTCTCCCTACATTCTGGATATTCTTGTTGCCACTGTTGAACTTGATTTAAATTCAATTGCGCAATACTATTTATTGCCCATTTTAATTTTTTCTTTTCCATGTTCTCTTTCTCCCAAGTATCATTGTCTTTTACATAAACTGTTTCTCTTTTCATATCTGTGCAATGTAATGGTCTACGTTCCACTTCCAAACGTTTCAATTCATTGATAAAAATTCGTGAAATACCGTCTACAAAACCAATGCGACCAGTTGTTTCGAAGTCTTGTGTGGTTAATTTAATAGATTGAATGAAATCTTGAATATTCATGGCGTTTTTACATGTTTCATTTAAGAAAAAATTCAAATTGAAATGATTATTATTATTATTAGAATTTATCATACTGGGTTTCTTGGCCATTTCAATCAGTTGTTTTTGTTGGTCAATCACTAAGTCCTCTTTTTCTAATAATTTTTCGCCTTGTTCCAATAATTGGTCCTCTTTTTCCAATAATTTTTGTTGTAATTCTTTTGTTTGTTCAACGAGTACATTTTGAATTTCTTTACTTTGTTTGATAACTTCCAATATCAATTCCATAGGGATATTTGTATGATTTATTGTATTACATCCATTACTATCACCAACTATATGAGTAGGAGCAGTAGGTACTCTAGAAAAGCATTTTTTCTTATGTTTCCACAATCCACTTCTATTTACAAATTCTTTATTACATACATCACAATTCAATAATTTTATTTCATTATCTTCTACTGTTGTATCATTGGCTCTAGTCATATTGTGTGTATGCTTTTCAGTTGTTAAATGTTTTGTATAACTTGACTTCTTATTGCAGTAATAATCACAATTTTCACAATAGAATTTAGGAGCATTTATAGCAACTTCTTGTTTTCCTAAAGTTTCCAAAGTTGCTTTTTTCTCACTATTTTTATGTTTCAATGTCGCAATATGTCGGATATAATCTTGATATCTACTTGTGTTATAATCACAAAAATTACATATATAATTTTGTTGCGAAACAAGCAATTTTTCAGTTTCCATTTCTATATATAATGGAAACAAAATAGTTTCTATTTTTATTCCAATTTTTTCGTAAAAAAAATTTATGCGTTGGTGAAAAAACGTATTTTTTCGGAATTTACTGCAAAATGCTTTAAAATCGATTTTTCACATTTTTCCAAAAAAAGTGATCGGCCCTTTTTGAAAAATGGACATTTTAAAAATGTCCATTTTCGGAAAACCTCGACCACTTTATTTTTCGGATTTTTAAGGGGGTATTTTTATTGTTCTCTTGTAAAAAATACAATATCAACAAATAAGTAATTCTACGTTTATATAGGTATATTTTATATATTATAATCAAAATAATATATAAATTGTAGTGCGTGAGCGTTATAATGTTATCCATAAACCATATAAATAATTATATTTTATAATATATATAATGTTGATCCCGTATAGCCAAATACAAAACATATTATTAGCAAATAATATTAAACTAACAGGTGTTTTACACGTCGGAGCACACGAATGTGAAGAACTACCCTTTTATAATCAGATTGGAATAACACCAGATCGAATACTATGGATAGATGCGATTGATAGAAAAGTATTAGAAGCGCAAAATAAAGGTATTCCAAATGTGTATAACGCGGTTGTTACAGATAAAGATGACGAAGATGTAGTATTTAATGTATCGAATAACGACCAATCATCAAGTGTTCTAGAATTCGGAACTCATTCAACTGAACATCCATGGGTTGTTTATGTAGATAAAATCCAAAAAAAAAGTATAACACTCAATTCATTTTTTGAAAGAAATAATATTGATGGTAATAAATATGATTTTTGGAATTTCGACATACAAGGTGCTG
>Ga0214923_10005328_pt1 | contig 15026 bp, 16 predicted proteins | sample LL1510_MetaG_FD_177993 | JGI IMG/M metagenome (GOLD analysis project Ga0214923, IMG submission 177993) | Freshwater microbial communities from Lake Lanier, Atlanta, Georgia, United States - LL-1510 | ecosystem: Environmental > Aquatic > Freshwater > Lake | place: USA: Georgia | collected... | reverse complement strand
CGTTTATTTAGACTTACGGGTTTAATTTTATGTTGTTATATTATAAGCATTGGAGTTGTGAAATAAACGAGGTTACATTCGTTAGATTACAAACGATTTGGTAGAATGTTCAGTAGGTTCGGTAGTTTCATTCCAGAAAGCGTTAAAGAAAAAGCCGCGGCCTTTGGAGAAAAAGCCGCGGCCTTTGGAGAAAAAGCCAAAGCAGGTGCCGCAGCAGCTGCCGAAGATGTGAAACGAAGAACTGCGGTCGTTAGAGATGTAGCCGTCGGCAAATACGATGCGTATCAAAACAAAAAAGAGAATTTATCCAGAGGTATAACGTTTAATTACATAACTCCTACTTTAACCGCAAATAATTTTAAAAAAGAGATAGGCAATTTGAAAGAAAAACTTGTAATTGAACTTAAAAACAGGTATGGTATTGTCAACCCCACATTTGATTGTTTGATACGATTCAGTCCTTCTATAAAGGTTTATAAACGAGATCCTACAATAGACCCCGCGAGGATGGCATTAGGTCGTAGCCGAGACTGGATAAAAATGGATGTGTATGCCTTTTTTTATAAGCAATTCGGTTTATCTACGTTTGATGAGTTTCAAACAAAAGTTAAAGATAAAGATTTTGAGGATTTTAAGGTGAGACTGACGTGGGGTAAGTACATGAAAGATGTACAATTAAAGGTAGAGTTAGCTGACACATTTGATGCCGAACGTAAAAATGAATATTCTATTTGTAAGCCACAGAGTGGCGGCCGTAGTCGTCGTCGTCGTTCCTCCCGCAAAAACTACAGGAAGTCTGTCAGATCCGTGAAACGGGCGGCCAGGTCCGGGTCCGGGACACGTAAATACCGGAACCGGTCGTAAGTAATAAATAATTGTGCGTTTGTTTTGGGTTTAGTGTATTGGGGTTGGATTTTTATCGGCTGTTATATTATAACCAGTTAGGTCTGTCAAATAATCGAAGTTAATTATTCTTGTAGATACAATAAAAGATAAGTTTAGAGCAATAATGTTTGTAAATAAAATTGGAAATTTTAGAGATAAACTTGGAAATACATTTGGAAATAAAATTGGAAATTTTAGAGATAAACTTGGAAATACATTTGGAAATAAAATTGGAAATTTTAGAGATAAACTTGGAAAAATTAAAAGTGGGATTAAACTTCCATTCGGCAATTCTACCGGGATAAATAACATACAAAGTAATAAACTAGACAAATCTAATTTTAAGCGTGAATTCGCCGAAATGAAACGAAAATTGTTAAATAGCTATAAAGGATACAATATTGATTGTTTATTGAAAAATGGAGCTGTAAAAATTTATAATAAAGATCCGGATAAATCTATGTTTGACATGTCGGGTCACGCAGAATGGGAACAGGTTTATAAACTTTCAGATTTATATAAGATAGATCCGAACTGGAAATATGATAACATACAATCATATTCAAAATTTGAAGAATTAATTCAAGAAAAATTACGTATATTTTGCTCAAGACCGATACTTAAAATGGTAGTAGATAAAACCAAGTTGAACGAATGTCCGAAAGGTGCGGGTGCGGGTGTAGGTGGCGGCGGTTCTTACAAAGCCGGTCATTATCGTTCCTCCCGCAAAAACTACAGGAAGTCCGTCCGCCGCGTCAGATCCGTGAAACGGGCGGCCAGATCCGGGTCCGGGTCCGGGTCCGGGACACGTAAATACCGGAACCGGTCGTATATAAGAACATAACATCGATGTCATGTAAACCCAATTTACGCGTTTATATTACATACATTTAGAGATAACCCATATTTAGCGATAACATGGTCCAACTCATACCTGCTCACACTCACACTCCCGCCAATGATAATCCGACGATGTCTGAAATCGACACGTATATCCGTGAAAGACGCGCCGCGGTCGGTGGGGATACGGCCGCTATTACGCAGACCGTTCGAGAGATTCAGAGTAAAAGCGGGGCCGGTGCGTTACTCCATCCGGCCGAGGAGTATTTCGTAGAGCGGGCGACGCTGCCGCATTAGTCGCCGTTTGGTTTCTTCAGCGTCTCAAGATTCATTATATTCCTTTTCACTAGGTTATAACTCCACGCGAATCCCATACAGTATAACGCGACAATCATACACCGACTAGTTACACAAAACTCAAGAAAACGGGTTTGATTATTATAGACGAATGAAGAAAAACAAATGATACGATAATACACATACCATACGAGTTGAATAAACTCCGATATCATAATCACGCGTGGATGTTTGGCGTATTCTTTATGTAAATGATAGGAAATGTATATCATAATATTTGATGTTTCAAGCAGATTATACGCATATAAAAGGGGGCCGGTGTTTTCACTGATTAGTGTGTCATGTAACAAGTATATGCCCACCAGATGGTGGATGATATATGGCACTCGTCTCATGATGCTGTCCTTCGTATTTTTTTTGTATATACACGCAAAAATGTATAGTAAATCGTATGTATAATATCCGAGGCTCATATGTATCACATAATCCATATTGTAATTGTAGTTATGATGAAGGATATATAATACGCAATGAATGGAACAAACAATGTTATTCGCGATGGCGTCTGGTTTGTATTTTGATAGTTCGCTTGAAATCGTGTGCCAAAAACATACGAGGGGGAGAAGATATTCTAGATTCAACATTGCGCGGGGGGGTGATGCGTGTAGTGCTATATACATAAACTAGTAATATCGTTTTATGTATATTATTTATCAATAATGACATTCTTCGCCACCTTGCGTATCACCTTCGCGATATTGCCGTCCTTCTCCCCATCTGTGGCCGCCTTGGAAAGTTTGAAATACCGTTCGTTTTCCTTGGAGCTGCTGTTCATACACCGTGGATTGGCTTTCGCCCATTCACCGACCATGGCGACGTTCTTCTGTTCCACGGCAAGGACCGCGTTCACCATTTTCGGGTGGTTGGGGGCATCGCGTTCCCATTTATTGTTGTCCTTCACGTAGAGTGTCTCGCGCTTGACGTCGCTACAATGGACGGGGCGTTTGTAGACGTCCGTCTTTTGGAGGTTGTCTATCAGGATGTTCGACATTCCTTCCACATACCCCAAGCGTTCCACGTTTTCCAGGTCGGTCATGTTGAGTTGGATAGAATTGACGAAATCCTTCATATTCATCGCGTCTTTACATTTCTCGTTGAGGAACAGGTTCATGTTGAAGGTGTTGTTGGTATTGTTGCTGTTGATGGTGTTATGGTCTCCGTTTGATGCGACTTCGATGGATGGTTGGGGCGGGGCTGGGACTATGGCTGACTCTGGTATATGTGTTTGTGATTTCTTCATCATTTCTAATAATTGGGTTTGGAATTGCGAATTGTTTGCTATGATTGACATCATTGACATCATCCTCGCCATTTCTATTTTCATTTGACGGTTTTCAGCAGTAAGATTTTTAATTTGCTTATCGGTGGTTTTTTCACGGGGGTTTACATTCTTGCGTATAATTACATTCTGGGTTTCTAGTGTGTGGTCATCGTATTCGTTGTCTTTGTCGTATTGTAAATATGATTTATTTTGCTTACATTCCTTTTTATGTCGCCATATCCCGGAATGATATTTATAGGATTTTACACAATAAGGGCATACATACCCTATGTTGTTGCTTTGAAGGGATGACCGGATATTTTTTAGTGTATCTTGTATCTGGATATTTTGTGTATCTTGTATACGGATATATCCGTTCGTTTTGTGCTTGGTTGTCTCTAAATGCTTGTTGTATATACTTTGTTTAGAGCATCGGAAGTCACATTTTTCGCAATAGAAACTGACTGGCATAACGATACTATGTATCTTTTTGAAAAGATACGTATCCCTAAATATCCTTATACATAAATGACCGATTTTAAACCCCCCGATTCGGACGCGGTGGCGGACCCCAAAAAAGTCAGTCACAGTTTTTTCGGGGCAAAAACCGGGTTTGTGAGCATTTCAGTCACAACCCGGTTTTTTGGTGTTTCGAAATACGAAAAATAAATTGACGGCGCGCAACAGGCGATTTGGACATTCCTGGCGGACATTCCTGGCAGAGGCCCCCAGTTACCATTAATGCCGGGGGGGGGGGGCACCCGTGCTATACTATACGCATTACTATATAAATACCAGAGCATATATCATCTCATTTTTATTCTGAAATCAAACGGAATATTTTCCAGGATTATTCTCTCGAACATCTAATTTTGACCGTCCGAAATCAAACGGAATATTTTCCCCGCGTTCACCATTCGTTCCATTCTTTACAACATTATATCCACGAAGTTTATATAATATTATAATACAACAATCAGAAGAATGAAAATAATCGACGGGTTCATCTTCTACAATGAACTAGAACTACTTTCATACCGGTTGAAAATCCTCAACGACGTCGTGGACTATTTTGTCATCGTAGAAAGCACGCATACTTTCGTCGGTAAAGAGAAGCCTCTGTTTTATAAGGAGAACCAGGACCAATATGCGGAATACCACCATAAAATCATCCACATTATCGTCGATAATATGCCGTATATCTACCCCAATATCAATATCGGTGTGGGCCAGCAATGGAAGAATGAAGTGGCGCAAAGGGACGCAATTGCGGCGGGATTCGCGAAGATTAAGGGACTCGACCCGGCGGATATTTTGATAATAACCGACCTCGATGAAATCCCCGACCCGCATAGTTTGGCACTCGTGAAAAGTGGCGAAATCCCGGTGGATCTCAGTATTCTTCATATGTATTTGTATTACTATAATTTACATGTGAGATATACCGAGAAATGTAATTGGCCGAAAATCCTGTCGTATAAGAAATTCGTAGAGTTGAACATGACGTGTTCCATGATACGCGGAATCACGGAATGCGCGGTTATCGCCAACGGCGGGTGGCATCTGTCGTATTTCGGGGATTACGAGTTTATGAAGAATAAAATCGAGAGTTTCTCGCATCAAGAGTTCAATCATAATGAATTCACCGATATATCGAAAATAGAAGAACGAGTAAATAAGGGGGTGGATTTGTATGGCCGTTCGTATGTTTCCTTTCGTCATATTCCGATTCGGGACAATACATATTTACCTGTGGAATATGACCGGTATTTGACGAAGTATTATACGGAGTGACACGGCGGCGGCGGCGCGTTCTTCAATAACTCTTTGAGTATCCGGTTTTCTATCATCAATTGCTTGATTTGGTCGAGTGTGAGCGAAGCGGGGTCTGGGTCTTCGTGTACGGGTGCGTGTACGTGTACGGTATGGGCGGTTAAGACAGGCACCGCAGGTGCCCCCCGACATACCGCTTTATGCTTATAAATACTTGTGCGTGATTTGAATATCTTATTACAGATAGAGCATGTGTGTTTATCCACTGCGACGATATTGCCGTCATTTAATTGGTGCTTACGTGTCTCCAAGTGTCGAATATAGTCCTTCTTATTGTCTGTGATATATAAACAACCCTCGCAGTTGTAGACAACGGGTGGCATTTGCGGCATTGTGCGGTTGTATAATAAATATACAAAAAATCACGAGCGTTGAACGAATGTGGGTATGTTATTCCTTATCGATAATAATATTTTTCACGATATCTATTCATTGGGTATTTACCATTCACTCTCACGTGTTGACATTTTCGTATAATAATTATACGAAAATATTCTTTACACCTTTTATCATACACGTTATTCAATAATATTTGTATCCTTCTCAACCATCACATTCTTCGCCACATTCCGTATTACCTTGGCGATGTTTCCTTCCTTCTCCCCGTCCGTGGTTACCTTGGAAAGTTTCATATACCGTTCGTTCTCTTTGGAGCTGCTGTTCATACACCTTGGGTTGGCTTTCGCCCATTCACCAACCAGCGCCACGTTCTTCTGCTCGACCGCCAGGACCGCGTTCACCATTTTCTGATGGTCCGGTCCTTCACGTTCCCACTTGTTGTCATCCTTTACGTATAAGGTCTCACGCTTTACATCACTACAATGGACCGGGCGTTTGTATACATCCGTTTTCTGGAGGTTGTTTATCAGGATGTTTGACATTCCCTTTACATAGCCATCCCGTTCCACGTTTTCCAGGTCGGTTAGGTTCAACTGGATAGAATTCACGAAGTCCTTCATATTCATCGCATCCTTACATTTCTCATTGAGGAACAGGTTCATATTGAAGGTGTTGTTGTTATTGTTGCTATTGGTGATTGTGTTTGTCGTATTATGGCTGTTTGACGTCCCGCCATTTTTACACATTTCCATCACTTTGTTATGTAATTCGGAATTTTGTTTGAATAACATCATCATCATATCAGTGAAGTTTTTGGGGAGTTCACCTAAATACGGTTCGGTGGCACCGAGGGTGGCGGCGGAGGCATCGGCGGCGGTAGAATCAGATGTTGTTTTCGCCTCTTTACATATGACCCTGTGTTTATATATACTTGTGCGGCATTTGAATAATTTGGAACAAGAAGAGCATGTATATGTATTAGAAACACACGATGGATTCTCGGGCGGTGAAACACATTTCGCGATATGCTTCTTTCTAGTTAAATGACGTTCGTAGTCTGTTTTATTGTCGGTTGTAAAACCACAAGGTTCGCAATTATAACAAACCCGGGGTTTATCCATTGACGGTGATAGATGCAACGGCGTTTTATATTGTAGACCCATAAAAAAACGTCTAAACTACGCCGGCTCCTCCGCCGCCTTCACCGGCTCCGGTGGGCCATCCCCACCGACGCACGCCTAAAAATATCAGTGTCGCATTTTTCACTTAAAAATACGAAATAAGAGCATTTCAGTCACAAACATGCGTTTTTAAGGTTTTTTGAAAACACGCGAATTCGTGTTTTAAAAGTCTCCAGCGCAAACGGTGTTTTGGACATTTATAACGGATTGCTACACCAGTTAACGCCGGCACACCATAACGCCAACCATCTCAACGCCATCACACCATATTATGGATATGATATCTGTTTTCTCGTCTTTACTACACCCAGGCCGCCGGAGCCCATTCGCATCCCCCCAAACCAGAGTCCCGACATTATAGAATATGACCCCCCCTGTTTTGGGGGATGCTTTTTGAACGGAATATTTTCTGGGATTTTATAGTCAACCATTTGAATTTCGGACTTTTGAATTTGAACGGAATATTTTCCAGGATTTTATAGTCAACCATTTGAATTCTAGGGTTTTGAATTCAAACGGAATATTTTCTGGGATTTTCCTTCCGTTCCAATTGAATTCCGAATATCTCGGAGGCACGGTTTATAAACAACGACCAGCACGCGTCATTCCCGGGGGTCGTATGAATGGCCGCCATTGGCCCGGGAACCCGCGACATAAAAAATACATTCATGTATTTATGCGTTCTTATGTGTATTTATGTGTATTCATGATATTCATTGATACCCGTTGATATCCTTGGAAAACGCGTCTTCTCCATGTAGTGAGTATTTCTTCCCGGTGCGGACATCCACGTATCCGTCCGTTTTCGCGCAATTCTGGGCCGGCCAGCCGGTACACCAATACCAACCGGTGATTTCCTTGACCTCGTCGCGAAGGACCATAATATGGGGTTCGTATAATGTGGCGTCTTCTTCGCAGGTTTGATTGTAATGCTCGATGGAATGGAGGTGCGATGGCGCGATACTCTGGTATTGATGCCAGGACCTGATGGTGTATGTTCGGTATCTCGGGGCACGGGCGGTGGCGGCGGCGACGGGAGCGGCGACGACGACGGGAGCGGCGACGGCGATGGATTCGATGGCAGTAGATGACATTTGATGATTGATGATATTGATGTATCAATAAAATTGTATTCAATTTTATTGATAATAAAATCGTTCCTCTAATGAGGAATGTCAATTTTTTTACGGTGATTCATATGGGTCCGTGGACCACGATGACGAACGCGACGCCGAGTGCTAGACCTCCGATTTTTAGTTTTGTTGATGTATTTTTTTCGTTTTCCACCACTACGTGTTGCGTCTTTTTTTCTAAGTTCACAACCGTTCATACAAGTTTCATATTCAATGGTAGCATTTTGTATTTTATCAGTTTCTTTCTTTTTAATTAAGGTATGTAATATTTTTAGTTCATCCTTACACCATTCATTACAATCAATCGACATTTATATTACATAAATTATGACTATATAAAATTAAATCCAGCTCCCACCTCCGCGCGGTTGGGACCGCATATCCATCGAACCGCGCAAACTTCCGTCTCCATTTCCATTGGCACCGCCAGCGTTTAAACGTGAATACTCAGGTTGCTGAGGCGGAGCACGGTAGGCGGCCTGTGCGGCAAACTGGGGAGGGGTTCCAACAGGCGCATATTGTTGGGGTTGAGGCATCGTCTGTCCACGCTGGGAACCGGGCACACCACCCGCTCCGCTCCCCATCGCACCGTACCCCCCGTATCCACCACCGCCGTTGGGGGGCGGTACCCCCTGCGGACCCCCCGACACAACCGTATTCTGCTGCTGCTGATTTGTTATCTCTAAACTCCGTTTATTCTGTAACTGTTCCAACGATACACTCCCCACCTTATCCGGCGAATACGTATCAGGTGGAGTCTCGATTTTATCCACCAAGTCAATCGTCGCATAATTATACAACTGCCGCATCCCACCATTCCCCTTCGCAGACAATTCATCGGCACTTTGGTCTAAAAAGCTGTAATTATCCGACGCGACACCGAAGCCGCCACCCATACTCTCGCGACCCAACGCAAACGCATTCGGTTCGCCGTTGAAACCAGTCGCCACATCGTTTAATGACGCGTTCTTCGGCTGAAAATGTTGGAGGATTTGATCGCCGTAAAGCACTTGGTGGCCTTTATTCAGGAGAAGGAGCGCGGGGACGCGGTTGACTTGAGGGGGGAGGAGTACTTTTTCGCCGGTTTCCGTAATAATATGCCAAGCTCCGGTGCCGGATTTCACACGCTTATCGATACAAAGAAAATGAATGTCATCTTGGAGACGTGATTTAGACAAAGCGGTCAATACGGATTTACACCGGTCACAATTATTGCTGTAATAGATGATAGACGTCATATTCCTTAATACTAAAATATAGATAAGTTTTTATGTGGGTTTTGGACGCGTATAGACCGACAAATTAAGAATTATACATCATAAAATAACTGGATTGTTTCAATCGTTTTAGACGTGGTATTTTCTGGACTTACCCAGTAATTGATATTATCTTCTAATACGCGTAATCTGTCAGTCCATTCATTCATTTTTGATTTTTTAACAACGCATAATCCATTCTTGTCACATCCCCAACACGAACTTATATTTGTTCCATCTTTTTCATATTCGTCCGGATTGAATCTGATAAACACAATAGGTCGGTGTCCTACATCTTGCGATAATTCCATGATGCGTTTGTTTTCACAACTACAATCATAATCCGCGTGTTGGTTTTCATCTACTTCTACAATAATAACTTGATATCCTAAATCCAATAACAAATCTGGTCGGCGCTTGGAACAGCCGCCATTTACTATTTTGTCTGATACCCAACTTAATTCCGGGAACGTTGTTTTCACGTATTCAACAACAGATTTTTCTTTGGTTTTGTAGTTGCGCGATACTGGTTTGTCGGGAAAGAGGTTCATATAACAAAATCGGCAATATCCATCGTATTTTTCTGTAACACGCGTTGTGCATAGGTAGGTTTTACAGGTTAGGTGTTTTACATCTACCATTCCCTCTTTCTTGTGTTCCGAACAATACAACGCTTTTGTATCGCCTTCGTTATTATAGGTTGGTTGTGTTTTACACCCTTCGTGTATACACTTCTTGTCTTTCACATTTACCATTCCGTCCTGCTTGTGTGCGGCACAATACAACGCAATTGATTCACCTTCGTTGTTGAATGTTGGTCGTGTTTTACACCCTTCGTGTATACAAGTCTTGTCTTTCGCATTTACCATTCCGTCCTTTTTGTGTTCCGAACAATACAACCCTTTTGTATCGCCGTCGTTGTTATAGGTTGGTTGTGTTTTACACCCTTCGTGAATACACCTCTTGCTAATGACATTCACCATCCCGTCCTTCTTGTGCTCGGAACAATACAACGCTTTTGTTTCACCTTCGTTGTTATAGATTGGTCTTGTTTTACACCCGTCGTGAATACACGTATCGTTTTTCACATCCACCATTCCATCCTGCTTGTGTACGGCACAATACAACGCTTTTGTTTCACCTTCATTGTTATAGTTTGGTCGTGTTTTACACCCTTCGTGAATACACTTCTTGTTAATAACATCCACCATTCCATCCTGCTTGTGTGCGGCACAATACAACGCTTTTGTTTCACCTTCGTTGTTATAGGTTGGTCGTGTTTTACACCCTTCGTGAATACACGTCTGGTGTTTCACATCCACCATTCCGTCCTGCTTGTGTGCGTAACAATACAACGCTTTTGTTTCACCTTCGTTGTTATAGGTTGCTCGTGTTTTACACCCGTCGTGAATACACGTATTATCTTTCATATTTACCATCCAGTCCTGCTTGTGTGCGGCACAATACAACGCTTTTGTTTCACCTTCGTTGTTATAGCTTGGTATTGTTTTACACCCGTCGCGAATACATGTCTGGCTAATCACATTTACCATTCCTTCTTCTTTGTGTTTTAAACAATACAACGGTGTTTTGAGACCTTCGTTGTTATAGGTTGGTTGTCTTTTACAACAATCGTGAATGCACTTCTTGTTTTTCACATCCACCATTCCTTCTTTTTTGTGTTCCGAACAATAAAGCCCCTTTTTCTCGCCCTCTTTGTTAAATAGTGGTCGAATTTTACACCCTTCGTGAATACACATTTATATAATGAATGTTATAATTAATAGACAAATATTATAAATCAATTTATATTTAAATCATCGTTTGAAATATTAAAATATTTGAAGAAAAAATTGATAACAAAATGTTATAACAATATAATATAAACCGTTTAGTTATTGTTATTCAACGATAGTATGTCTTCCGAATCATCAGCACCGTTCCATTCCGCATCAGCAGCGTCCAAATATATACCACGAATCGTTTCTAAAACCGACGAACGAGGTGAACTCAGATTCACTATTGACAAAATCAACGTCAGTCTCGCCAACGCTTTACGTCGTGTCGTTCTTTCCGACATTCCGACTTTTGTATTTCGCACGTTTCCCTACTCGGAATGCAAAGCTGCGATCGTAACAAATACCAGTCGTTTGCATAACGAGATTATCAAGCAACGCCTCAGCTGCATACCAATCCACATAAGCGATTCCAGTTTTCCGTTTCAAGATTACCAAATTGAAATCAACGTCACCGCCGACAGCAGCGAGATCCGCTACATCACAACCAAAGACTTCAAAATGAAGAACAAAACGACCAGCAAATACCTCACCGATGTCAAATGCCGCGAAATCTTCCCACCGAATCCAATCACAGGCGACTATATCGAGTTCGCCCGCCTCCTCCCGAAAATGTCGGAATACGGTGAAGGCGAGCAACTGGCACTCACATGCGACCTCGATATCGGCGCCCCTAACGAACACGGTGCCTTCAACGTCGTATGTACATGCGCCTACAGTATGACGATGGACCCCTCCAAGGTCGATGAGGCCTGGCGCATCAAGGAAGCCGAACTCGTGAAGGAAGGTATCGCCGCGATTGGAAGCGAGGAAATGAAAGCGCAGCGGAAGAACTGGTCGCTCCTGGATGCGCAACGCTATACAAAAGACGACAGTTTCGATTTCGTCGTGGAAACAGTGGGGGTCTTCACGAACGCGGATATCGTGAGCAAGGCCGCGCAGATTATAATTAACAAGTGTACGAAGTTCATCCGCGATATTGAAAGCGGGGAGAACCATATCATCCCGACGGTAAGCACCATCCATAACGGGTTCGATATCGAATTGAAGGGGGAGGATTACACCTTGGGGAAGGTGCTGGAGTTCTTCCTTCACGACAAACACTACGCGGAGGACCAGACGGTGACATATTGTGCGTTTCGGAAGATTCACCCACACAACCCGGATAGTATGATACGTGTAGGGTTCGCGGAGACGGTGGGGGTGGATGAAGGGATTGTCGCACAGTATATCACCACGTGCGCTAGGGATGCGATTGTGGTGTTTGAACACATCCGCGACCAGTTCAGGGAGTATTAATGGAATGGAATGGAATGGAATGGAATCGAACGAAGTGGAGCTGCGCGAAGCCCGAGTGTAACATTACACTTTTATACACAAATAATAATATAATATTTCTATTTATTAGTATTATGGAAGCAGCCCCCGTTGTTGTTCCTGCTGAACCAGGAACACAACCCGTCAGCGTTTTAGGTGAAATACATGATAAACTGACCCATGAGAGTATCATAGATTTTATTATAGGCAAAACAGATACATTGATAATTAGACCAGGTGAAAAAAAAGAGTTCGGTGAAGTATTCACACCAGTTAGTTTAATCAATGATATGTTGGATAAATTACCTGAACACGTATGGACGAACAGAGACTTGAAATGGTTAGACCCGGCCGCGGGTATTGGTAATTTCCCGATGGTGGTATATGAGCGACTAATGCGTGGCCTCGAGTCAGTTATTCCTACCTCATCCGAACGACGCGACCACATTATCCAGAATATGCTTTATATGGTGGAATTTAACCGTGAAAGCTGCGACGAAATCACACGAACATTTGGGACTGCTGCTAATTTATTTCACGGTGATTCTATAAATGATGTAGTCCGTTTCAATAAGTTAGAAGATGTAACATCACAATTTGACGTGATCGTAGGCAACCCGCCATATAATGCGCCACAAAAAAGTCAAGGAAAACCAGGAGGCGGCAGTACTCTGTGGAATCAATTTGTAGATAAATCATTAGATGAATGGTTGAAACCAGGTGGATATATGACATTTGTTCATCCGTCTGGTTGGAGAAAACCTCCATCAACATGTTCTGTAATAAAACACCTGTTCGAAAAAATGGTTCATCGGAATTATATGAGCTATCTAGAAATACATAGTAAATGCGATGGCACAAGAATATTCGGTGCCCAAACAAGATTTGATTTTTATGTTATAGAAAAGAGACCACCAAAATCCAGCGAACGTACCACCGTAGTCGACCAAGAAGGTGTCAAGGCACAGTTAGATTTACGCACGTGGAAATCTTTTTTACCGAATCATAGTTTTGTGTTGATAAGATCATTACTAGCTGGTACAAAACAAGACTATGTTATATACAGTCGTTGTCAATATGGCACAGACAAGAGAAACAAATTTGTCCAACATTCACCACCTTCTGTTGAATATCCATATCCACTAATCCACACTATTATACGCCGCGGTCCTAAAATATATAGCACGAATGTAATAAAAGAATCCCCCCCGATGTTTGGGGTTCCAAAAATAGTTATGACTGAATCGGGGATACGAAATGGAGTTTATCCTGACCTTCATGGTCGAGTCGGAATGACACATGGAGCATTTGGAATAAAACTACCAATAAAGAGTAAAGTAGAAGAACCGCTAATGAAAAAAGCCCTAGAAAGTCAAATGTTCGCTCAGATTGTGGATGCGATGTCATTTGGAAATTTTAGAGTTGATAGGAATATGTTTAGTTATTTTCGTCCGGACTTTTATAAAGATCCACTATTTCAAAATAGTCCTCGGATATCAACTATTTCAAAATACACAAAATGTGATGGCGGTAAAGGTGAAGACGAAGATGAATGTGAAGATGATTGTGAAGGAGGTGGCGGTGCCGTCGCAGTGAAGCCCGCCGTGAAGCTCGTAGTGAAGCCCGCCGTGAAGCCCGCCGTGAAGCCCGCCGTGAAGCTCGTACTGAAGAAGATTATCAAACCCCGAACCGGACGTAATAACCCCTCCGGCAAAAGTGGCGGTAGAACCTGTCGTCGTCGTCGCCATAGAACTACAATTAAACTTCGGGAATATAAGAAGCAGCGACATACAAGAAAAAAACTCAGGTTACAGTAATAATACTTTTTACGTTGAAGTAAAAAGTATTAGAACACACATTTTACATACCGCGGATTTCCTGTTCCTGTTTACTCATCCGTCGTCGCCTCCGCCGCCACACCCGTCGCCGCCGCCGCCTCCTCGTCGCATTGCATTCTCCATTCTCCAGGCATCGTCGCCGCACGATGCCCCATCCGAGGCCGAAATGGACGCCCCTGATTGGAGAAGATTGCGTCATCGGGGTTGATAGGCTCGGTTTCGAAGTCGGTCCCGTGCGTGAGACGAAACAGGTTGGAGAACGCGAGCATCGACATCATGCCCCATGTGGCGGAAGAGAGGTCGCGTATGGTCTGGAAGACGCGAACCACCGGGCCACGATTGTTGGCGTCATATTTGTTGAATTCGGTGTAGATGGATGACATCACAGACACCGTAGCACGCTGTTTCCTTTCAAAGCTGGATTCCGTAATGGGGCGGTCGAGTGTTGTCATCGCATTCACGTCCACGATGTCGGTACCCGCAAGCAGACAGAGACTCAAGAAGTGTTGCTGGAGTTGTCCGCTGCCGACGAGCAGGGTATTCGCGAGCTGGTTTTTGGGACGCGGGTCGAAGTAATCCGCACACTGGATATTTTCATCGCCGAATGAATGAGATTGGGATCTGGTAAGAGGAGCAGCGGCCGCACTGGGAACTCCGTCATCGTCGTAGTACTCGTCGTCTTGGCCGTAGACACCACCGAGTTCGTCCGCAGTCTCGATGTCGCCGCTGTTGTAGTCCCACGCAATGTCTTCTTGTTCTTCGTGATACCTGGAAGCGACGAGCGAAATCATTTGGATGGTTCGGTTCAGAAACGCGAGTTCTTTAGCAAGGATTTCGGCCAAGGCGGCATTGTCGCGCTCGATTTTGTAATTGGGGTCGTTTTCGGACATCGCTGGAACGCGACGAGCACGACGCGAACGAGGCGCACAGGGGGTCATCAATTCTTCGTCGTCGTGGGGGAGAGGCGCCGTCATGTCCGTGTCCGCGGCC
>Ga0214923_10005326_pt1 | contig 15032 bp, 10 predicted proteins | sample LL1510_MetaG_FD_177993 | JGI IMG/M metagenome (GOLD analysis project Ga0214923, IMG submission 177993) | Freshwater microbial communities from Lake Lanier, Atlanta, Georgia, United States - LL-1510 | ecosystem: Environmental > Aquatic > Freshwater > Lake | place: USA: Georgia | collected... | reverse complement strand
CCAGTGACCAACACCTCGCCATGCTGTGTGTGATGGGGCTTGAGTCGCACGGTGTCAAACCAGGCGATGGCGAGGTGTTGGTCACTGGGGCAACGGGTGGGGTTGGCAGCGTGGCCATCGCCTTGTTGGCCAAGTTGGGCTATAGGGTGGTGGCAGCGACTGGCAAAACCAGCGAAGAGGCCTATCTAAAAGGGCTAGGTGCACACAGCCTGATTGACCGAGCTGAACTGACTTCGGCAGGCAAACCGCTGCAAAAAGAGCGTTGGGCTGGCGTGGTCGATGCGGTGGGTTCACATACCTTGGCCAATGCCTTGGCGCAAACCCGCTATGGCGGCGCAGTGGCCGCGTGCGGCTTGGCGCAAGGTTTTGATTTGCCTACCACGGTCATGCCGTTTATCCTGCGCAATGTGCGCTTGATCGGGGTGGATTCGGTGATGGCCCCCTTGGCCTTGCGCCAACAAGCTTGGGATCGTTTGGCCAAAGACTTGGACTTTGGCAAGCTCGAGAGCATGATTGAGGAGGTGTTACTTGACCATGCAATTCAAAGGGCCCATGCGCTGATGGCTGGGCAGGTGCGCGGCCGCATCGTGGTGAAGATCTGACCATGTTGATCGAGGCTGACGAATCGCAATTGGTATTGGTGGACTTTCAGGAGCGCTTGCTGCCAGCCATTCACCAAGGCAATGAATGTTTAGCCAATGCCTTCAAATTGGCGCATGATGCCCAGCATTTTGATTTGCCGGCATGGGCAACCGAGCAAAACCCAAGCAAATTGGGCAGCATGCCGCTTGAATTGAAAGCCCTGTGTCGGCAAACCTTGCTCAAAATGCAGTTCAGTGCAAGCGAAGAAGGTTTAACCGACCTGTTACGTCCGCCGGTCGCTCACAAGCCCTTGGCGGGCAATGCGCGCAGCCTGCCCAAGCATTTACAAAAGCCACCGCCAGTTGTATCCCAGCGCAACAGCGTGGTGTTGGCCGGTATGGAAGCACATGTCTGCGTGCTGCAAACCGCTTTGCACTTGCTAGAGGATGAATTTCAGGTTTGGGTGGTCACCGATGCATGCAGTTCACGCACCGAACGCAACCGCGATGCGGCCTACGACCGCTTGGCAGGTGCCGGTGCCGAGCTGGTCACCACGGAAATGGTGATGTTCGAGTGGTTGCGCAGTGCAGAACACCCATGCTTTAAGGACATCCAAGCATTGATTAAATAAACAGCCATTCAGGGAGAAAGAGTTGGGTGATTACGAATCGTTTTACCGTCGGTCCTTACAAGATCGCGATGGCTTTTGGCATGAACAAGCTCAACTGATTGACTGGTACTTACCACCCTCTCAGGTCTGCGATTACAGCCATCCCCCTTTTGCCAACTGGTTCGTCGGTGGCCAAACCAATTTGTGCCACAACGCGGTGGATCGCCACCTGGCCACCCAGGCCAACAAGCCCGCACTGATTTATGTCTCCACCGAAACCAACACCGAAGTCACCTATAGCTTTGCCCAACTGTGCCAAGAAGTGCAACGCATGGCGGCCATCCTGCAAAGCTTGGGCGTGGGCAAGGGCGATCGGGTTTTGATTTACATGCCAATGATCGCAGAGGCAGCTTTTGCGATGCTGGCCTGTGTTCGCATGGGCGCCATTCATTCGGTGGTGTTTGGCGGATTTGCTGCCCATGCATTGGCCTCACGCCTCGAGGACGCGACCCCCAAATTGATTATCAGCGCCGATGCGGGTTTACGCGGTGGCAAGGTGGTGCCTTACAAACCTTTGTTGGACCAGGCCATTGCCATCAGTCAACACAAACCGGCAGCCGTGTTAATGGTCAACCGTGGTGTGGAGCCGTTCAGTGTTGTCGCGGGTCGCGACCACGACTATGCAACATGGCGACAAGCCCATTTGAATGCCCAAGTCCCCTGTGAATGGGTCGACAGCAAGCATGTCAGCTATACGCTCTATACCTCGGGCACCACTGGCAAACCCAAAGGCGTACAGCGCGATACCGGTGGTTATGCAGTGGCCTTATCGGCCAGCATGCAACACATTTTCCAAGGCCAACCCGGCCAAGTTTTTTTCTCTGCCAGCGACATTGGCTGGGTGGTGGGTCACAGTTACATCGTTTACGGACCGCTGTTGGCAGGCATGGCTACCTTGATGTACGAGGGCTTGCCCACCCGTCCCGACGGCGGCATTTGGTGGCAGTTGGTCGAAAAATACCAAGTCACCCACCTGTTCAGCGCCCCCACCGCGCTGCGGGTATTGAAGAAACAAGACCCAGCGTTGCTGACCCAATACGACTTGTCCAGCTTAACCGCCATGTATTTGGCGGGCGAACCACTGGATGAACCCACCGCACAGTGGATTGCCGATGGATTGAAAAAACCCATCATCGATAACTATTGGCAAACCGAAACCGGTTGGCCAATCCTGGCTATCGCCAATGGCGTGGAGAAAAAACCCAGCAAATTCGGCAGCCCTGGCTTGCCCATGTTCGGCTTTGACGTCAAGTTGGTGGATGAAAACACCGGCAACATCTTGACCGGCTCGCGTGAGAAAGGGGTTTTGGCCATCGAGGGGCCGCTGCCCCCCGGCTGCTTGCAAACCCTGTGGGGAGACGATCAGCGATTTGTCAATACCTATTGGCAAAGCATTCCTGGCAAGCTGCTCTATTCCACCTTCGATTGGGGCATCCGTGATGAGGACGGGTATTTTTTCATTTTGGGCCGCACAGATGATGTGATCAACGTGGCTGGGCACCGATTGGGCACCCGCGAGATCGAGGAGAGCATTTCCAGCCACCCGAATGTGGCCGAGGTGGCCGTGGTCGGCGTGGCCGATCAGCTCAAAGGCCAGGTGGCGATGGCTTTTGTGGTCGCCAAAGACGCCGCCGCTTTGGGGGGCGCACCTGCTCGCTTGAAGCTGGAAGGCGAGATCATGAAACTGGTGGACAGCCAGTTGGGCGCGGTGGCGCGGCCGGCACGGGTGCTGTTCCTGAGTCTGTTGCCCAAAACCCGCAGCGGCAAATTGCTGAGACGAGCCATCCAAGCGGTTTGTGAGCAGCGTGACCCAGGCGACCTCACCACCATAGACGACCCGGCTCCCTTGCAGCAGATCAAGGAACAACTGGGTTAGACAATTGGGGTCAGATTCCAATTAATTCAAGCAGCTTGCCCGCCGCGCTGGGCTCAAATGCCGCTCACCGCCGCAAGCGGCAACGTTCGCTACGCATTTGACCCAGCACATCGGTCAAGTTGAAGTGAATTTTTCGCGCGTCATGAACATCTATCCTGAGCCGCACGGCTTGGGGACCATTTTTTGAGCGAAAGACCAGAGAAATGCGTCCCCAAGGCGGGTGGCTAAAGCGTGACTGCTGCAAGGGACGCACAACGTTTGAAAATTTGTCGTAAAACTGTCAGGCTTCGGTGGCACAATCGTCGCACATACCCAAGGGGCCGCCCCTTAGGTCGCATCCACCAGTCGGTTCAGCCGTGTCGTGGAGGGTTCCTCAACCAAGCTAATGTTTCCTCAAGGGAAACGGAGGTCAGCGCCATGAGCCATTCATCTCGGACGGGTTCGTCTGTTTACCAAGCCTATGCAGCCAACACCTATCTCTTTGGTGGCAACGCCCCCTATGTCGAGGAGATGTACGAAAACTACCTCGCCAACCCTGGTAGCGTGACCGAAAGCTGGCGGCAATATTTCGATGCCCTTCAACACGTCCCTGCTGTCGATGGCAGCAACGCCAAAGACGTGCCACATTTGCCAGTGGTCAATGCCTTTGCCGAACGCGCCAAGCAAGGCGGGACCCGGGTGGTCATGGCAAGCGCAGACGCCGAGATGGGGCGCAAGCGAACAGCTGCCCAACAGTTGATTGCCGCCTACCGCAATGTCGGCCAACGCTGGGCCAACTTGGACCCGCTGCAACGGACCGAACGTCCCAATATTCCCGAACTCGAGCCCGCTTTTTATGGTTTTGGCGATGCCGACCAAGAAACTGTTTTTGACACTAGCAACACCTTTTTTGGCAAAGACCGAATGAGCCTGCGCGAGTTGGTCAACGCTTTGCGTGAAACTTACTGTGGCACCTTGGGCGCCGAGTACATGTACACCAGTGACATGGTGGAGAAACGCTGGTGGCAGCAAAAACTCGAGAGTATCCGCAGCAAACCCGCTTTCTCTGCTGAGAAGAAAAAACACATTTTGGAACGGCTGACAGCAGCCGAGGGCCTGGAGCGTTATCTGCACACCAAATATGTCGGACAAAAACGCTTTTCGCTCGAAGGGGGTGAGAGTTTCATCGCGGCCATGGACGAGTTGATTAGCATTGCAGGTGCCAAAGGCGTGCAAGAGGTGGTGATTGGCATGGCCCACCGAGGCCGACTGAATGTGTTGGTCAACATCATGGGCAAACTGCCAGCTGACTTGTTTGCGGAGTTTGACCACACCGCTCCCGAAGAATTACCTGCCGGTGATGTGAAATACCATCAGGGCTTCAGCTCCGACGTGTCCACCCTCGGCGGCCCGGTGCACTTGAGTTTGGCGTTCAACCCCTCGCACCTTGAAATCGTCAATCCCGTGGTCGAAGGCTCGGTGCGTTCACGCATGGACCGTCGCGGCGACCCCAAAGGCAGCCAAGTTTTGCCTGTGCTCGTGCATGGCGACGCGGCATTTGGCGGACAGGGTGTGAATCAGGAAACTTTGGCGCTGGCACAAACCCGTGGCTACTCCACTGGTGGCACGGTGCACATCATCATCAACAACCAAATCGGCTTCACCACTTCTGACCCCCGCGACATGCGCTCATCGGTGTTTTGCACCGACATCGTGAAGATGGTGGAAGCCCCGGTGCTGCATGTCAACGGTGACGATCCTGAGGCGGTGGTCTTGGCGACCCAATTAGCGGTGGAATACCGCATGGAATTTGGCCAAGACGTGGTGGTTGACATCACTTGTTACCGCAAGTTGGGCCATAACGAGCAAGACACGCCCAGTCTCACGCAACCCTTGATGTACAAAAAAATCGCCACCCACCCTGGCACGCGAAAGCTTTACGCAGAGCGTTTGACCTCGCAGGGCTTGGGCGACCAGCTGGGTGATGACATGGTCAAGGCTTACCGTGCCGCATTGGATGCTGGCAAGAACACCTCTGACCCAGTTCTCACCAACTTCAAAACCAAGTTCACGGTGGATTGGTCGCCCTTTCTTGGCAAAAAATGGACCGATGCGGCTGACACCGCCATTCCCATGGCCGAATGGAGACGATTGGCAGAACGCATTACCACCATCCCCAGCAGCGTGACACCCCACCCGCTGGTGAAAAAGGTGTATGATGACCGAGCCGCCATGGGCCGCGGCGATCTGCCCGTGGATTGGGGCATGGGTGAGCACATGGCATTTGCCTCACTGGTCGCCAGTGGTTTTCCAGTCCGTTTGTCGGGTGAAGACAGCGGCCGAGGCACTTTCACGCATCGCCACGCGGTGATTCATGACCAAAACCGAGAAAAGTGGGATACCGGTACATACATCCCCTTGCAAAATGCAGCCGACAACCAGTCGCCATTCACGGTTATCGACTCTATTCTTTCGGAAGAAGCTGTGCTGGGATTTGAGTATGGCTATGCCTCCAACGACCCCAACACCTTGGTAATCTGGGAAGCCCAGTTTGGTGATTTTGCCAATGGCGCACAGGTGGTGATTGACCAATTCATTGCTTCTGGAGAAGTCAAGTGGGGCCGTGTCAATGGCATCACCCTGATGTTGCCTCACGGCTATGAGGGCCAAGGCCCGGAACACAGCTCGGCCCGGGTCGAGCGGTTCATGCAATTGGCAGCCGACACCAATATGCAAATCGTGCAACCTACCACAGCCAGCCAAATTTTCCATGTGCTTCGTCGCCAAATGGTGCGCAATTTGCGAAAGCCCTTAATCATCTTCACCCCCAAGTCTTTGTTGCGTCACAAAGACGCCGCTTCGCCTGTCTCTGAATTCACCAAGGCTGGTTTTCAAACCATCATTCCCGAAATCAAAGACATCCAGGCAGACCGTGTCAAGCGCATGGTGGTGTGCTCAGGCAAGGTGTATTACGACTTGTCTAAAAAACGCGAAGAAAACGGCCACGACGACACCGCGCTGGTTCGTTTGGAACAGCTTTACCCTTTTCCTCACAAAGCCTTTGCGGCCGAATTAAAAAAATACCACAACGCCACAGAAGTGGTGTGGTGTCAGGACGAGCCACAAAACCAGGGTGCTTGGTTTTTTGTGCAGCACTACCTGTTCGAAAACATGGCCGCTGGCCAAAAACTCAGCTACAGCGGTCGCTCAGCATCCGCTTCTCCTGCCGTGGGGTATTCCCATCTCCACCAAGACCAGCAAAAAGCCCTGGTTGATGGCGCCTTTGGAAAACTCAAGGGATTCATATTGACCAAGTAAGCCGCTTGTGTGGCGCCAGTCACGCTCAAGGCCTGCCCAACCATCCAACAGAAAAGACAGATCATGGCTATCGTAGAAGTCAAAGTACCGCAACTCTCTGAATCGGTGGCCGAAGCCACCTTGTTGCAATGGAAGAAAAAAGTCGGTGAAGCGGTAGCCGTCGACGAGATCTTGATCGATGTTGAAACCGACAAAGTGGTGCTCGAAGTTCCCTCCCCTTCGGCCGGCGTTTTGCTCGAAATCGTTGCTTCTGACGGTGCCACCGTCATGGCCGAGCAACTCATTGCCCGCATTGACACCTTGGCCATTGCCTCGGTGGCGGGTCCTGTTGCGCAAGCCCAAAACTTGCCCCCAGCTGTTTCACCTGCTCTGGCGGCAGTCGCTGTCGCACCCGTCCACGCCAGCCAAGCAGGCGTGACCATGCCCGCCGCGTCAAAACTAATGGCTGACAACAATCTCCCGTTGGGCTCGGTCCCAGGCACTGGAAAAGACGGCCGGGTCACCAAAGGCGATGTGCTGGCTGTTGTGTCAGCTGGTGTGCACGCCACTGCCGGCGTCATCCCCACGGGGGAGCCGACCAGTGCCTTACCGCAAGTGGCAGCGCCCACTTTTTCCTTGGGCGAAAGGCCAGAGCAACGCGTTCCCATGACCCGTTTGCGTGCGAGAGTGGCTGAGCGTTTGCTGCAATCGCAGTCAACCAATGCCATCTTGACCACCTTCAATGAAATCAACATGGCCCCGGTCATCGAGATGAGAAAGCGCATGCAAGAGCGCTTCGAGAAAGAACATGGCGTCAAGCTGGGCTTCATGAGTTTCTTTGTCAAAGCAGCTGTACATGCTCTCAAGAAATTCCCTGTGTTGAACGCCTCTGTCGATGGCAATGACATCGTTTACCACGGCTACTTTGACATTGGTATCGCTGTCGGCTCTCCCCGAGGTCTGGTGGTGCCCATCTTGCGTAACGCCGACCAATTGGGCTTTGCAGACATCGAGAAAAAGATTGCCGAATTCGGCACCAAGGCCCGAGATGGCAAATTGGGCATTGAAGAGATGAGCGGCGGTACGTTTTCCATCTCTAATGGCGGCACCTTTGGCTCCATGATGTCGACCCCGATCATCAATCCGCCTCAATCCGCGATATTGGGTGTGCACGCGACCAAGGACCGCGCCATGGTGGAAAACGGCCAAGTGGTCGTGCGCCCGATGAACTACTTCGCGATGTCCTATGACCACCGAATCATTGACGGCCGAGAAGCTGTGTTGGGCTTGGTCGCCATGAAAGAAGCGCTGGAAGATCCAGCACGATTGCTGTTTGACATCTGATGGGATCGACCATGAGCAAACCATTTGACCTCATCGTGATTGGCGCAGGACCCGGTGGTTACATTGCAGCCATCCGTGCAGCCCAACTGGGCTTTCAAGTCGCGTGTATAGACCAGTGGCAAAACGCATCAGGTGGCCCAGCCCCAGGCGGCACCTGCACCAACGTGGGGTGTATCCCATCCAAAGCCTTGTTGCAATCTTCAGAGCATTTTGAACATGCCAACCTTCATTTTGGCGATCATGGCATCTCCGCCAAAGACTTGAAGATGGATATCGGACAAATGCTCAAACGCAAGGATTCCGTGGTCAAGCAAAACAACGAAGGCATCCTGTTCCTATTCAAGAAAAACAAGGTCACCTTCTTTCACGGCCACGGCAGTTTTGCCAGCAAGTCAGAGGCTGGCTATGAGATCAAGGTCTCGGGGCAAGCTCAAGAGGTGCTGACCGCCAAACAAGTCATCATCGCCACCGGTTCAAGCGCCCGCGCTTTACCCGGTGTGCCATTTGACGAAGTGAACGTGTTGTCCAATGACGGCGCTTTGCGAATCGGCACTGTGCCCAAGAGGCTGGCTTTGATTGGCTCGGGTGTCATCGGCTTGGAAATGGGCTCGGTATGGCACCGCTTGGGTGCTGATGTCACCATCTTGGAAGGCTTGCCCGTGTTCCTGGGCGCAGTCGATGAACAAATCGCCAAAGAAGCCAAAAAGGCCTTTGACAAACAAGGCTTACAGATTGAGCTTGGCGTCACAGTCGGCGAGATCGAAAACGGCAAAAAAGGCGTCGTGATTCACTACACCAGCGCCAAGGGCGAGGCCCTCAAACTCGACGTCGACAAGTTGATCGTGAGCATCGGCCGCGTGCCAAACACCGCCGGCTTAAACGCTGAGGTGGTGGGCCTGCAAATCGATGAGCGCGGCGCCATCGTCGTCGACGGCGACTGCCAAACCAACTTGCCTGGCGTTTGGGCTGTCGGGGATGTGGTGCGTGGCCCCATGCTTGCTCACAAGGCCGAAGAAGAGGGCGTGGCGGTCGCTGAGCGGATTGCTGGTCAGCATGGCCATGTGAACTTCAACACCATCCCCTGGGTCATCTACACCAGTCCAGAGATTGCATGGGTCGGCCGCACCGAGCAGCAGCTCAAGGCAGATGGCGTGGCCTACAAGGCGGGCACCTTCCCGTTCTTGGCCAATGGCAGAGCCCGAGCCTTGGGTGACACAACCGGCATGGTCAAGTTTCTGGCAGACGCCAAGACCGACGAGATTTTGGGCGTGCACATGGTCGGCCCGCAGGTGTCGGAGTTGATCGCTGAAGCGGTTGTGGCCATGGCGTTCAAGGCCAGCGCCGAGGACATTGCCCGCATTTGTCATGCGCATCCATCCTTGAGCGAAGCAACCAAGGAAGCCGCCCTGGCGGTGGACAAACGCACGCTGAACTTTTGATTCAGAGCTGAAATACCGCTTTGATCTGACTTTCACAAGCCCTGCACATCTCCTTGCGGTTGGACATGACAGGCAATGGGGTCAAAAACCTGACTTCAGCGGTCAGTGGTGCATGGCTCAGGATATTGCGCATGCAAGTCAACAAGGTCATATCGCCATGAAAACCGGCTGCTGACGACAACTTGCCGCTTCTGTCTTTGTATTGGATCGCGATCGGGTAAACAGGGGTTTGCGAATCGACAGATGCTTGAAACAAATTGGCCTTGAAAGGCAACACCGCCAAACCCTCGGTCGATGTGGCCTCTGGGAAAAAACCCAATGTTTCACCCGCCCGCAACAATGCTGCCATCTGCTGGGTGACCTCGCGGGTGCTCTGGCGTATATGCTTCATGTCAAGGAATAACGCACCCGATGCCTCGACCATGCGACCAATGACAGGCCAAGCTCGAATTTCCGAGGTAGTGATGAATCTGCAACTGGCAAATGTACTGATGACTTGAATGTCTATCCACGAGACATGGTTGGAAACCACACTGAAACCCCCGGAGGGTGGGAAATTGTTTGGGTTAATGAACACCACCTGGATGTGAAATATGTTGACCACGCGACGTGACCAAGCAGTGATGTAGGTTGTCTGATGCCGCACGGGCAGCCAAGGAAAAACAAACACAGCCATGCAGGCCGCCTCGCCAATGAGACCCAAAACACGGCAAGCTGTCCATATCAAGGATGAGCGTTTCATCAGGGAATCACAAACCTAAGTCTGAACTGCCACGGTTATTGGGTGCATAATTCCCGCAATTATGAATACTTTGAACGATTGATGCTCACTTCAGGTTTGTCCATCGAATGGACCAGGCAACCAGATGAAATTCGTCTTGCCCAAGCTCTTCGGTTCAAGGTCTTTTCGGAAGACTTCTCCCCAGTTTTCCCCCATGCCCAAGAAGGCCTGGACAAAGACCCATTTGATGATGTTTGTGACCATTTGTTAATCAAGGAAAAGGCAACACAATTGGTTGTTGGCACCTACCGTGTGATTTCGCCAACTGCCGCCTGCTTGATTGGTCATGCCTATTGCGAATCGATCTTTGACCTGTCACCGTTGGCATTGCTCAAAAGCAAGGTGGTTGAAATCGACCGCTCATGCATCGACAAGCGCTATCGAAATGGCAGCACGATCTTGCTGATGTGGAAGCGGATTTACCAATACATGCTGACACACCAGTACGAATACATCATGGGGTGTTCCAGTGTGTCATTGACTGACAAGGGGCCTGCGGCAGCCGGTTTGTTGCACAAACTAGTCAGCCAGGGCCACTACTCTACAGAGCATCAATTTCGCGCCAAATCACCGGTTGACCTGACAGGTATCACGCCATCCAAAAACGTGTCGGTGCCAGCGATTTTGAAAGGCTATCTAAGCGTCGGTGCCAAGGTTTGCAGCGAGCCAGGCTTTGACCCGTTGTTCAACTCGGCAGATTTTTTAACCATACTCAAACTCAGTGACATGAACCAGTTGTTTGTTCAACGCTTTTCACGTTGATCTGTGTTGTTTGCACGTTCCTTTAGTTGGTATCCCCAAAACATGGCTGACTCTTCGTAGTTTTCTTTCAATCCCAGTTTGCCCTTGTTGGCCATGGTTGAGGCGTCAACATAGGTGCCAAACACCCGATCCCAGAACGAAAAATAAAAACCATAATTGCATTTGCCATGGTCCGCCCATTCGTCATGGTGTAAAAAATGCATTTGTGGGGTAACCAACACCCACTCAAATTGGCGAGCGAAGGGCAACCGCAAGTTAGAGTGGTTCAAGTGTTGACTGCCGATTTCAATCAGCATGACCACAGTAAAAGCGGTGATGTTATGTGGCAGCAAAAGCAGTGATGCGATCAATGTTCCGGGTAATTGAATCAACACCACATGCAGGGGCGACCCACGTGCGCCGGTGACCCAGTTGAGTGAATGGCTGGCATGATGGAATGCATGAATCCGCCATACCCAAGGCAGGTGCATGAAACGGTGGACCAAATATCCAGCAAAATCGGTGAATACCAAGTAAACGAAAATAAGTTCCAATGTGCTGGCTTGAGAAGTCCAGGCTAACAGCGCTCGCTCGAGCCCTGCCATCTGGTAAAGAGCCTGTAGTAACCATGGATTGAGCAAGGATTCCACCATCGCTGCGGTAACCAGCGCAGCCAGGATGTAAGCCAGATCAGCCATTGTGAGCGGACGATTGACATAGGCTGGCATCGGAAAGCGGTCAGATAACCATTTAAAAAACATACCTAAAACCACAAAGCTGATTACCCTGACCAGGGTTTGCATGGCTTCTGCGCTGGTTAATGTCTGGATTAGGTCAGCAATCGCCATGTTGCTTGAATACGGGGATAAATAAACCCCAGTTTAGCTGATGAAAATCGAGGGTGACTCAAGTGATCTATTCACTAGGCCAGTGGAGGCAAGCCCATGGCAATGCACAATAATCCATCCATGTCTGTCTCGTCACTGTACCAACAAGAACTTACCTCGCGCGGATACGTCGCTGACCCGGCCCAACTGCTGGCCATAGATGCCTTGGAAAAATGCGCCAGCGAGTGGGCCGCTTACAAAGTCAAGCGCGGCAATGCTGTGAAAAAACTCATCAATCACCCAGATATCCCCAAAGGGGTTTACCTGTATGGTGGGGTGGGTCGCGGCAAGAGTTTTTTGATGGAATGTTTTTTCAAGGCTGTCCCTATTCAACGCAAAACGCGTTTGCATTTCCATGAATTCATGCGTGAGGTACATCGAGAATTACGTGAATTGCAAGGGACCGCCAATCCTCTGGATGCATTGGGACGGCGCATGGCCAATCGTTTCAAACTGATTTGTTTTGACGAATTTCACATTGCTGACATCACTGATGCTTTGATCTTGCATCGCTTGCTGATTGCCATGCAAGTCAACCAAATCGGTTTTGTCACGACATCCAATTTCAAGCCAGATGAGTTGTATCCGGACGGTCTGCACCGGGAACGATTGCTGCCCGCAATCGATTTGCTTCACGACACCATGCACCTGGTCAATGTTGACAACGGAACAGATTACCGTGGTTTGGTGCTCGAGCAAGCTGAGTTATACCTCTGTCCCTGCAACGAAGACAGCGAGAAAAAAATGCAGCAAACCTTTGATCGGTTGGCTGAATTTCCAAACGAAGACGGCTTGTTGCTGATTGAGGAGCGAAAGATATGGGCAAAACGCAGAGCCGGTGGTGTGGTGTGGTTTGATTTCAGGGTGCTGTGCGGTGGACCACGCTCGCAAAACGATTTTTTGGAAATCGCCAGCCAATTCCATACGGTTTTTTTGAGTGGCGTGCCCAAGTTGGAGGTGCGTATGGCTTCTGAAGCACGGCGATTTACTTGGTTGATAGATGTGTTGTACGACCGCCGTGTCAAGCTGATCATCCAAGCCGATGTAGAACCTGAACTGCTCTACACCGAAGGGCCCATGTCCCACGAGTTTCCTCGCACTGCGTCACGCTTGCGTGAGATGCAGTCGACTGCTTTTTTGGCAATGGGGCGTCGAGTGGTGGATACTTCACTCACATGAAACAAGGCCTTATTCTCCTGCTCTCGTTGTCATCATTGTGGGCGCTTTCCCAGGACGTGACAACCAGTGAATCGGATCTGTCAACGCGGCTGCGTCAGGAGAGGGAACGTCTCTCCAAGGAAAGAATCGAAGCTAGCCAAGTTTACTCTGACGCTTTAAAGGGTTGCTACCAAATCATGGATGTCAACAACTGCAAAGCCAAAGCGCAGGGCATCAAAAACAAGGCAGATAACCACATCCGTCGCCAAGAAATCGAGCTCAACCAACTCGAGCGCGAACAGCGAACCCAAGATGCCCAAGCTAGACTGCGTGACAAGCAAAGCCCAGAAAACATTGAGCGGGAAGCCGAGCGCCGTGAGCGCGCCCAGCTCGACCACGCAGACACGGTCCAGCGCAACCAAGATAAAAACGCCGAATACCAGGACAAACAGTCCCAGGCTGCCGACAACTTGGCTCAGCGAGAGCGGCATGTCCAAGAGGTTTTGCGGCGACAAGATTCTCATGCCGACAAAGCGGCTGCCTCTGATAAAGCCCGTGCCGATTACCAGCGCAAGCTTTTGCAAGCGCAAGAACACCGCAACCAGGTCATGAAAGACCGCGCCAAACGCAGCGAAAATGTCGATCCCCTGCCTGCGCCTCCTGCGAAATGGCCATGAACAGGTGCAATGGTGTCTGATGCACTGGCCAGCGAAGTGTGCGAGGTGTTCACTTCGCATGGCCCATTGGCGCGAGCGACAGCATTTTTCAAGCCGCGTGATGGTCAAACCGAGATGGCCATGGCGGTGGCACGCACCATTGAGCAAGGCGGTTGTTTGGTGGTTGAAGCCGGAACGGGGGTTGGTAAAACCTTTGCCTATTTGGTGCCTGCCTTGCTATGCGGTGAACGTGTGTTGGTGTCAACCGCCACCAAAACCTTGCAAGACCAGCTCTATGCCCGTGACATACCAGAGTTGCTTCAAGCTTTGGAATTGCCCCTGCGTTTGGCCATGCTCAAGGGCCGAAGCAGTTACCTATGTCAGCAACGCCTGGCCTTGGCTCAGCAAGCCATGAGCTTGCCTGACCGGCAGGCCTTTAACACGTTAGCCCAGGTGCAAACTTGGGGACTCACCACCCGCACTGGTGACCTGGCTGAAATGCCCACCTTGGATGAGCGATCGCCCCTTATTCCCTTGATCACCTCTACTCGAGACAATTGCCTGGGCTCTGCCTGCCCGCACTGGCGAGATTGCCATGTCAATGCCGCTCGCCGAGAAGCCATGTCAGCAGATGTGGTGGTCATCAATCACCATCTGTTTTTTGCTGACATGGCTGTTCGAGAGTCGGGAATGGCTGAACTGTTGCCTTCGGTTCGGGTGGTGGTTTTTGACGAAGCCCACCAACTCAATGAAACTGGTATTCAGTTTTTAGGCAAACAATTAGGCACAGCCCAATTGCTGGACCTGGCTCGGGATGTTTTGGCTGTTGGTTTGCAAATGGCCAAAGGCTTGGTCGATTGGCAAACAGTGGTGACAGATCTGGAGCGTAACTTGCGCGAATGGCGACTGATCGTGGGCAAACACCCGGCCAATACCAAACTCAAATGGAGCGAGCCAGAACCCCAAGGGGTAAACCCCTTGGAATGGGCTCAGGCATTGCATGATGTGAGCGAAAGTCTCTTGTGTATGCAAGCCGCTGTGGCAAATCTGGTCGAAGCTGCACCCGAATTTCAACGACTGCATGAACGCTTGTCTGAAGGGTTGTCGCTGATCGCCCATTTTGCTCAAGCCTGCCTTCCTGGCTCGGTGCGATGGATCGATGTGGGGAGTCAAATTCGCTGTATGGAGGCACCCTTGGATATTGCAGAGGTGCTAAAGGCCAAGCTGTTGGATGAGCATGGCGCACCAGTTAGTGATGAAGGCTCTGCTGAGCCTAATCGTCGCAGTTGGATTTTCACGTCTGCCACCTTGGGGGACGATGACCGCTTGTCATGGTTTACGCAGCCCTGCGGATTGGATAACGCCCAAGTCTTGCGTGTGCAAAGTCCCTTCGATTACGAGACCCAGGCTTGGCTTCATATACCCAGACTGATGGTTCCGCCAAAAGACCCCAGCCACAGCGCACAAGTCGGCGCCTTGTCGATTCAAGTCGTTCGCGCTTTGGGTGGACGTACCTTGGTACTCACCACCACGATGCGCGCCTTGCGAGCCATCGGTTCGCAACTGCAAGAAGCCTTCGGGCCAGGCAGTCCAATTGACGTGTTGATCCAAGGTGAGCGTCC
>Ga0214923_10005325_pt1 | contig 15032 bp, 16 predicted proteins | sample LL1510_MetaG_FD_177993 | JGI IMG/M metagenome (GOLD analysis project Ga0214923, IMG submission 177993) | Freshwater microbial communities from Lake Lanier, Atlanta, Georgia, United States - LL-1510 | ecosystem: Environmental > Aquatic > Freshwater > Lake | place: USA: Georgia | collected... | reverse complement strand
GAGTGATTGTCCGCCACCAGGATTTCAAGGTTCGGATAGTCCTGCGCAAGCAGGTTATCCAATCTGCCTGCAAGAAACTCCTCGCCGTTGAAAACCGGCAAACCCGCCACTACCTTGGGATGGGTTTTCAAGCGAAGGTTTTTTTTTGTATTTTCGGAGGAATTGAGATCCTGCCGCCATTTTGGATGTGTTTTTTCACCCCGCGGGCCTTTAGGCAATTCTCTTCAGGTAACCCTCCGGGGCGACAGAGATGAGCAACTTATGATCGATGGACTTGTCGATTTCGAACTCAGGATGCTTTTTGATAAACTCATGGACGGCACTTTTGGGACTGTTGCCGGGCCCCCATTCTCGGTGGGGGAATATGCCATGGGGGAGATCCTCAACAATCGTGTCGAACACCACGCAGTAACTCCCCTTTGACACCAGAGGGGCATAAGCGACAAGCTCACTTAGTACGTGATGGTGCGTATGGTTGCTGTCAAGGCACACCAGCACTCTGGAGTAGTCTGCGGCGTATGATTTCACTTTTTCGACCATCTCCGTTCGATGCTTGACCCTTGCAGCATCGTGATGCGGGAGGACAAGGGATGAGCTTCAATTGCATCTCGGTTATGGGACCTGATGTCAATGTCGACTGCCAGTACTTTTCGTGCGGGTTTTGTTGCGGGGCGGCTTTTGCCTTTTGCCTCCTCTTCACACATCTCGAGGAGCGCAAGCATCGATGCGCTAAAGATCAGTGATCCCCCATGGGCGATCCCCGTCTCGATGATCAAATCGGGTTTTACACCCCAGATGATTTCCTGCATGGCTATGATGTCTTGTGGATACTGAATGATGGGTCGGCCCAACCATTCAAAGTTGTAAGAATATTTTGGCAGCGTGGAATTGAGCACAAAGCTTTGCGCCGAGTTTTTGAGGGCAGAGTCCATCGAGTTGCCGATGAGTCTCTGTTGCACTTCGTTGCTGAATTTTTGGTGCGGGTTTAGGTTCATAAGGAATTGACTCCTACCATGTAGGGGGGGTCGTTTGGGCGATCTTCTCGGGCGCCAAAGTGCAATAGATTTCTGCCGGCATATTCGTCCGCGATCGATTCCACAAATTGGCGGAGAACCACTGGTTGGCCTGAACATATATTGAACGCCCCGCACTTGTCGCTCACAGCAATATCAGCAATCTGGCGACCCGCTTGGCGGACATCCATAAAGTCCCGTACCTGCGACCCCTCGGTGAGATCTACTATTTGCCCTTTGCTCAACCTGCTCCGAAGGGTTGGCACCAGACGTCGTGGATTCTCTCCCTCCCCATGCAGATAAAACAAACGACACCAGGCGAATTCGATGCCGTCCCGTGGAAGCATTTCGCACAAAGCGAGATAGATCGCTGCTTTGCAGGCCGCATAAGGTGATAATGGCAAAAGCGGATCCGTTGTGGAAAGAGGACGCGTTGAGCTTTTGTATTCCAGGCACGTGCCCACACCAACGAATCTCCTCACACCTGCGCGCAAGGCCGCCCTGGCGATTTGCAACGTTCCAATGAGACAATCAAGATTCTTATTGGAAGTTTGATACGTAGCGGGCTCTACATACCATGCCAGATGAACAATTGTATCCACTCCCTGCAAAACCTCCCGCCACCAGGCCTCCTCTTCGGAAAAAAGATTCTTTGTAAGTACTTTTTTTTCTATTTGCGGGGAATTGGGAATCTCTTTGCTAGACTCATTGCGCGTCACACAAATCAGCCTGGTATCCCCCTCCAGAAGGGCTCTCAGCACTTGCCGGCCCACAAAACCGGTGGCGCCGGTGATCAGGATGCGACGCGTCATCGCAAGGCCAATTCCGGAACACAGGTGACAAATTGAGTTCCTTTTTTGGTCAATCTCCGATTCTGTTCGATCACTTCATCCGCAATGTTCCACGGTAAGATTAAAATGTTTTCAGGTTTGTCCTGGATGATGGTCGTAGGCGGACGGATCGGAATCCGGCTGCCCGGAAGGTATTTCCCCTGCTTGGAGGGAGCCGCATCGCAAACATAGGGCAGGAGGTTCGTTCCCACACCCGTGTAATTCAACAAGGTGTTGCCTTTCGCGGCGGCCCCGTAGGCCACCACTTTTTTACCTGCTTGCTTGCACTCCTGCAAAAACTTCAGCACATCTGTTTTTATCTTATCCGCACGCGCCTGAAATCCCCGGTAAACGTGCTTTTCAGTCAATCCCGCCTCTCTTTCCTCGCGCAGAACCTTATCCACGGTCGCCGCTGGGGCCCTGGGGTTCGATTCCAAGGCTCCATACACCCGCAAGCTTCCGCCGTGTGTGGTCAATTCCTCCACCTCGCAAACTTTTAATCCCCAGGCCCTGAAAATCGTGCAGACCGCATGCAGGGAGAAATAGGAAAAGTGCTCGTGGTAAACGGTGTCGAATTGCGTCTGTTCAAGCAACTGGAGAAGATGGGGAAACTCCAGCGTGACCACTCCATGAGGCTTGAGCAGGACGGCAATGCCACGGGTGAAATCGTTGACATCCGGAACATGGGCATAGACGTTGTTTCCCACAATCAAATCGGCTTTTTTGTTTTCGGCGGCCAACCGTCGGGCGAGCGCCTCTCCAAAAAACTCCCGCACGACCGGGATACCCAACTTCTCGGCCGTAGCCGCAGTGCTGGCCGTGGGCTCAATGCCCAGACAAGGGATGCCGGCAGCGACCAGGTTTTTGAGCAGATACCCGTCGTTGCTGGCCGCCTCAACCACGAAACTGCCCCTCCCGAGCTCCAGCTTGCCGGTGATCATGTCGCAGTATGCCTTGGCGTGATCAAGCCACGTCCGGGAGGTGCTGGAAAAATAGGCATAGTCCGGTCGAAAAAGCTCCTCGCGCCCCACGAAGTCTTCGGTTTGCACCAACCAGCATTGGGTGCAAACCAGGACCCGCAACGGATACTTCTTCTCCGGCTTTGCAAGATCCTCCTTGGTTAAATAGGCATTGGAGGGTGGCATCGACCCGAGATCTAAAAAAGGCAGGCTGAGGGGCGTGGCACAATGGCGGCAATTCATAGTCTCATTCCGGCAAACCCGGGATCCAAAAGGGCGTGCGCCTTGTCCCTCTCCGAGATCGAGGAGATGACTCGTGGCCACGGAATTCCAAGCCGGGGATCGAGGGGGCGAATGCCTCCCTCGGCATCAGGGCAATAAGCTGCCGAATGAAAATACAGCATCTCCACATCAGGCGTTAAGGTCTGGAAGCCGTGGGCAAATCCCTCGGGAATCATCATGCCCCGGCGATTGACAGCGGACAGGCACTCCGCATGCCACTGAAGAAAGGTGGGCGAACCCGCCCGAAGATCCACGGCCACATCCCACACCTCTCCCCGCAGGCAGGAGACCAGTTTCTTTTCAGCATGGGGTGGGCGCTGAAAATGCAGCCCTCGAATCGTTCCCCCCAAGCGGGTGGTGGTCTGGTTGATTTGCCTGATTGGCTCGGGCCAAAAGGGCCGCAAATTCGCGGAGCAAAACATCCTCGTGAGGCTCCCCCGGGGATCCTCCGACGGCTGGAACTGGACAAGTTTCAGCCCTCCCAGCGGCAAATCCTTGACCTGAAAACGACTCATGGTGCCGACGTGAACGCCCCCAAGTCTTCACGGCAAAGTTGCGCGGCTTTCTCCCCCGCAAGATGCCGGCGATACCATCGCATCGTGCGGTTCACGGCTTCGTTCAGACTCCATATGGGCGACACCCCCAGCACCCGGACGGCCTTCCCGTTGTCCAAGCAGAGGTTTTTCGCCTCGTGCGGGCCGGACGTCCCTTGTCCCCATTCGACTCGGCCGGATCCAAAAGCTTCCTTGGCCATCTCCACCACTTGGCGAACTTTCACGTTTTCCGAAGGGTTCGGGCCAAAATTATAATCTCCAGCGGTCGCGGGATTTCCATGCAGTGCCTCCGCCAGGCGCAGGTAGGCGGCCAGCGGCTCCAGCACGTGCTGCCACGGACGGGTGGCCTCAGGGTTACGCACCACCAGGGTATCCCCTCTTCCCCAGGCACGGACCGCATCCGGAAGAATCCGGTCCTTGGACCAATCTCCTCCCCCGATCACGTTTCCAGCCCGGGCTGCCGCCAATGCCACCCCGGATGACCTGAAAAAAGATTCCCGATAGCTGTTGATGGCCATCTCCGCGGCCGCCTTGCTCGCGCTGTAGGGGTCCCGTCCTCCCAAAGGATCGTCTTCCTGAAAGGGAAGTCCTTTTTCCTCATTCCGGTAGACCTTGTCAGTGGTGACAGTCACCACAACACGGACGGAATCCGTCTTCCGAGCCGCCTCCAGTACGTGGACTGTGCCTTGGACATTTGTACTGAATGTATCCGCAGGACTATCATAACTTGGGCGGACCAAGGCCTGGGCTGCCAAGTGGAAGACAATTTCAGGCCTGAACTTGCGCACGGATTGCCGAACCGCGTTGAGGTCGCGGATGTCGACCAACTGGTGATCCATTCCGTCCTTTAATTCCAAAAGCCCGAAGAGAGCGGGATCGGTCGGGGGAGGCAAGGAACAACCGCAGACTTCGGCTCCGAGCTCCTGCAGCCAAAAAGCCAACCAAGCCCCTTTGAATCCTGTGTGCCCGGAAAGCCACACTTTCCGGCCTTTCCAAAACGCCGGATCGGGTTGGGGATAGGATAATTTTAGCGCCAAAGCTTCCAGGGGGCCTTGCCGGAGGCCCACATCCCTTCCAGATGATTCTTGTCCCGCAGGGTGTCCATGGGCTGCCAGAAACCCCGGTGTTCATAGGCCATCATATGACCCCCGCTCGCCAGCTTGACCATGGTTTCCCCTTCCCAACTTGTTTCGTCTCCGGCAATCATTTCCAGAATCTTGGGCGACAAAACAAAAAAGCCCCCGTTGATCCAACCTCCGTCTCCCACGGGTTTTTCCAAAAAGCGGCGGACCACACCTTCAGGCCCCTGTTCAAGGGCCCCATAACGACCCGGAGGTTGCACCGCCGTAACTGTGGCCATTTTTCCGTGGGAGCGGTGAAAGCGGATCAGTTTTCGTAGATCCACATCCGCCAACCCATCCCCGTAGGTAAAGCAGAAGGCCGTCTCCCCCTCCAGATAAGAGGCCACCCGCTTCAAACGGCCGCCGGTCATGGAATTTTCTCCGGTATCGACCAGCGTCACTTTCCAAGGCTCAGCTTTTCTCTGGTGAACCCTCATTTGGTTTTTTTTCATGTCAAAGGTCACGTCCGACATGTGAAGGAAGTAGTTGGCGAAATATTCCTTGATCAAGTAGCCGCGATAGCCGCAGCAGATTAGAAATTCGTTTACCCCGTGGGCCGAATACAGTTTCATGATATGCCATAGGATGGGTTTTCCCCCGATTTCCACCATTGGCTTGGGGCGGCTCCCGGTCTCTTCACTGATTCGTGTTCCCAATCCCCCGGCCAAGATCACAGCTCTCATCAATTCAACCTAGCCCAACATTCCTTCAATGGTTCAATCACAATTTAGGGAAACCTTTAGACCCATCGGATGGGATGAGTTTTGCCGTCCCGCTGCCGGCTGCCACGGCCTCGAGAGTGGCAGGTTCATCCCCGCTTGAGCCTTTTTTTTAGGGAGCGCAAAAGCCGGGGCCAAAAGGATAGTTTTCCCTCCATCTTCAGATAGTGCCGGGTGAAGACCAGCTGATCCAAATCTGGATCGACCTCCAAGCGCTTGGGGGACCTGTAAGGAGCTGGCAGGGGCCCCTCGCGGTCAATCCCCACATCCACGGAGCGGTCCTTTGTGTGGGTGGCCTCCGCCCCGAATCCGCGATTGTTGACGAGGTTCTGGGCCGGAGTGATGGAAACCCATCCCTGGCGCCAAAACCAGCAAGCCCAAGGATAATCCCAGGTGTTGATTTCACCCGAACTTACCCGGGCAAAGATCCGGTTCCAATAGTTCTCCTCGGTTCTGTTGGCGTGGGGAAAGAATTCCCGGTATCCCCGGGCAGGCCAAGACCACTTTTCCCGATCGTAGGCGTTCCAAGCCCTGGCCCAGGTGGCCCAGCCCCAGATGTGAAGATAACGGGAGAAAAAGTAGTCGGCGCTGGGGGCGGCTGTCTTGGGAAGAAAACAGTTGCCGGATACCCCCGCCACTTTCGGCTCGTTCCGGTAACGCTCCAGCATCGCCTCGCAGAAAGGAAAAAAATCCGGGGTCGGGTGACAATCCTCCTCCAGGATGATCGCCTCGCTTTCCTCCGCAAAGAGCGCATCCAGTCCCTGCTCCACGTTCCTGCGGAGCCCAAGGTTTGTCTCGGCATAGATCTTGCGCACCTTGCAGTCCCACGTGATGCCCCGCTCGGCCTCCCTTCGAGCCTCCAGGCAAAGCCCGGCCTCCCCTCGGCTCTCCTGCTTGGGTCCGTCTGCAATCAGCCACACCCGCTCCGGTCGGTGAGCTTGCAGGATGTTCAACAACTCCCCCACCAGGCGGGGTCGCCGGTAAAGAATGATGGCCACGGGGGTTTTCACAGCTTCAGAATAGGGCAGGGCATGGAGGGCAAAACTAGATCGTGCCCTGCGGTTCGTTTGGCATAATGATTTTGATGCGCTCCACGCTGGTTTTATCCAAATATCTGGGGGGCCTGGGGAATCGCCTGATCCTTCACATCCATGTGATGGCCTTTGCGATGGAGCACGGTTTTTCCTTGGTCAACCTCACCCTGCACCGCGACGCCCACCTGTTTGCGGGGCTCTGGGCCAATTCCTGGTGCCGATATCCCCCGCCCGCTTTCGGCCTGCCGCTGCACCAGCTCGTGCGCGGGGCACGTTTCTGGGCGGAATACTTTGCCCTTCGACAAATTCGCCGTCCCGGAGCCGTGCCGGGTCTGCATACCTGGATGCTGGGGGCGGATAAAAGCGTTTCGATGGAGTCTCCCCGCTTTGCGGCTGTCTGCCGGGGGCACCGCTGGATCAACCTGCAGGGTTGGTTGTTCCGTGCGCCTCATTATGTCCGCAAGCACAGGGAGGCCATCCGGAAGATCATGCGTTTTCGCCGGAGCGTGAATCCCGAGCTCGCATCCCGACTGGATCAAACAAAATCCCCCGGCCGGACGAGGATTTGCCTGCACATCCGCCAGGGGGACTACCGGGCCTGGGAGGGGGGGAGGCATTATGTCGACCCCGGGGAGTACGCCCAAGCAGCGTGCCGGATTGCCCAAAGGGAGTCGCGGCGGAATCCGGAATTTTGGCTCTGCAGTGATGAACCCGTCGATCTTACGCTTTTTCCACCTGGAACCCGGATTTGCCCGCACCGCAGTTTGTCCGAGGACTTTCAGGTCATGACCGAATCGGATTTTATCCTCGGGGGCATCAGCACCTTTTCCCGCGCCGCCGCTTTTTTGGGCGGCGCCAAGATTCACTTTCATGTCAGGGGGCGGAAAATACCCCCGCTCCATGCTTGGGGCTCAGGATCCAATGCGATCAACGAGTGAGAGATCTTTCCTCTTCTCTGCTTTCTACCGTTTAAAATGTTTCTCGATCCCCCTGGGGGGATGGGTGGTTTATTCCAGAGGGCCGTGATTTTCGGGCTCCTTAACGTGGTTGGGAAACCAGCCAAACGGATAGAATGCCAGCCCCGTGAGTTCGCCGATTCGAAACAGAAGCCGCTCCTTGGAATGAGCCCGAAAAATGGCCGTGAGGGGATAATTGATGGCTTGCACCACCACCCGCAGAATCAGCCCCGGGAAAAATCGATGCTTGGGGGGGAACGCCTTGGCATGATCGTAACCCGCAAGAAAGGTCCGCCAAAACCGGCTTGCCGGATGGATGCGCCCCCCCCTGACCACATGCCGCAACGGAATGGTGGGGGAATAAAGGATGGCTCCGCGGGCAGGCAATCGTTGGCGGATCCGCTTCTGCAGCTCTGTCCCTTCATGAAAACCGAATCGCCGGTTGCCCGGACCAAGATCCGCCCGGAATCCTCCCGCCGAGGTGAAGATATCTTTTCGAATTACCAGGTTGCCCTCCAGGAGAGCCTCATGGGGGCGAAGAAAGCGCTCCCGGGCCCCGAAAGTCTGTTCCCATCCGGCAAGACGGGTGTTGGCGGGCAAAGGCACGCCGGGAGGGACATAGTCCAGAACCGGTCCCCCCAGAACCCTGACTCTTTGTTTTCTGCGAATTACTTTCGCCACCCTTTGCAACCAGTCGGCATGGGGATGGCAATCGCTGTCAGTGAACACCAGCCATCTGCCGTGCGCCTTTTCCGCCCCCAGGTTCCTGGCCAAGGAGGCGTTTTTCTCTTTTAGAAAAAAGAACCGGACATTCTTCATCGGCCTCATCTTTTGAATAAGATCCGCAAAAACGCTCCGCTCGTTGCCATTGACCACCACCAGCACCTCAAACTGGCCTGTGGGCAGTCGCTGCCTCTGAAAAAGAACCAGAGTCTGCTCCAGAACTTGTTGCCGACTGTGCGTTGGGATGATGACCGAGAAAAAGGGACCCGGTTTAGAGCTCAAGAAGTCCCCTTTTTCGCCACTCTGCCTCGAGCGCCCACGGAAGGCCTGCTTTTGTGCCATCGGGAGCCGGCAGGGGTACCCGGGTCTGGGTGCGGTGCAGGACCATACGCGGCCTGGGAGGTTCCGCAGGAAGAGGAGAGAATTCGATGCCTTCTCGGATCAACCAGATGCGGTTGCTCAGGAATATGGGCATATGGACCTGCAGAGACTGGGGTAAGGTTTCCAAAAACGCCAGCTGGTCATGCAAAACCTTTTGGGCTTTCACACCCCCCGCGGAGTTCCTTGCCGGAACTGCCGCCAAGAGGTTGTGCGCTTCAACAGCTTTTCCCAGTTTGCGTGCCAGATCATCATTCGAAATCGGTTTTTGGCCCGTTTGAGTTCTTTTCGATTTTGAGGGGACTCCCACCGATCCTTGTCTTGCGGGATCAATGACTCCAGGTGTTGGAAACTTTTATCCGCACGCTCCGGGTGACGGTAGGGATGGAGATGGTCGAAAATCAGATCAGGCCGGTAGTGCGCCCGCTTTCTGCTCCGGTAGATTTCATCCCACCAGGTGTCCATGTACCAGCGCCGGAATTTTTCCGGCATGTAGTATCCGAATTGGTCGTGAACCTGCCGGTGGGTAAAAAAAAGCGTGGCGAGGCGCCCGCTTTGGAACCGATCATCCCCATAGACCAGGACTTGCCGGTCCCGCCGAAACTCCTCCCGCACGGAAAAGTCCCATCCCGGCGAACGGAAAACAACGTCGTCCCCGAAAAACCCGACGATCGGCTCCTTGGTGGATTGATAGAGCCTGTTCCAAAGGCTGGATAGGTTTAGTTCCGGATCCCGCGTGAGCAGGACGATCTGCACGCGGATCCGGACCTTCCTCTCCAACGAATCGGCCACCTGCAAGCTCTCCCCGTCATCCGGGTGGAGGCCGAAAGCAATGCCCACCTGCTGCGGAGATGATGCCGTGGCCTCCACGGAATGGGCCAAATCCCTCATGTTCGACGGCCGCCCGTAGCTGGGAACCAGCAGGGTGATGGCATACTCCCCTGTTGTTTTTTTCTTACTCCAGGACACCGATGATGGGGCGCGTACTGACCCTGCAGGAAAATCATTCGACGTTGGCTTTTGGGCGGTCAACGGTCCGTGTTCAGGATGAAGGGGACGCTCCTTTTCATCGAATGCTTGGCCAACAAACTCCGTCCCGTTCCGGGGGGTGGGAAAGGGGGATCCCCCAAAGAACTCATCATGAAGCAGGGTGGTCTCGCGGATTTTGGGAAAAACACGGTCGCGAAGAAAATCCTGGTCAATCTGCCAATAACTCTTGCCGGGTTTGTAGCGGCGGATCCATTTTTGCAGGTTGGGCAAGACACCCCGCTTGACCCCCCACATGCCCCCCAGGATTTCGGTTCGATGGTGGGGATGATCTCTCATGATATGAAATCCGTGGGGCGATCCGAGCCATTCGAGGACCGCAGCCACTTCGCGCCGGCTGAGCCGGCAATCAACATCCCGGACAAGCAACACTTCCACATCCTTTTCTGCGACGGGGCGAAATCTCCAGAACATGCCTCTCCATCCTGGAGGCTCGCCGGTGGCCACCAGTTCCACATGCGGAAAAGCCCCGAGTTTTTGCAACAGATCGGGGGACACACCCTGACCGAGGTAGTATCGGCAAGTCCAACCGGGATAAATCTCCGCCGCAATCTCGGCGTTGCGCACCGCCCCGACCGCATAAACGGGGTTGTTCCCCCAAAGGCTGAAAGAGATGATTTTTATATCTGGGTTTACTGTCCTTGGGCAGATCTTGGCCAAACTTATTCCGGATGCACCCGGGGACGGGGACTGGGCAAAAGAAGCAGGGAATAACGCATCGGATCAATTTCCCATTATTTTTCCAGCAGGCCTCTTTTTTCCCATTCCCTCAAAATATCCGCATTCTCAACTTTCCCCTCCCAGTTCGCGGGGAGTTCCACCCGTGTGTTCGTGCGGACCAGCTTCAGGCGCGGAGCGGGAGGCACCTGCTCCGTGAGGCGGAAATCCAGGCCCTCGCGCCGGAACCAAGTCCGATTGCTGTGGAAGATGGGTATGTGCACGGAAAGAGGCTGGGAGAGGGATTTCAGGAAGGTGAACTGGGAAAAAAGCACCCGCTGAACTTTCACACACCCAACGGAATAAAACACCAAAACCAGCACGCTGTTCAGCAAGCCGGCGAATAGCGTGACGAGCGGCAGAAACCAGCGGGGTCCGGGGGGCACATGCCGGAGGGAGCAGAGAACGGGCAATAAAAATGCCACTGGAATCAACCAGCCCTGCGGGGCCCACCTTGCCCACCAGGTTTGGGTTGCCCCCACAGACAGAAGGATCGGCACCATGGGGAAAAGAGCGGCCATGGGTGGAGCCCGTCCCAGCAGGATCATTCCGGCGGAGGCAACAGCCAGCAAGAGGCAGCCACCATACAATGGCCCGAAACCCCCGGCACGCGGGTCGGGGCTGAGATCCTCGAAAAGGGCAAGCTCACGCCGATTGAAGTAAAAGGGAAACTTGGTTTCCAACCTTTTCGGAATGGAGTCCGAGGGCGCAAAATAAGACACCAGGAAGGTTTGCAACTTGTCCAGTTTTAGCAAGGCCTGCACTTCCGAGGCTCCCCCTCCCACCCCGTATCCCGGGCCGTTCCCCGCGGCTACTTGCAGATAGGCCAGGGAGAGGCTGGGAAATCCCCCGAACTTTCGAAAAAGGATTCCTGCCGGCCAGGTGATCAGCGCGCTGACCGCCAGGAAAATCAGGATTGGCTTGAGCTTTTTAAGATGGGTGGCGGCGTAAAAAACCATGAAAATCATGTCGATGATTCCCCCATATAGAACTCCCGAGGTCTTGGCGGCAGAAAGTCCCAGGAAAGAGACCACCATCGCCAGCACCCCAATGGTATCCAATGGTGCCACCAGCAATCGCAGAGCGCTAAAGATCATGGCCGTAAAAAGACAGGCCGTATGGCCGTCTATATAGTAAGAGGAGCTCTGATAAATGGCCACCGGGTTCAGGGAGGCCAACAGAGCGAGGGTCAGAGCCCAGCCGAAGGGCAGTGAGAGGGAGATCAAAGCCCCAAAGACAATGCCAAAAGCCCCCAATGCCAGCAGTGGGGTGATGGCCTTCCCGGCATTCAGGCTTCCGGACCAAAAACACAGGTTGGAGGACAAGACGCATCCGAGGGTATGCTGCTGCCCCAAAGCCGCATTTACGCTTCCTTGCAGGTAGGAATGGGTCTGGGCCAACTCGGTTAGGCTGACCCCTTCCCGGTCCTTGACCGGATTCCAACCGGATGAGATGGCAATAATTGGCTCGATCCGGGCCCCCATGCCGTCCCAACTTAGGTCGTCGAACTGTGCTGCCACCGCCGTGAGGAGGCCCATGATGCTTACCTGCACCAGCAACAGTCTCGCCACTGACTTGATCCGGGCGGTCGCCACCCCAGCCAGGGCCAGCCAGGCCGCCCCACCGGCAGGCAGCAAAAAGGCCAACATATGGCAACGCGTGATCGAAACCCCTAGAGCGAACAGCCCCAGCGTGGCCACATAGAGGCTGATCAGGCCGGTCAGCAGGGATACACCAAACGGCCAGAAATAATCGGATAACCGGAACTTGATTGCGCCAGGATTCATTTAGAAATTAGGAATAGTAGATAGAAGATAGGAGATGGAAGATTGGATATAGGTGCGCTTTGCAATTGAAACGCTCCCTCCATCACCAACGCCCAAAAGCCTTATAGGCCCTTAGCCCACAGTCTGCAGGCTCTCTTCCTCTTAATCTCAATCTTTATCGAACAATCCTATATCCAATCTTCCATCTCCTTATATCCTATCAATCATCTTCATCCTAAATCTCCCGCTTCTTTCAATTCCCACTCGCCATCAACTCCCCACATTCCGAAACCATTGCTGCGGGAACCCCGACAAATTGCGCAATACCATGTCGGTGTGGACGAGGGTGACCCCGGTCTCTGCGGCCAAGGCGGCCAGGCTACGGTCCACCAGGTCTCCATGGCTCCATTTCCAGCGCCCCGCCCGCAGGGCAGCTTCCGGGGAGAGGTTCAGTATGACAAAGTTTTCCAGCGCATGCTCCACCCAGTAACCCGGATCGGGCACCCCGGGTAACCTGCCGCGGCTCCATTTGAAGGAAATCTCCGCCACGCTGAGGGGGCTAAGGTAAAATTCCTTAATTTCCCCTAGGTACTTCAGCATGGGCCGCCCCATGGGTAACCGGTGATACCGGCGAAACCAAACACCGGTATCAAGCAGGGCTTTCATCCGAAATCGGGGCGAAAACCGGCTGATCCAGCTCACGCTCAATTACTGCCCCGAGTTTCAGGGCTCTGGGGGCTATGGGAGGAACTCCCGGTTCGGTTTTTTTTAGGATATGAAGCACGATGCGTTCCCCGGTGGTTGTCACCTCCAGGGCATCCCCGGCCTTTACCGGCTTCGGCAAAACCACCCGGCGTTTGCTATCTGCGGTTAGGATCATAGTGGGATTATCCCACTTTACCCATTTTTGTCAACGCCCGATCCTTTTCACTTCTTTGCGGCTGAAACTCTCTTTCTCGATCCCTAACGTCTAACAGCCTAATCGGCTGCAGCCTCTCTTCATCTTAATCTTAATCTTAATCCTCATCGAACAGCCCCAATATCCAATTCCCCCCGCGAAAGCGGTCATCCTATCAATCGTGGAACGACTAGCCAGAATGGGCGGGGGCAGGTCTTAGGGGGCCAATATCCTATCATTCATCTTAATCCTAAGGATCATCCCCAACAGTCAGCCCTATTTTCGAAAAAATTTAACATTAGGGAGCATCGCAAAATGGCGATCTTGGGTCCACAATTCAGCCTGCCAAGACTGGGCGGTCGCATACACCAGGGCATCTGCTAGGGAGAACTTGTGCCGGTGGGCCAAGCGGGCGGCAGAATCCGCCAAGGCCGCATCCATCGGAACGAACTCAAAACGGGAAAGTGCCCGCAGGGCCAGTTCCATGGATGGCTCGCCGCCTTGAGACAGGGTGTAGCGTGCCACTTCATATCGAACGATGGCCGGCACCAGCAATCTTCCTGCCCGGAGCACGGGCTGATACAACTTTGCGCGGGAAGATCCGCTGAGCAGCTCAATCCAGCCCGAACTGTCCAGAACGACCGTCAAGGAATCGACCGGTCAGCTTCATCGCGAAGCAGGCTTTCCTTCACGGGCAACCCCTTCAGAAGACCAGGGATTTCCTGGAGGCTGGGCTCTTTCACCAAACGCAGTCCGGTGGCCTCCTCGATGGCTTGAAGCCTGGTGCCCGAAGTGATGCCGAGCTTCCGCCTGGCCTCACGAGGGATGACGATCTGATATTTGGAGGAGACAGTGACCGCAATCATGAGGATAGTGTAAGCACTTTTTTATCGATGTCAAATCGCTTTACGTTTGAAACATCCTTTTACTGACTATTGCCCTCCGCCCCCTATCTCCTAACTGCTATTTGCCAACTCCTTACCCATCTTCATCTTAACCTTCATCAGACAGCCCCATATCTCATCCCCCCCTCCCGCCTGCCCCCCCTTTCACTTCCCGCCTTGGCTAAAAACGCTTCGCGTTTTTAGCCAAGCCAAGGCGTATACTCCGGAATCAGCTCCCTGATCTTCTGCTTCGCGCTTGCCGTGTTCCCCCTGCCTGCCTCTTCAATGATTTCGTAGATCGACTGCTCAAGTGCATCTCCTTCCATCTGGAATCCGTTTTGCGGCTTCAGCCTCCAGATCTTCGCATGCTCGGTTTTCTCCGTCACTTCTTCGTTGTGGCTTAGTTCCTCATATAGCTTCTCCCCCGGCCTCAGACCGGTGTAGCGGATCTCGATCTCCCTTCCCGGCTCAAAGCCGCTCAGCTCAATCAACTGCCTTGCCATGACCTCAATTTTCACCGGCTCTCCCATATCCAAAACAAAGATCTCACCACCCGTGCCCAATCGCCCCGCACTCAGCACAAGTCCCACGGCCTCCGCCACGCTCATGAAGTAACGTGTCACCTCCGGATGAGTCACCGTCACGGGTCCGCCCGCAGCGATCTGTCGACGGAATGTGGGAATCACACTTCCGGAAGAACCCAGCACGTTCCCGAAACGGACGGAGGTGATTTTCATGTTAGGATTCTGCTTTTGCAGGATTTGCAGCCCAATCTCGGCCAGCCGTTTGCTCGCCCCCATCACATTGGTGGGGTTGATCGCCTTGTCGGTGGAGATCATCACAAAGTCCTTCGTTCCATATCGACCCGCCAGCTTGGCCAACCCCACGGTCTTAAGGGAATTGTTGGTCAGCGCCTCTCCAACTTGTTGCTCCATCAGCGGTACGTGCTTGTGGGCAGCCGCATGAAAGACCAGATCGGGTTTTTGTTGCTGGAAGACGGTCTCCATCCGCTTTTCATCCCCCACATCGGCCACAATCGCGATTACTTCACTGCCTGCCCCATCCTCTTTCAGCTCCTGTTCGATCTCGAAGAGGGCCGGCTCACTCCGTTCAATTAGGACCATGCTTTTGGGGTGGCAGGCCCAAATTTG
>Ga0214923_10005324_pt1 | contig 15036 bp, 9 predicted proteins | sample LL1510_MetaG_FD_177993 | JGI IMG/M metagenome (GOLD analysis project Ga0214923, IMG submission 177993) | Freshwater microbial communities from Lake Lanier, Atlanta, Georgia, United States - LL-1510 | ecosystem: Environmental > Aquatic > Freshwater > Lake | place: USA: Georgia | collected 2015-10-15 | reverse complement strand
GGGAGGAGCTCCATCGCGGGGGGGCGATTCGCCTGCCAGGATTCTTCCGGCCGATCTTCCGCTACGTCTGCCCAGGCTTCCTCGTGACGATCTTCGTGCTGTGGTTTCTCGAGAATGTCGTGGGGCTCGGTCGCACCGAGCCGAGCAGCTACGTGGCGGACCTGTTCGAGAAGGGCGAGCCCGTCGCATGGCTGAGCATCGGCGTCGTCCTCGTCGTATCGGTCGGGCTGGCGGTGACGATCGCCAGCTCGAAGAGGTATGCCGACGACGAGGCGTGAGCACGCGGGCTCGAGGGAACGGGAGGGAGGCGAGCATGCAACCGGCCGGTCTCCTGGTCATGGCGGTCTCGGTGGGGACCGTGACCGCGCTCTTTCTCTGGTGCGTGTGGCTGGTGCTCACGCGCCCGTCCGGCGAGGTCGAGCAGGGCCCCGACGATCACCGCCGTTCATGAACGAAGTCACCCCAAGGACACCACCACTCCCATGAGCCTGCTTGCGATCCTCGTGCCGAGTGCCGTCGTTCTCGCCGTCGCCTACTGCCTCTACGGCGCGGTCCTCGCGCGGCTGTTTCGGCTCGACGACGCCGCCCCGACTCCCGCGGTCACGCTCCGGGACGACGTCGACTACGAGCCGGTCGCCCCGCAGTTGCTCATGGGTCAGCACTTCTCGGCGATCGCCGCGGCCGGGCCGATCGTGGGTCCGATCCTCGCGGGCGTCGCCTTCGGCTGGCTGCCGGCGCTCGTGTGGATCCTGCTGGGGAGCATCTTCATCGGCGGGGTGCACGATTTCTCGGCGCTCGTCGCCTCGGTCCGCCACCAGGCCCGGTCGATCGCCGAGGTCGTCCGCGAGCACATGAGCCGGCGCAGCTACGTCCTCTTTCTCGCGTTCGTCTGGATCGCCCTCATCTACATCGTGGTGGCGTTCACCGACATCACGGCCTCGAGCTTCGTCGGGCGCCAGGCGCTCGAGAACGGCGAGACGGTCTCCGGCGGCGGGATCGCCACGTCGAGCCTGCTCTACCTCGTCCTGCCGATCGTCATGGGCCTCTGCATGCGCCTCCTCAAGATGCCGCTCTGGCTGGCGACGATCGTCTTCCTGCCCCTCGTGGGTGCGGCGATCTGGGTGGGCCAGTCGATTCCCTTCGATCTCGGCCGCGCGCTCGGCACCTCCGACGTCGTCGCCCAGAAGGTGTGGGGCGTGGCGCTGCTCGTCTACTGCGTCGGGGCGGCGATGGTGCCGATGTGGATGCTCCTGCAGCCACGCGGCCATCTCGGCGGGTGCTTTCTCTACGTGGCGCTCGCGGGGGCGGCGATCGGCCTGGTGGCGAGCGACCGGCTCGTGGCCGGGGACATGGCCGTGCGCTATCCGGCCTTCACGTCGTGGCAGGCGACGCGGGCGGGCGACCTCGTGCCGATGCTCTTCATCACGATCGCCTGCGGGGCCTGCTCCGGGTTCCACTCGCTGATCGCCTCGGGGACCACGAGCAAGCAGCTGCGGCGGGAGAGCGACGCGCGGGTGATCGGCTACGGCACCATGCTCCTCGAGGCGATGGTGGCGCTCGTGAGCCTCTGCTGCGTGATGGTGCTCGCGGGCGACGATCAACGCGTCGGGCAGCCGCCGAACTTCATCTATGCCCTCGGACTGGGGCGGTTTCTCGAGATCCTCGGGATCCCGAGCACGATCGGCGTGTCGTTCGCGCTCATGGCCTTCACGACGTTCGTGTACGACACGCTCGACGTGTGCACGAGGCTCGGCCGCTACATCATCCAGGAACTGACCGGCCTGACGGGCCGCGCCGGCGCCTGGCTCGGCACCATCGTGACGGCCGGCGTGCCCGTGGTCTTCATCCTCCGGCCCCAGGCGGAGGCGAACGGGGTCGCGGTACCGGTCTGGAAGACGTTCTGGAGCCTCTTCGGCGCGAGCAATCAGCTCCTCGCCGCCCTCACGCTCCTCGGCGTCACCGTCTGGCTGTGGCGCACGAGGCGGGAGGCGTGGGTCTGGCTCGTGACCGGGCTGCCGACCGCCTTCATGTACGTGATGAGCACGTGGGCGCTCGTCTCGATGACGCTGCCGAGGTTTCGCGGCACGGAGGGCGTCGTGTTCCCGACCGACCCGGTGCCGTGGGCGGGTCTCGTCCTGCTGGCCCTCTCGACGGTCATGCTGGTCGAGGCCGTCCTCGCCGTCATCGGTCCGCGTCAGCCGCCGACGAGGTCGCGTCTGCCGTCACCTGCCGGAGGCCACGGGGCGATCACGGTCGGCGGGTGACCCGGGCGGGTCGTCGTGAGCGGGCCGCTCGGCTGGGCCGGCGAAGCACACGAGCACCGACGGCAGGATGAAGAAGTCGGCCACGAGCGCCGCCACGATCGCGAAGATCGAGAGTGCCGCGAAGGTCCGCAGCGGTGGCAGCTGGCAGACGAGCAGGGGCGTCATGCCGGCGACGAGCGTGAGCGCCGCGATCACCATCGCCCGGCCGCTCGTCGAGAGCACGGAGGCGACGGCCTCCCGTGTCGGGAGTCCGTCGCGGCGGCCGCGGAGGAACGCGCTCACGAAATGGATCGCGCTGTCGTCCGCGAGGCCCAGGGCGATGCTGAACGTGACGGCGCTCGCGAGCCGCAGCGGCTCGCCGACCACCACGAGCGCGGCGGCGGTCGCGAGCAGCGGAAACAGATTGGGCAGCACGCACAAGAGCCCGTAGCGCAGCGAGCGGAAGCCGATCACGGTCATCAGCAGGATGATGACGGCCGACGTGAGAAGGCTGGTGCGCGTGTCCTCGATGATCTGGTAGACGGCGCGGGCGGCGGTGACGGCCGACCCGGTCAGTCGGATGCGGAAGCCGGGGTGGTCGGCCTCGATGGCGGCGAGCCGACGGGCGACCTCGTCGAACTCGGGCAGGAGCCGCGCGGCGCCGATGTCGGGCACGTGCGCGGTCACGACCGCGCGCCGCAGGGACTCGCGCAGCAGTCGGTGCAGGTTGCGATCGGGGACGCGCCGGAGCCGGCGGAACGCGGTGGCATCGGTGTCGCCGTCCGTGGCGAAGCCCTGGAGAAGGTTGCGGACGGAGAACGCGTTCGCGAGCACCCCGCTCGCCTCGAGGTCGTCCCCGACCCGCGTGAGGACGTCGAGAACCTGTGGCGACTCGATCGACAGGGGCTCGGGCCACTCCACGATCACGGACGCCAGCAGCGACCCGCCGAGCTTCTCGTCGCACCGCGTCGTGACCACGATCGTCGGATTGCCCGGCGGCAGCATCTCCAGCCAGCGGACGTCGGACTCGAGCCGCAGGGCCACGACGAGGAGCGCCGAGGTCACGGTGAGGGACACCCAGACGCACAGCCACGGGCGCGCGAGGCACGCCAGTGCCCATCGCTGGAGGAACCGGGTCGGATCGGGCGTGTCGGGCCTCGCGGCATCCCGCGGTCCCGCCTCCGTCCCCGGCTCGACGGGCAGGGCGCCGTCGCGCCCGCGGAAGCCGAGGATCGCCAGGGTCGGCATGACCGTGAGCACGGCGACGAGCCCGAGGATCGTGCCGACGGCGCCCGCGATGCCGAACTGTCGAACGCCCGGGATCTGCGCGACGCCCAGGGCGCCGAAGCCGACCGCGGTCGTGAGCACCATGAGCACGCACGCCGAGCCGACGTCGAGGAGCGACCGGCTCACGGCATCGAGCGGCCCGAGGCCCCGCGCGCGGGCGGCCCGGTAGGCGACGATCAGGTGCGTCGAATCGCTGAAGGCGAGGACGAAGACGAGGCTGGGCAGGATCGTGTTGAGCCCGTTGATCCGCTGGCCGGTCCAGCCCATCCACCCGAGCGTCCACACCAGGCCGATCGTCGGGCCGGCGAGCGCCGTCGTCACGCCCTGCAGACTGCGGAACGCGACCACCGCCACGCCGAGCGTCATGACGCCGGCGAGGAGGATGCTCCGGTAGAACTCCCGCCGCACGGCGTCGATCACGTCCACGCGCAGCGGCGGGTGGCCGGCGAGCGTGACGGAGATCGGCGTGCCGTGGGTCGCGTCCGCCACCATGGTCCGCAACCGCTCCACCTGCCGCCGGGTCTCCGCGATGCCACCGGAGGTCTCACGCAGGCGAATCGCGATCAGGAACACGCTGCCGTCCTGCGACACGAGCTGTCCCACGAGCGCCGGATGCGCGCGGGCCGCCGCGAAGGCGCCCGCGAGCCGCTCCGGGGTGAAGTGCTCCGGCGTCCGCGGAAACAGGGGCACGAGGGGCCGGCCCACGCGGCGGGCGTCGAACGGGCTCGACACCGACATCACCTCGTCCTCGTCCCGAAGCCGCTCGATCAGGCCGAGGACGACCCGCACGGTCTCCGGATCCCGCGGCGAGAGGCCCTCCACGGCCGCCAGCACGTCGGTGTCGTCCGCACCGAAGTCGCGAAAGAGCTCGTCCAGGAGCGCCTTGTCGCGCGCGTCGTGATGGACGAAGTTCCGGGGCTCCTCGTCGAAATCGACGCGCCCGAGGCCGACGACGGCGAACGCCGTGGCGACGGCCACGAGCGACGCGACGAGCCAGGCACGGTCACGGACGAATCCGGCATACCAGGTCATCGGATGGAGCGACCCGTCGTGCCGGTCATTCGTGCTCACCCTCGATCCGCGCCGATCCATCCTCGTCGATCGTCACCTGCAGCCGCATGGGATGGCAGCAGACCGGGCAGTCCTCCACGTAGTCCTGGGAGCATCCGGCCGAGACGTCGACCGGAACGACGATCTCCTCCCCGCACGAATCGCAGACGTAGCTCGCCTCGGGCTGCGCCTCCCGCCGTCCGCGGCGCCGCCTCGGTCGCTTCTTCATGGGGCGCCTCCTCCGGCGTCGCGGCGTGCTCGTTTCCTCGCGCGCCGGGCCGGACCCGGCTGCAATACCATCATCATCGATAGACTGTCCGATCGAAACCCGGTCCGGCTCGCCGGCACGCTCCACGAAGGAATCATCGCCATGCATCGACCCCGTTCAATCCGCATCAGCGTCGCCCTCGCGATCCCCCTCGTGCTGCTCGGTGCCGCACGGGCCTCCGCATGCACCCGTTGCCTGCGTGTCTTCGCGGACGGCGCGGTGATCGTCGGCAGATCGATGGACTGGGTGGAGGATCCCGGGTCGGAGATCTGGGTCTTTCCGCGGGGCATGCGCCGGCAGGGCAACGCGGGGCCGACGAGCTTCACCTGGACGAGCCGCCACGGGTCGGTGGGCGTCAGTTTCTACGGCGTGGCGACGGCCTGCGGGATCAACGAGAAGGGTCTCGTGGCCAACCTGCTCTACCTGGCGGAGAGCGACTACGGGAAGGCCGTGCCGGGACGGCCGAACATGTCGATCGGCGGCTGGGCCCAGTACGTGCTCGACTCCCACGCCACGGTCGCGGAGGCCGTCGCGGACCTCGAGCGTGAACCGTTCACGATCGTGGCTCCGGTGCTTCCCAACGGGGATCCCGCCGTGGGGCATCTGGCGATTTCGGATCCGACGGGGGACTCTGCGATCTTCGAGTACCTCGGCGGTCGACTCATGATCCATCACTCGCGGGACCACAGGGTGATGACGAACTCGCCTCCGTTCGATCAGCAGCTCGCACTGAATGCCTACTGGCAGGGGATCGGCGGGGACGTGATGCTCCCCGGCACGATCCGGGCCAGCGACCGCTTCGTGCGGGCGAGCTTTTACGTGGACGCGATTCCGGACACCCTGTCGGGCACGAAGGCCATCGCGTCGATCTTCAGCGTGATCCGCAATGCGTCGGCTCCGCTCGGGATCAGCACGCCGGGTGAGCCGAACGTGGCCAGCACGATCTGGCGGACGGTCTACGACCAGAAGGACCGCGTCCTCTTCTTCGATTCGGCGACGAGCCCGACCGTGTTCTGGATTCCGCTCGAGCGGTGCGACTTCACCCCCGCCGCGCAGGTCAGGAAACTGCCGCTCGCGGGAGGCGAGACCTACAACGGCGATGCCTCCGCCGCGCTCACCCCCGCGAGCCCCTTCGAGTTCCTTCCGGCCGTGGCGCGGTGATCCCGCGTCAGGCGGCCATGCGGCGGCGCGGACGCGCGGGCGGTCCCGCGTGTCCACGACATTTCGGTCGCCGTCGCGCGACTCGGTGTGCAGCGCGTGGGTGCCGTGACCCTTGCGGATGGGCGCCGCCCGATGGCTGCACCACGGCGTCGTGCACCCGGCTCAGGGGCGCGGGTCGAGCCAGAACTGGATGCCGGGACAGTTGCAGAACCGCCAGAGAATCGCGCCGAGCGGGCTGGCCGGCAGCGCGCGGCCGAGATACGCGAGCGTGAGCGTGCGGAACCAGGTGGGGAACATCGCGCCCTCCGTCTCGCCGGCGGCCAGCTGCGGATGGCCATACTCGAACGGTCGGCCCCGCACGAACTGAAACCCGCCGTCGGCCGCCTGCGCGGCAAGCACCACCTCCGCCCCCCGGGCCAGTGCCGTGCGGATGTCGTCGCGACGATGGGGCGGCTCGTGGGCGAGCAGCCGGGCGAGCGGGTCGATCGAATCGATGTCCTCGCAGGCGCTGCTCTCGCGGTCGCTGCCGGTGTGCACGCCGAGCCCGAAGCCGCCGCAGGCGTTCTGGGTGGCCAGGCAGGCATCGATCGCCCGCTCGGCATGCGGGATCGCCACGCGGTCGTAGAACCAGAGCAGCCAGAAGTGGTAGCCCGCCTGGACGGCCCGCGACCGCTCGCGCGGCCGCGTCGTGTCGAGCCCGCCCCACAAGCCGGTCGCCGCGTTCAGGTGGTGGTCGGTCATCCAGCGGAGCATCGTCGCCACCGCATCCCCCGCCCGCGGATGCCGCTGGAAGTCGCGGGCGTACTGCAGGAGCGTGCCCACGTTGAGCACCTCGTTGCCCACGAAGTCGGGCCGGGCCTGCCAGTCGCGCGACTCGAGCCAGGCGACGAGGCCGCCCGGCGCGAGGAACGGATCGAGGCACCGCAGCGGCTTCACCGCCACCGCGCCGAGGCTCGTGAGCGCCGTCACCACGTGGCAGGAGAGATGCCGACGGCCGCACCACTCGGGATCGCCGGCATACCAGCCCTGGTCGAAGATCACGGGATCGCGGAAGAGGCCATCGTCGTCCTGGTGCGACTGGAGATACGCGATCCACGCCTCGCGCTCGCCTGTCGAGAGCGTGGCGAGATCCCCGTAGAGGTCGCGGGTCATCGCGGCGTAGGTGGAGCTGTACAGCGTGGGCTCCGTCGAGCCGGCCGCGTAGCGGTAGCGGCCGTACGGGCCGTCGGCCATCCGCAGCGACGCGACGAACCCGAGCGTGGCCGCACGGAGCCGCGCCGGGTCGAGCGTGGCGAGTGGCACCCGTTCGGGCGTCGTCGCCGCAGCGGCTGCCACCCGACCGAAGGCGAGCGTGGCCAGCGCGCTTGCGCCGCCGGCGGTGAGCACGCGGCGGCGGTGCAGCGGGTTTCGGGCCGGGAGCGTCATGGCATGCCTCGCAGGGCACGGCGGTGCGGCGTCACGGGGCGGCGGCTTCCTCTGGCGGGCCGCGCAGGAATGCCTCGAGCGCGATCGCGCCCTCGCGCGAGAGCGGGCCGTCGGGCGGCATCCGGCCCCGAGCCACCGCCGCCCGGATCGCATGCGCCTGGATGCGGTGGAGCGGGCCGCGGTCGGCGCCCGTGGCGTGGCAGCCGGTGCAGTCGGCCACGTCGAGCGCCGCGCCGAAGTCGGGCCGCGGGCCGTCGAAGTCGGTCACCACGCCGACGAGGCTGCGGCAGTAGTCGTTGACCTCGGCGAGATACTCGCGGCCGCTCACGAGATCGGGCCGTGCCGGGTCGAGCGCCCGCGGGCCGTTGGCATGGCAGCGGTAGCAGTTGCGCGCGTTGGAGACCTCCGGGCTGCCCTGCGCGTAGTGGAAGAACGTGGCGACGTGCGGCTCGACGCGCTTGTCCTGCACGATCGCCCACTGGTCCCACGGGCCGGCGCCTGCCTGCGCCTCGGAGAACGTCCGCGTGAGCAGGAACCAGACATCGAACGACTCGTTTTGAAAGCCGTGCACGGAGTGGATCTGCGGCTCACCGAGGACGTGGCTCCCCTCGTAGTCGAGCATTTCCACGTGCGGGCCATCGCGAAGGTCGCCGGCGGCCAGCGCCGCATCGAGCGCGGCGAGCACGCCGGCGCGGCCCGGCAGGTCGCGGCCGGCTTCGGCGGTGAGCGTTCGCCAGAACGACGGATACGACCGCGTGGGGAGGAGTCCACCGTCTTCGAGCGTCTGCCAGAACCTGCCGGCCGAGACGTTGCCGATCCGTTCGGGCCACGCCTGCGGCCCGGGACCCGGCTCCGCGGCGACGCTCCACGCGGCGAGGCACACGAACATGAGCAGCGCCCACGCTGCCGCCGACCGCGGACCGTGCCCGCCCGCGCGGCCCATCACTCGCCCTCCGGGTCGCGGAGCCACGCGAGGATGTCGGCCACGTCCTGCGGTTGGAGCGCCTTGGCGAGCGACTCGGGCATGAGCGACACGGGGCTCGCCCGCAGGTCTTCGATGTCGCGCCGCAGCACCGTCTGCGTCCTGCCCTCCTGGGCCTTGAGCGTCACGCTCGACGCCGTGTGGGCCGCGAGCAGGCCGGTGAATACCTGCCCGCCGGTCGTCAGCAGCGTGTAGGTGGTGTAGCCGCCGGTGATCTGGGCGTTGGGCGCGAGGATCGACACGAGCAGTGTCTCCTCCGGATGCTTCGCCTCCCCGGCGAGCGCCGGCCCGACCGCCACGCCGATGCCGTGCGCCTCGTGGCAGGTGGCGCAGTGCTGCTTGAAGAGCGCCGCCCCCCGGCCGCGATTCCGCGCCCGGCCCAGGGCCCGCGCGTAGTCCTCGAAGTGGCCGTTGAGGTTCGCCACGAGCTTCGCGAACTGCGCGTGGGCGCGGGCCGCGATCGCGGCATCGGCGTGCCGCTCGAGCGCCTCTCGCTGGAGCGCCGTGCAGGCCGATGCCGGCAGCGTGCCCTCCTCGAGCGCGTCGACGACGGCCGGCAGCCGGTCGGCCCGCGCGAAGCAGGCCTCCAGGATCGCCTCGCGCACCTGCGGCGTCGCCGCCGCGAAGCCGCCGATGAGCGTCGCGGTGATCGCGGGATCCTTCTCGGCGGCGAGCTCCTTCACCGCGGCGAGCCGTGCGTCCGGCTCGGCCTGCGGGTCGCCCACCCGCGCGGCCAGCGCCGCAAGCCGCCGCGCCCGCTCGGTTGCCGACTCGAGCGACAGGAGCCGCACGAGGTCGCGGGCCGCCGCCGCGATCGCCTCGTCGCCATCCGCCACCGCCCCGCGCACGACCGCCGCCGCCGTCGTGTCGAGCCGCACGTCCACCGGCGCGGTGAGGGGGGCGCGGAGTCCCTGCCAGGCGGCGCGGCGCAGGCCCGCGTCGTCGCACCGGGCGATCGCCCCGAGCACGGCGGCGAGTTCGACGGGTTCGCGGCGGGAGGCTACGGCCGTGGCCAGCGGACCGACCAGGCCGGCCGCCTTTCCGATCGCAGCCGGATCGGCGAAGAGCACTTCGAGGAGCCGGCTGGCCCGGCCGGGAAGCGATGCCATCACGGCCGCGTCCATCCAGGGCACGTCGCCGGAGCGGCGGGCGATTCCCGCGAGCGCGTCGAGCACCCGCGGGTCACGTGACGCGCCGAGCGCCGCCGCCACGCGACGGACCACGTCGGCGTCGTGGTCGTGGGCCGACTCGAGCAGCGCCGCCAAAAGATCGATCCCGCCGCGACGCGATGCGGCATCGTCCGCGAGCAGCGGCTCTGCCACCGCCACGGCGTGGATGCGCACCGCCGCGTCGGGATGCGCGAGCGATCGCTCGATCACCCCCGGTTCTGCGGCCCCGAGGGCCTCGAGCGTCCGCAGCGCGTTGATCGCCGCCGGGCGGTCCGCGTCGGCCGACACGAGCCGTGCGATCGCCGGTGCCGCCGCGACCGCCCCCCGCTCCACGAGGAGCCGCCGCGCGGTCTGCCGCCGCCAGAACCGCTCGCTGGCGAGTTCGGCCACGAGCGCGTCGGCGTCGAGGCCGCTCATGTCGGGCGTCGCGGCGGTCGCGCCGGGCGAGGGGACGTCGGGCACGATTCGCCAGATCCGCCCGCGGTCCTTGCCGTGGTCGAGCCCGTACTCCTGCTGCAGGTAGCGCGGGATCGCCGAGTAGTCCTCGATGATCTCGCGATAGAAATCGACCACCGCGATGCCGCCCTCCGGCGTGTGGGCGAGCGCCATCGCGTGGAACCAGACGTCGCTCGACGTGAAGAACTCGCTCTCGGCCTCCTCGGGCAGCCGCTCGAGCGCGAGCCTGCCGTCGGCCCGCACGAGCCTGCCGCGGGTGATCAGGTTCTGTGCCGGCTCGCAGGCGAGGAGCTGGCCGGTGAGGCCGGGCAGGGCCGTGTCGTCGTAGAAGAAGGGCCCGCAGGCCGACGTGAAGTAGCCGTTGGCGGCCGACTCGGCGATCCCGTAGCGGTCGCGGTAGTACTTCGAGAATTCCGCGTGCTGCTCGCGCCGCGTGCGCCAGGGATGCGGCCGGCTCGTGGGATACGCCCGCTCGCCGCCGACCGGCTGCTGCACGGATCCGATCGCGTAGTCGGGATTGCGGGCGAGCGCCCGCCAGGGCACCGGGGCCACGAGGATGCCCGGCCGCGTGGTCGAGATCACGATCCGCTCGTCGCGGTCGGTGAGCGTGAAACCGTAGGTGTGGGTGCGGCCCACGAGCGGCTCGATCGCCGTGCCGTCGGCCTTGAACCGGAAGTCGCTCGCGGGGAGCTGGACCGGCGTGGCGAGGTGCGGGCCCGTGATGCGGCCGCCACCGGCCCCGGCGCCGACGTAGATCCAGTCGTCGTGGCCCCACTGCGGCTGATTGATGTTGCGCTCGAGGATGCCCACGGGAAAGCCCTCGTAGAGCAGCTCGCGCACCTCCGCCACGCCGTCGCCGTCGCGGTCGGCGAGGAAGAGCACGTGCGGCGCGGCCACGGCGATGATGCCGTCGCGGGCGGGAACGATCCCGTAGCAGGCCGGCAGCCGGTCGGCGAACACGCTCGCCCGGTCCATCACGCCGTCGCCGTCGGTGTCGGCGAGGAGCTTGACCGTGCCGTAGGTCTCGGCGTCGGCCTTTGCCTTCGCCTCCGGCGGCGCGGCGATCCGGCGAACCTCCATGTCGAGCGCGCCGGTTTTGTTGAGCTCCTCGATGTCGAACTGCCCCTCGAGGTTGTAGCCGTGAAGCTCTGAGACGAAGAGCCGGCCGCGGGCGTCCCAGCACACGCCGGAGGGCTCGTGGATGAGCGGCTCGGCCGCCACGAGCTCGACCCGCAGGCCCGTGGGCACGCGGAACGTGGCGTGCGATTCCTCAGGCGTGAGCGGCCGCGGCGCGTCGTCGGGCCGGGGAATCTCCGCGTCGACGCGGCAGGCGGCGAGCGCGACGAGGCAGGCCGTGGCGAACGAGACGAGCGACCCGGTCTGCATGATCCGTCCTGCCCGGTGGGCAGCCCGTGGGACGACGACGGCGAGTGCACGAGCGGACCTTCGGAGTCTACCTCGTCTACGATGGCGGGTTCACTTCCTCCGGGATTCGTGGCCGTCCCATGCCTCTGATCACGCTCCGCGACCTGCACGTGCGGTTTCGAGGGCCGCCGCTGCTCGACGGCGTCTCGTGCCACGTGGAGGCCGGCGAACGAATCGGCCTGCTCGGCCGCAACGGCGCCGGCAAGACCACGCTCATGCGTGTCATCGCCGGGCACGTCGTGCCGGACGCGGGCGAGGTGAGCCGCGCCCCGCGGGCGACGGTGGCGCTCCTGCCGCAGGACGTGCCGCGCGACATCGCCGGCCCGCTTCGCGACGTGGTGGCAGGCGGCCTGTCGAGCGACGCCACGGGTGACGCCGCCGCCGATCACGATGTCGCCTGGCGGCGCGAGCACGCCGTCGAGCAGATCCTGTCGCGAATGGACCTCGACGGGACCGCCGACTTCACGGCGCTCTCGTCGGGGATGAAGCGGCGGGTGCTCCTGGCCCGCGCGCTCGTCACCGCCCCCGACCTCCTCCTGCTCGACGAGCCCACCAACCACCTCGACATCGATGCGATCGAGTGGCTCGAGACCTTCCTCGACCGGTGGCAGGGCACGCTCATGTTCGTCACGCACGACCGCGCGTTCCTGCGGAAGATGGCCCGACGCATCCTCGAGATCGACCGCGGCCGCATCTTCGACTGGTCGTGCGACTACGACCAGTTCCTCGTGCGGAAGGCGGCGGCGCTGGCCGCCGAGGAGAAGCACGACGCCCTCTTCGACAAGAAGCTCGCAGAGGAGGAGGTGTGGATCCGCACCGGCATCAAGGCCCGCCGCACCCGCAACGAGGGGCGGGTGCGGGCCCTCGAGCGCATGCGACGCGAGCGCGCCGAGCGCCGCACCCGCACCGGTACCACGAAGCTGCGCATCCAGGAGGGGCAGCGGAGCGGGATGCTCGTGGCCGAGCTCGACGGCGTCTCGTTCGCCCGCGAGTCGCGGTCGATCCTCCAGCGCGTGACCACCACCGTGATGCGCGGCGACCGGATCGGGATCGTCGGCCCCAACGGCGCCGGCAAGACCACGCTGCTCGGCGTGCTCCTGGGCGAACTCGCGCCGACGGAGGGGTCGGTGCGGCTCGGCACGAACCTCCAGGTGGCCTTCTTCGACCAGCTCCGCGACCGCCTCGACGAGGAGGCGAGCGTGGCCGACAACGTGAGCGACGGGTCGGAGACCGTGCGCATCGACGGCGCGCCGCGGCACGTCATCGGCTACCTGCAGGATTTCCTATTCACGCCCGAGAGGGCCCGCATGCCGGTGAAGCACCTCTCCGGCGGGGAGCGGCAGCGGGTGCTGCTCGCACGGCACTTCGCCAAGCCGGCCAACGTGATCGTGCTCGACGAGCCGACCAACGACCTCGACGCCGAGACGCTCGAACTCCTCGAGGAGCGGCTGGTGGAGTTCGGCGGCACCGTGCTCGTCGTGAGCCACGATCGCGCGTTTCTCGACAACGTCGTCACGAGCCTGCTCGTCTTCGAGCCCGCGGATGCCCCGCGTGTTTCCCATGCTCCCGTGGCGCAGGCCTCCGGGCGCGCGAATCCGGCTTCAGGCCCGCCCGAGGGCCGCGCGGACCATGACGCCGGCGGCGGGGCGTTCACGGTGCGGGAGTACGTGGGCGGCTACTCCGACTGGCTCAGCCGGCGGTCGGCGCCCGCGACCGCCCCGCAGGCGGCGGCCGCCCGTCGTGAGCCGGCCGCGGCACCTCCCGCCGGCGGTTCCGGCCCACCGCGCCGGGCGAAGCTCTCGTTCAAGGAGCAGAAGGAACTCGACGCGCTGCCGGCGCGCATCGAGTCGCTCGAGCAGGAGATCGCACGGCAGCAGGAGGCGATGCTGGCACCCGACTACTACCGACAGCCGGGCGACGTGCTCGCCCGCGACCGGCGGGCGCTCGAGGAGGCGGAGCGGCGGCTGGCCGATGCCTACTCGCGCTGGGAAGTGCTCGAGTCGCCCGGTCCCGCGTGACCTGCAGCGTTTCCGGCAGACGGCTCGCCCCCAAAGGCCGTCCGGCTCATGTCCCGCAGAACGTGCGGTAGCGGCCGCAGCCTGCCGGCGCACCGGCCCGGTAGGGTTCGTTGGCCGCCGTTTCCGCGAACGGGTCGCGCACGGCGTCGAGCAGCCGCCGAAACGGCTCCATGTCCCCCGCCTCCGCGGCGACGAGCGCCTCCTCCACGCGGTGGTTGCGGGGAATCACCACCGGGTTGACACGTCGCATGCGCGCGACCGCCTCCGCGTGGCCGCCCGGCTCGCGGGAGAGCCTCGCCCGCCACGTCGTGCGCCAGGCGGCGAACGCGTCGGCACCGACCACGGACGCTCCGCCTCCGGCCGCCACGGCAGGAGCGTCGCCGTCGTGCGTTTCGGCCCGAGCCGCGAGCCCGGCGAACGTCGCCGTGAAGTCCGCGCCGTGGTCGTGCATCCACTTCAGGAGTGCCGCGAAGAGGTCGCGGTCGCCGTCCTCCGCGGTGGCGAGGCCGAGTTTGGCGCGGGCGCCCGCGAGGTAGTGTCGCTCGTAGCGAGCCGGAAACGTGTCGAGCACGCCGCGCACCGCCTCGATCGCAGCGTCCTCGTCGGCATGCACGAGGGGCAGCAGGCTCTCCGCCAGGCGTGCCAGGTTCCAGTGGGCGATCATCGGCTGATTCGCGTAGGCGTAGCGTCCCTGCTGGTCGATCGAACTGAAGACGGTCGTCGGATCGTAGGCGTCGAGGAAGGCGCACGGCCCGTAGTCGATCGTCTCCCCCGACACGGCCATGTTGTCGGTGTTCATGACCCCGTGGACGAACCCCACGAGCATCCAGCGGGCGACGAGTGCGGCCTGCCGCTCGACCACCGCGTCGAGAAACGCGACCGCCGGCTCGTCGGACGACGCGAGGTCAGGATCGTGCCGGGCGATCGCATGCCGCAGCAGGGCCTCGAGCACCGGCGTCTCGCCCACGGCGCGGGCGAACTGGAACGTGCCGACCCGCAGGTGGCTCGCGGCCACGCGGGTGAGCACCGCGCCCGGCAGCGGCGTGGCCCGCAGCACCTCCTCGCCCGTCGTGGCCACGGCGAGGCCGCGGGTGGTGGGGATGCCCAGCGCGTGCATCCCCTCGCTCACGACCACCTCCCGCAGCATCGGCCCCAGCGCCGCGCGGCCGTCGCCGCCGCGGGAGTAGCGGGTGCGGCCCGCCCCCTTGAGGTGGAGGTCCGCGCGGCGGCCGTCGGGCGCGATCTGCTCGCCCAGCAGGATCGCACGGCCGTCGCCGAGGTTCGTGAAATGGCCGAACTGGTGCCCGGCGTAGGCCTGCGCGATCGGTTCGGCTCCCGGCGGGATCTCGTTGCCGCCGAAGACGCCCGCCCCCTCGTCGCGGAGCAGGTCCGGATCGAGCCCCAGCTCGGCGGCCAGCGGCGCGTTGACGACCACCAGCGCGGGGTCGCTCACGGCGGTCGGCCGCTCCCTCGAGAAGAGCGGCTCCGGAAGCCTTGTGTACGAGTTGTCGAATCGCCAGCCGGCGCGATGGATTGCCGCACTCATGAGAAC
>Ga0214923_10005323_pt1 | contig 15037 bp, 12 predicted proteins | sample LL1510_MetaG_FD_177993 | JGI IMG/M metagenome (GOLD analysis project Ga0214923, IMG submission 177993) | Freshwater microbial communities from Lake Lanier, Atlanta, Georgia, United States - LL-1510 | ecosystem: Environmental > Aquatic > Freshwater > Lake | place: USA: Georgia | collected... | reverse complement strand
CCGTCTCGCTGATGATGCTAATCCTCTAAAGTATTTCGGTGCTTCTGCTCCTGCCTCTTCTTTTACTAATATCACTGTTACTGGTGGTATTAATGGTAACTTGTCTCAATCTTTGAACCAACCTTTGACCATTGAGTGTTTCGCTGAGTATGCCATCGTGTCTAACCAAGAGCGTGTGCGCATGGGTTCTTGTCCTCGTGATATCCTCATTGAGCAATCTCAATATGTTTCCGGTAAGAGACTTACTCCTGGTTCTAACGATACTGATCAAGATATTCGTTTCTCTTATCCTGTTAAGGCTCTTATGTTCGCTGTTGAGAACACTACTAACCCTGCTGAGCGTTCCAACTACTCATGCGGTCTTCCCGTTGTTGGTTTGAATGAAGGTAATGTTGGCGGAAGTCCCGCTCCTGCTGCTGGATCTGTGGTTAACCGTGTTATCTTGGATGGTTACAGATATGACACTGATCCCATTGCTCAAGCTCAATTGAAGTATGAGAACGATATTCGTTATGAATTGCCCAACGACTACTTCTCTCTCGTTGCTCCTTACTACAACGCTACTACCATCCCTGACAAGACTGGTTATCACTTGTATAACTATTCCCTTGATTTGGCTTCTGTTGATCCTAAGGGTTCTACCAACTACGGTAAGCTCACCAACGTCACCAAGACCTTCACTCCTTCCGCTGATGCCCAAAACTTGGGAACTGCTGGTACTTTGACTGGTTCTACCTTCGGTGGTCTTTTTTATGGTGGTCGTGGTGCTTATTTCAACAACGCTGGTTCTAACATTAACAACAACATTGCCTTCACTTATAGCATCATTGTTGTTGCCGTTAACCACAACTTCGTCCGTGTATCTGGAGGTGCCCTTGGGTTCCCCGTCTTGTAATGGAATTCCAAATGCTTCATTTTATTATATATATCTCGTTTATTTTACAACTATAAAAATTGTAAAATAATTATAAAAAATTATTAAAAAAATGATTTTTTAAAAATTTAACCAGTAAAACTTAAACTAACTACAAAAATGCCTGTTAACCTTTCAAAAGAAAAAGAAGAAGCTATTCGTAAAGAACTTGAAACTTTTGGTTACAAATACATTAAATATCATGATAAGGACCAAGTTAAATTTATTTGTAAATGTGGTCATGATAGATCAACATCAATGTATCGTATAAGATCAGGTGTTCAATGTAATACTTGTAATAATAAAAAAGATTTTGTTCCTGTTGATACAGAAAATGAAAAATGGGTAAAATTTTATGACAAATGGATCTCATCGCTTGGAAAAGTAAAAGGCGAAAATGGTGGAGAAATTATACTTGATACATCAGAAAATAGTACAAAATTTAAGTCTGCACATTTTAAAACAAAACAATATTTAGCAAGAACAATGGCTATTGTGTTTAAAATAAAAGATTATGAAAAATTAAATAAACCTGATGGTTCAACAAATTTATCTTATGATGTATCTTTTATTGATAAAGATCCAAAAAATATAGTATTAAAAAACTTAATTGTAGAAGCCAGAGAAGGTAAATTGAGACAACATAATAGACCATTTTCAACAGAAAAATCTCAACAATTTTTACAAATAACAGAAAAAGATTTAGAAAATGTTGAGTATAATCAATTAGAAGAATTTCCTGATTATAAATTCTATAAAAATGGTATTATTTGGAATGGAGAGAGAGCAATTGGAGGAACAGAACATACATCTGGTTATATCCGTTGTCAACTTAAATATAAAGAGGAAAGTAAAGATGAGAAAGAAGATAATATAATTTATAAGGATTTTTCTCATCATCGTCTTATTTGTATGGCGTTTCATCCTGTTGAAGGTAAAACAAAATACGACGATTACAAAGATTTACAAGTTAATCATAAAAATATTAATAATAATAAACAAGATAATTCTGCAGATAATTTAGAATGGTGTACACAAAGTGAAAATCAACTTCATGCGATGAGTTTATCAACAACAACAAAAGGTAATTCTGTGTCTTGTTACGATTGCAAAACTGATGAAAAACTGAATACATTTAAAACAGTAGCAGATGCGGGTAGATATTTATATGAAGTTAAATACGGAGAATTTGATAGAAAAAATGCTACAGAAGATGAGTTAAAAGAATGGAAAAAGAAATGTCAGTGTTGCGAAAGTCATATAAGAAGTGTGGCAAAAGGTAAGATAAAAGAGTTAAAAGAGTTTAATTGGAAATATGAAGATGAGAAGAAGACTGAAGAAAATATTAAAAAATATGGGAAAAAGTAAGTATAAATTTTTTCAGAAATCTTTTATAATTTTTAACTATAAAAGATATATCATTGTAACAATATTTTAATACATAAATCTATAAGATTTTTTTGATACTTTTCTTGAACGCTTCTTTGATACTTTTCTTGAAAGCTTTTTAGATACTCTCTTTGAACTCTTTTTAGATACCTTTCTTGAAAACTTTTTTGATACCTTTTTAGAACTCTTTTTCGAAGGACTTTTAGTTCCAATAAATTTAGAGCAACCAGGATAGGACTTTCTTACTTGACTGTAAGAAACAGCAATAGCTTGAGGACGAGAAACAAACATTCCAGCTTTATATTCAGTCATATTAATACCTATTTTCTTTTTCAATAAAGATTGGCATCTATTTTTTGTATAAAAAGGTCTTGATCTTTTAGGAGAAGGCATTTATTTTTTATATACTTCAATATAAAAAATAATAAAAATAAAACTTACTCGAACTTTTACTTGATCATTTTTTGTTCTTCTTGTCCATTCTTGCCAAACACTTGTTCAATCTTGTTCTTAAATATTTGGATAGGGTATTTCAATGTATCATAAGTATTCTCAACAAAACTGATATGTCCATCCATTCTTTCGCAGTTTGTATCTATCCTCTGTAAACTCGATTTTATAATATTTACATCCTGTTGCAAAGTATTGACTTTTTCTATTAATTCACAAATCAACAATTTTATATCTATTAATTCATTTGTTTGATCAGACATTAGGAAAGTCTTTGATAAGTGTTTGAAAACTATTTTATAAAAATATATTTTATTAATATAAAATATATGAGTACTCAAACAAAAAATCCTTTTTATCAACATGTAGTTATAGGTGGAGGACCAACTGGTTTAACTATTGCATTATATTTATCAGAATTAGGTGAAAAAGTTTGTTTAATCGATAAGAACAACTCGTTAGGAGGATGTCATCGTGTTACAAGAGTGGATGAAAAGTATTTTACAGAGCATGGACCACGTATATATTCAAGTGCTTATAGAAATGTTAAACAGGTATTGAAAAAGATAAATACAAGTTTCAAAGAGGAATTTACTCCTTATTTATTTAATATTTCTTCAATTCAAAATGAGAGTCTTGGTGTGTTTTCATTTAGAGAAAAGTTGGCTATTGCGAAAGAGTATTCTTTGTTTGTGTTAGGGTTAAATAAAATGAAATTAAGACATACAAGCGTGGCGCAGTTTGCTAGAGAGCATAAATTTTCAGCAGAGGCATTGGATTACATGGATAGATTATGTAGATTAACAGATGGCGCAGAAGCAGAGAGGTATACGATGTTGGAATTTATTCAGTTGTTTAATCAAAATTTTTTTTACAAGTTGTATCAACCTAAAACACCTAATGATATGGGCATGTTTAAAAAATGGGAGGAAACACTGTTGAAAAACAAGGTTACTATTATGAAAAATACCGATGTAAAATGTTATGAATACGAGGATGGTATTTATACAATAACTTTTAACAATAGGATGGAAAAAATAGATTGTAAGAATTTGTTTTTGTGTGTTCCTCCTACCCATTTTGTAAAGATTGCACCAGAGTATATTTTGTACAACTACAGTCAGGAAAATAAATTAGATATCAGAGAGTGGGCTGAGTTTAATAAGTATATTAATGATATTCCAGTGTCATTTCATTGGAATAAAAAACTTGATTTACCAAAAGTATGGGGATTTCCTAAATCGGATTGGGGCATTGCATTTATTGTATTGTCGGATTATATGAAACCAAATTTGAATGATAATACAGTGATTAGCACATGCGTAACAATTCAGAATACAAAGTCAAGTGTAACAGGAAAAACCATGTACGAATCTAATAAAGAAGAGTTGATTGCAGAGGTATTTCGTCAATTGAAGATTTCTTTTCCAGACTTACCTGATTATGATAAAGCAATATTACATCCAACTGTGAAGTACCACAATAATAAATGGATAGAGGACGATCAGGCTTATGTGGAAACGTATAAGTCGGAGTTTATACCACCAGAAAGTTCAGTATACGAGAATCATTATTTTGTAGGTACTCAAAATGGTAAAAGTTACTACAGATTTACAAGTATGGAATCGGCAGTTACAAATGCTTTATATTTATTAAAAAAGATTAGGTCAAAAGAGTTGAGGACATTAAAAATTAAAAAACCGTTTGAGTTGTTGGTCATTTTTCGTTTGCTTATATTAGTTGCATTTTTTATTATTCTTTATTATTTTGTAAGATTTGTCAAGAGTCATGTAAAGTAAATTAAAAGGAATTTTTTTATTTTATATGTAGTAAATAAAATAAAAATGAGTGTGAATAATTCAATAGTAGTGACTCGTCAGAGGAGTAATACAGTTCCTATACAAACTGTTAATTATATGAAACAGTATAATAAAAAAATTAATCAGGATGAAAGTCCTGTTGCTACCACACCAACAAATACGCCTTCCACGCCATTATTTACAAGTATGAAAAGTTGTAGTTATTCTGATAAAAATTATGTACAAGTAGGTTCAATACCTAAATCTCATAGATTATTTGAATTTAGATTGAGTGAATAACAGGATTAAAATATTATGTGATTTTCTTTAATTTAAAGATTATGGTTTAAGTATACTACATAATGAACATATCAACATTTAGAACTCATTTAGGAATATTTTCTGTGTTAAAAACAGATGCTGCATTTTATTCAGAATTATCAAGAGGTCAACCTTGGGATGTAGATATGATTTCCAAGGTTCTTCAATATATACCTCAAACTGGTAATATTTTAGATATAGGTGCTCATATTGGCACTCACACTGTTCCATATGCATTGAATAGACCAAATTGTCATGTATATTCATTTGAACCTCAGATGCGAATTAGACAACTTCTTGAAAAGAATGTACATGATAATAATTTGCATAATGTCACTGTTTTTCCATTTGGAATCGGTCATATGGAAAAAACAACATATTTAAATAATGATTTTATTTCAGACTGCTATCCAGCAGATCTTAAGGTTGATTATGAATCTAATATATCTGTAAACTTTGGCGGATTGGGTATAACAACAAATGATGCAGGTGAAAAAATAAATATTAAAACAATAGATTCTATGAATTTCGAAAATGTTGAATATATGAAAATTGATGTAGAGGGTGCGGAAGCCCTTGTTTTATATGGAGCAAGAAATACAATTACAAAATTTAAACCAATGCTTTTAATTGAACAATCTTGTAAATCAGTATTTGAATTATATAAAAATGATATTGATGATTTAAAAGACTTTGACGTGACAACATTTTTGTCATCATTAGGCTATAATAAAATAAAAGTTGGAAATTGTGATTATCTTTATATTTCTTCTTAATTACTATCTTTCCTTTATATAATAAGCATCATAAGAAAGATTTCTTGCATACTTTTTCCAGATATCTTCAGGAACGTCTTTTTTAGTAAGAGAATCTCTCGATAAAACCCTTTTAGAAACAATATAATTTGTAGTGACAATGGTTTCGACTTCTTTTTCTTTCATGTACTCAATAACTTTTTGTTTTAGTTTATCGACCTGTTTTTCATGGAAGGCAACTTTCTCTTTTGCTTTATACCATTCTTCGACGGCTTCTTTAATTCTGACAAGATCTTCGCTCATTTTATTATAAATTGTTTTATTAAATTTATAATAAATAAATATCTTTTGTTTAATTAATATTTAGAACAATGAATAGAAATGAACTTTTAATCACCATTGCAAAAAAAAATGGATTTTTAATATCCATTAAACCAGGTTACAACCGACACTATAGACAAGCAGATAGAATAAGTTTGCATGGAGCATCAAAAAATGTTAATTAAATTATTGATAAGATAATAATAACAAGTATTGATTTACGCTTGATTGCATCTCTTGTAAAATATTAATCAAGTCGCCAGAAAGGTTAGCATCAGTTTCAGCTTTATATAAAAAACTTCTAAAATTCTGAACATCATTTATAAAAGCCTTATCAGAAGCAGGAATAACAAAATTAAAATCCATGTTACTACCGCTTACAAACTTCTCTCCAGTGTAGCCCATATAAACTTCTGTGAACTTATCGAGGAAAATTTGGAAATCTGCAAACATTTGATCGGTTACTTTATGTGTATTATAACTCTTTGTGTTCCAATGATGAAATTTTACAATGAGTAAAAATCTTTGAATAGACTTAATTAAATTACTATCGAATGACATTTTTTATTTATTTATAAAGATTTTTAAATTCTTTTTCCTATTTTTTTTGTTTCATCGTAATTAAAAAAATAAACATGGCAATTAATAATACAGTAATACCAATAAAAATATAGAGATTCATACCAGGACGAGTTTTAATAATAGTGGCAGGAATATCGCCAATATCTTTCGCAAAAAAACTTTCGTATTTTGGAAGGTATTTTATATTAATATATGTTCTTGATTCTCTTATCGTTTTTAAGTCGTCCTTAGAAACTGTATTCTTGATTATAAAAAACTTGTTGTCTGCGTTAATTTCATTTCTTTTAGATGTAAGTTGATCAGAGAGTTTATAATCACTGTAAAATTTATAAAGATAGTCTGTAAAAAACTGAAAATCAGGGTAGATAGCAACAACACTTTCCTCGATACCAAGTTGAGAAAGTCCTGTTTTACAAAGAAAATAACCGCCAACTCCCCACGAGTAACCAATACAAGGATCAACAATCCAATAATCTTGTTTATCTTTATTAATCCAACCAACAATAACAACTGATCTAGATCCAATTTTTTTTGTTGATTTAACTTCATTGTATGATTTTATACCATCATAAGAGTTAAAGTCTTCGTAAACGTTCATAGTAGCAGCTACAGGACCAAATTTTGCTATTTCCCATTTTATAGATTTAATATTTGGAGCAATATTGGCAACAAAGTTTGCGCGAAAGTAACGAAAGATGATGTCAGGATTTTCGCATTTAAAGACCCCTCCTTTTTTCAAAAGTTTTTCACAATCTTGATGAGGTTCTTTTGTGAGTTTATTTTCAAATTCAAAGCAAGGATTATAAGTTGTGCCATAAGTGTATAAATATGCTGCTCCGTAATATGTACTCCTGTCAAGAAATTTTGAAGTTCCAGTAGGATAGTTGTAAGGTTTTGTAAGACTATCTTCAAGACAGTAAGCTATATATTGATATGACAAGTTTGGAGCCACTTCGCCAGCAGTTAGAATCGCAAATCGAGAAGATAATGCTCTTGCAACTGCACAATTCCAGGAACTGGTTTGTTGAAAGTAAAGATTTGTTAAATAATCATTCCAAATCACTCTCCCGTCAAGATCGTCGGGAATGTCTCTTGAAGATTTGTCAGAATGATCTATAAGAGGGAATACAAGTCTCTCTATATCGTTTGTTTCTCGGTAGACTGTGTTATGACAAATATCTGCAAGTTGAAATACTCTGTTTGATTCGTCAATTATTGTAAATGGTTTTGTAGAATTGTACATTAAAATTATTAAAATACATCAATATTTTAATAATTACTTTTTTTTTAATGTGGGAGCAGGAAGAACATAACCAAGCGAAGAACTCAGAAGAGCAATAAAAAAATCCCTGTTACTGTCTTCTCCAGATATAATTTGATAAAGACTGACACAAACACAGAGAGTTATCAAACCAAGTTGTGAAAAATAGACGATGCAGTTTTTGTCGAGTTTGCAACAAATGATATTCCAGTCTTCGCTTTGACATTCTTCATCTTTGCATTCCGCTTTTTTTTCTCTGACATCTATTTGATGAAAAAAGTGTGGCTGATCTTGGTTAGTTTGAGTTTCTTCATCATCTTCATGAATGTAAATAATATGATCTTCTTTGTCTTGGGGAGATTGATATATAATTGTTTTTTGTTGAGTTTGCTGAGTTTGCTGAGATTGCTGAGATTGCTGAGATTGTTGAGATTGATGTGTACTTTCTCGTCTTTTTCTATACCTATAGTGTCTGTTGCGATTGTTTGAGTTTGTATTATTTTTTTCAGTCATTTGAATTACAGATAGATTGTTCTTACCTTTTGTTTCCTCATTCATAATAAGTTACATAAACTTCAAGAAAAATTAAATTTTTTCACGAATATCTCTTTCAGAAACACCAAAATAATAAAAGATAAGTAACAATATGGTCAAACCAAGCATATGCTTATATATTATATTGTTATCTTCATTTGGAATTTGCTGATATAATATCTTTAATAACATAATGGCGATGAGAGACTTTAAAAAAGGATTATGGTTAAAAAGCATTATATGTTTTTCCATATAAATTAGTAACAAAAAAATAAATACATATATAAACGCTATTGTCACACTATGACTAAAGAAAAATAATGGTTTAGTTATTTTGTTGCTTACAATTTTTGGAGGTTTATGAACATTTTCATCAAGATTGTCAATAAAATTTCCGTCAGGACCATACCAATCTTTACTTGGTAATCCTGTTATACCTTGTATATTTGGTTTATCTAATGACCCTCCAAAACGACCATTGTAAACAGTCCATCCCATCGTATCAATATCAAACTTTTCATTATCTTTACCGAATATTTCAATCACATGAGGATTCCATCTTACTCCACGCTCAAGATAATCATTAGACAAGCCAAACATACGGAAAACAGTCCCTTCTTTATGGTAAAGACCATGACCATGAAGTGAACTATATACGACAATCTTACCATGCTCAAATTCCAAGTCATCTTTTGATACCCACCGTCCATTTTTTGCTCCATCAGCTCCAAAAAATACTCTTACTAGTTTTTTATCACTAGATAGTTCAACTGTGTAATGTTCTAGATCTCCAGGATGTGATTTAGATTTTCTGTGGCGTAGAATAGTATAATCTCCATTATAAGGAAAGACAAGAATGTATGTGATATAAGTTTTTCCATCTTTTTCTCTTATGATTGCATACACAGGTTGCTCTTCTAATGGATAAGAATGATTGTATAACGATTTATCGATTGATAGCACAACAGATCCATTTGTTAAGTCACTGAAATTGCTGCTTTTAGCAAAATCATACAATTCTTTGTTTGTTGGTGTATGTATAACTTCCCCAGTAGTAAAATTTTTTAATGTTGAATTTTTTAAAATAATGTTCATGTCAAGAGGTAGATAAGAATCACCTCTATGAAAGTAGACTATCGGTGCAAATTGTTCAATTAGACTTTCGTCTCCCATTTTTTTTTAGGATAACAAGAATAAAAAAATATAATTTTTAATGTTGAGAATAATATAAATGTCCTCACTTAGAATAAGACAAGATTCAAAACGATTTGTCTTTTCAAATAATGCTACTGTCGATGCAAATGGCAACAATATTATTCAAGATATAAGTGCAAATGATGGAACAGAATATTATTTAACTTTTGTAGATGGATCAGGAAATAAGTCTCTCTACATAAATTCACAAGGATTATACTATAAAAATAATAACATTGGCATTAATACATCAAATCCAACTCAAAATCTAGACGTAAGTGGAAATATCCAGTTATCAGGAGCACTATATGTAAATGGTTTTGCAGGAACTCAAAATCTATTCTTGAAATCAACTGGAGATGGTCTCATGTGGGATACTGTTTCAGGTACTGCCAGCCCTTTTACCTCCATCACAGACAGTTCAGGGTTTGGAAATTTTTTTCCTGTCATTGTTAACTCTACTGGTTCTGTACCTTCCTACATTACATCAACAAATTATGTATATAAAAATCATAAACTTGGATTAAATACTTCTTCTCCAACACAGACTCTCGATATAAGTGGAAATATAAAAATTGATGGTCAAATTTATGCTCAAAATTCGCCTGGAACTAATAATCAAATATTAACTTCTACCCAAACAGGAATTCAGTGGAGTTCAAGTTTAAGCGGTATAGATATTTCCGCGCGCAACGTTGATATATCTGGGTATTTAAACGTTAAAGGACCCGCACAGTTTGATAATTTATCTGTTTCTAATATAGATATATCAGGTCAGGCAAACTTTACTGATATTTCCGCACGCAACGTTGATATATCAGGATATTTAAACGTTGAAGGAATGACGACTTTAAGAGATATATCAGCAAATGGAGATGTAGATATATCAGGGTGCTTAACTGTAAAATGTCTTACTGTAACGGGGCCAAGTAATTTATATGACGTTTCAGTTAATAATAATATACAGTTTTATGGAAAAGTTATAGCAGATGGTTCTTCAGGAAGTGTTAACCAAGTTTTAACATCAACAGGGATGGGTGTTAGGTGGGCGGATCCTACAGGTGGTTCAGGAGGAACAGCATCTTTAGTTGATATAAGTGATATTGATATATCAAATAATTTATATTATTATACATTTGTGGATGGATCAGGTCAAAGACAGCTAAATATAAATTCAATTGCAGGATTATACTATCAAAATAGATTTGTTGGTGTAAATAAGATTAATCCATCACGAACACTTGATATTAGCGGTGATTTAGCTATTAGCAGAGGTTTATATGCTCAAAATACACCAGGCGCAATAAATCAAATTCTTATTTCAACTGGATCTGGTATAGTATGGACTTCAATATTAAATAATGTAAATATTTCGGCTAATTATGTTGATATTTCAGATTATTTGCAAGTGACTGGTCCCTCTATTTTGGGAGATATATCAGCAAATGGAGATGTTGATATATCAGGATGTTTAACAGCAAAATGTTTAACTATAAGTGGACCAAGTAACTTTTTAGATATATCTCTTGGCGGTAGAGTTTACATAGGAGGGACGCCAGGATTAAATAATCAAGTATTAACTTCGACTAGTACAGGAGTTGTATGGAGTAATGCTGGAGGTTCATCATCTCTTGTAAATATTAATGATATATCAGCAAATGATGGCAATTTATACTATTATACCTTTGTTGATAATTCTGGAATGCAACAAATGTTGATTAGTTCAGGTAATGGATTATTTTATAAAAATACAAACGTTGGTATCAATACAGATAACCCTACAAAAACACTCGATATTAGTGGCAACACTAGAGTATTTGGTACACTTGATGTAAGTAATGTGAGAATTGATGGACAACTATATGCTAATAACTCTCCTGGAAATAATAATCAAATACTGACATCTACTGGTAGTGGCATTACATGGAGAAATTCATTAGATATCTCAACGATAAATGTAGATTTTGCTTTTATAAAAGATCTATCAACCAATAATCTGGATGTTTCAAACTGTATAACAGCGGATTGTTTAACTATAAGAGGTGATGGCTTTATCAATGATCTATCTACGAATAATCTCGACGTTTCAAATAATTTTAACGTATATGGTCATGGCTTTATCAATGATCTATCTACGAATAATCTAGACGTTTCAAACTGTATAACAGCGGATTGTTTAACTATAAGAGGTGATGGCTTTATCAATGATCTATCTACGAATAATCTCGACGTTTCAAACTGTATAACAGCTGATTGTTTAACTATAAGAGGCGATGGCTTTATCAATGATCTATCTACGAATAATCTCGACGTTTCAAACTGTATAACGGCTGATTGTTTAACTATAAGAGGCGATGGCTTTATCAATGATCTATCAGCTAATAATCTCGACGTTTCAAACTGTATAACGGCTGATTGTTTAACTATAAGAGGTGATGGCTTTATCAATGATCTATCTACGAATAATCTCGACGTTTCAAACTGTATAACGGCTGATTGTTTAACTATAAGAGGTGATGGCTTTATCAATGATCTATCAGCTAATAATCTTGACGTTTCAAACTGTATAACGGCTGATTGTTTAACTATAAGAGGTGATGGCTTTATCAATGATCTATCAGCTAATAATCTCGACGTTTCAAATAATTTTTATGTTGGTGGTCTCACAATATTAAGAGATACGTCAATAAATGGTGTATTATCTGTATCAGGAACTATAAATGGAACTGTTACAAATGCTGTAATTACTGATATTTCTGCAAATGATGGAACAACCTATTATATGACATTTGTTGATGGATCAGGTAGTAAACCTTTTTATATAAATAGTTTTGATACATTAGCATACAAAAATCAGCGTGTTGGAATAGCAACAAATTCACCTTCAAACTCTTTAGATGTGAGTGGTTCAGCGACAATAAGAAAAGATATAAATTTTGGAAATACAAATACAATAATCTCAAATTTTGATTCAAATTGTTATATGAATATAATGGCAAGTAGTGCTACACCGAGTGTGACAGATATATTTTATAGGGCAAATCCTGATGCCTCCGGGGTAGTTTTTGAATTAAGTTTTAATAACTGGGGATCAGATAATGTTAATGTTGTTTTAGATATTAATTTATCAGGAAAATCAAGTGCAGTAAGTCAAGGAAGTCCATTTATACTTGGAAAGCAATATATATCTAATACAAGTGGAGGAGCAACGTTCAATAATTTTGCATTTAGTGGATTTTCGCGAAAAGATTGTAATTATTTATATTCCAGTCCTTTGAATTATGTTTTAAAATTATTGTTTCAGCCAACAAATCCTTGTAGTTTCATAACAGGATCTATGAGAATATTAAATGGATGTACAACAAGTAATATATCAGAAATTAAATTATTTCTACAATAAATTTAAAATAAAATTTATCTAACAAATAAATAAATTAATGAGTGCTATTCAAACAATTTATGATGGAAACCTTGGTATAAATGTAAATAATCCCGTTGTAGCATTAGATGTGAGTGGTCAAGAAATTATTAGAACTCCTCTTGTAAAAATAGGTGTCGGCGCAGGTGAAACAAATCAGGGTAGTAATGGTATCGCTATTGGTAACCTTGCTGGTTATACCAATCAGGGTGTAAATGCAATCGCAATTGGACAAAGAGCTGGATATACAAACCAGCCTTCTAATTCAATTATTTTAAATGCTGGAACAGATAGTGTCAGCGGAATTGACGTGAGTTCTTTGTATATAAATCCAGTAAGAGGTATAATCAGTAAGCCATATGTCCTTGGTTATGATTCCACAACTAAAGAGGTTACTTATTTCGATACGCCAACCACAACAGATACATTCAGTGTAAATTTTAATACAGTAACATCAAGTCTTGATGTAGATATAAGCCCAACAAGTCAGAGTTATTATTTTCCATTTCCAACATCAGGTGCAGGTGCAAATAAACCAGTCGATGTTTCTCAGTTAAATATGAGTATGAATCCAAATGGGTCAAGTACTGCGTTTAGTCCAATGCAGTATATGTACTCTGTACCTATGGATTGTACTTTGCAAGGCGGTATAGGATATATCATGTTATGTAATAAAACACCAACTGGTGCAACTGGAGATGTGTCAGCATATATAAGTATTATGAGAAAACCTGCTTCTGATAATTTTATAAACTTTGATGTATCTTCTACTGCACTCGCTTTAACTAACACAACCGTAATTATTTCAGGAGCAAGTGACATAAGCGCGAGTCGTGTTAGAAAGTTTGATGTTGGAGAGGGGTCAACAAATTTAAATAAAGGTGATTTTATTTTATTACAAATTAATTTGAAGGATTCTGATGGTCAAAATCCATGTGTTGTAGATAATCCAACAATAAACGGAACCTTATATTTTAGACGACTTGGAACGATTGATGTTTCAGATGGGTTAATTAACAATATTGTATATACCATCGGAAACCAAAATGTGGGAGGCTTTAAAAATTTTACTGATAATTTAGGATTATCTGCTGGTATTTACGCTGGAGGAACTTTAGGATTAGCAAACCAAATTTTGGCGAGCACAGGATCTGGTGGCGTTTTTTGGAAAAACGTTTCTGATTTGTCAGGGATTACTGTCTTGTCAGGTATAGATGTGCAAGATATTTCTGCCATGTCAACTTATTATCCAGTATTCGTTGATAATTCAGGGTTAAAACAAACCATGTATATAAATTCAACAAATACATTAGTATATAAAAATCAACAACTAGGAATTGGAATCAACGACCCTCAAGGTTCTTTGGATGTATCAGGTCAAACAATATTGAGAACTCCTCTTGTAAAAATAGGTGTAAATGCTGGATTAGATAATCAAAATACTAATGCAATTGCTATAGGAACTTCAGCTGGAAGGGTTTCGCAAACTTGTAATTGTATTGCTATTGGAAGTAATGCTGGACTTTGCAATCAAGCATATAAACCTGCTGACCCTGAAATACCTCCTCAAGGGTTTTCCATAGCGATTGGTTCGCAAGCAGGCGAATCTAACCAAGGATTTAGTAGTATTGCTATAGGAAGAAGTGCTGGTCAATATACTCAGAATTCAAATGCTATTGCTATTGGTTCTTTTGCTGGTGTTAGTTTTCAAGGTGCTGCAGCTATTGCAATAGGTGTAAATGCAGGAAATTCAGGACAACTTTTTAGTGCTATTGCTATAGGTTCTAATGCTGGTCAATCCACACAAGGTACAAGCGCTATTGCTATTGGTCAGAGTGCTGGACAAACAAACCAATGCACGAGAGCTATAGCGATAGGTCAACAAGCAGGACAAGCAGGCCAGTCAGAATCTATCGCTATTGGATCATTTGCAGGACAGCAAGGTCAATTGAGTTTATCTATTGCAATAGGATGTAATGCTGGTAATTCAAATCAACAACAAGTTGCTGTAGCTTTAGGAACTAATGCAGGAAGCAATTTTCAGGGATTTGGTGCTGTTGCAATCGGCAATGAGGCTGGTCGTACAGGACAAGGTAATTA
>Ga0214923_10005322_pt1 | contig 15039 bp, 18 predicted proteins | sample LL1510_MetaG_FD_177993 | JGI IMG/M metagenome (GOLD analysis project Ga0214923, IMG submission 177993) | Freshwater microbial communities from Lake Lanier, Atlanta, Georgia, United States - LL-1510 | ecosystem: Environmental > Aquatic > Freshwater > Lake | place: USA: Georgia | collected... | reverse complement strand
AGCTGGCAATATCGGCATAAATAATAACTATACTATAGCAGCCAAAACGCAGGGAACCCTATGAATAACAACCTCCAAGAACTATACAACAGCGTTACCAGCACTAATCTCCTATACACTGATAACCAAAAGCGTTGGTTATTCTATCTTGAGAGCTATATGGGTGGTGATGAATACCGTGGTGGTAATCATCTTAATCGCTATCAACTAGAAAGCGATAGAGAATATTCTGCTAGGCTTGCTGTAACTCCTCTAGACAATCATTGCCGTTCAGTTATCAATGTATATAATAGTTTCTTGTTCCGTACCGAACCTGACCGTGACTTTGGTGATATCAAAGATGACCCAGCTTTAGTTGACTTCTTAGCTGATGCTGACCTGGAAGGTCGTAGCCTAGATGCTGTGATGAAAGATGTAGCAACCTGGACAGCAGTATTTGGTCACACATACATCCTATTAAGCAAACCCAACATTGGTGCTGCAACCCTAGCTGATGAACTTGATGCTGGTGTGCGTCCTTATATCAGTGTATTAACACCATTGGTAGTATATGATTGGCAATACCAAAGAAGCCCAAGCGGTTATTATCGACTAACCTATTTCAAATATGCCGAAGATGATTATAATAGTCAGACAACAAAGATCATTGAATGGTATGAAGATCGCATCGTAACTACTGAGATGAATCGTGCTAAGAAGAAAGTCCTAGGTCAGATCGAAGAAGTCAATCAACTAGGTATGATACCAATCGTTATCGCCTACAATCAACGCAGTCCAATCAAAGGTATTGGGGTCAGTGACATCAGCGATATTGCAGATCAACAGAAAGCTATCTATAATGAGCTTAGCGAGATTGAAGCCAGTATCAGATTAGACAGCCACCCAACCCTGGTAACACCAGAGAATGTTAAGTTGGGTAGTGGTGCTGGTGCTATCTGTTATGTTCCAGAAACCATGGACCCAGGACTTAAACCTTATACCTTACAGAACACAGGTGCAGACATTTCAGCTATCTATGCAAGTATTAATGCCCGTATCGCCAGCATAGACAAGATGGCTAACACAGGTGCGGTGCGTGCCACTGAAGCTAGAACTATGTCAGGCATAGCTATGCAGACTGAATTTGCCTTGCTCAATGCACGCCTTGCAGAAAAAGCAGATAATTTAGAGATCGCAGAAGAACAGATGTGGGATATTTGGACAGCTTACCAAAATGTGCAATGGAATGGAGAGATCGACTATCCTGGTAGCTTCAACATACACGATGTAGGTAATGAATACCAACAACTACAATCGGCCAAAGCCACAGCCACAACCCCAGATGCAATCGCTGTCATTGAATATCGACTGCGTGAACTGTTAGACGATCCGCGTTATACTATCTCTGACGAAGAAGCGGCACAGATGCCAGAATACCAAGCTGAGATTGATGCTATCAATGCTATCGCTGATGAGCTCCGTGGCCAACAGACAGCACCACCTGATGCTACAGCACCAACTTTAACAGGTGCCCTTGAACATCCACCAACCACTCCAGCAGATAGATCCGCACACATACAAAAGATGATCATGGACGGTTATACAGATGCTCAGATACTAGCCATACACACAGAAATCACAGCAGATGATATCAGAGCTGCCAAAGAACAATTACTTAATTTAGGATAACCATATGTGGCACAAACTATTAAAACTATTAAAGATCAAAACTTGTTGGATCTGTAAGAAAAAGGTAAAATAATATGCCAGTCCATAAAGTTCACAAAACTACCAATGGTAGTAAAACAGGATACAAATGGGGTAGCACTGGTAAAGCATATTTTGGTAAAGGTGCTAAAGCCAAAGCGGCAAAACAGGCTCGTGCAATTTACGCAAGTGGATATAAGAAAAAATGATCAAGCGAGGCAAAACTACATTCGCAGGCTACAATAAACCTAAGCGAACACCTAGCCACCCTACAAAGAGCCACGCGGTATTAGCAAAGAAAGGTGATGTTGTTAGATTGATACGCTTTGGACAACAAGGTGTGCGTGGTGATAGAGGAAATACAGCTAGAGCTAGAGCATTCCGTGCCCGCCACGCTAAGAACATAGCCAAAGGCCCACTAAGTGCGGCATATTGGTCAAACAAAGTTAAATGGTAAAACACTAGGAGCTATGACAATGAAACACGCAAAAAAGAAACCAGGTAAGACTGGCACAGGAAAGAAAAAGTATTAGTAATAGGCATTAAAAACGCAATAAATATTGTATTAAAAAACACTCTAAAGGAGGCCAGGTTACAATGACCGCAGAACAAACATTGGCAGGCACTAACGAAGCAACTGACGCTTTAGCCACACAATCAAGTCAGGAAACTCAAGCAGTTAAAGAAGCAAGAACTTATACACAAGAAGAATTTGACAGCCATATGGCCGGTATGAAAGCCAGCCTACAAAAGAAACTACTTAAACCCTATGAGGATTTAGGTGATGTCACAGAACTTCGTGAGTTAAAAGCTCAAGCCGCAAAGAAAGCTCAAGATGAGCAATTAAAGCGTGGTGAGTTTGATAAGATTATTGCGGATTTAGCGGCTAAAAAGGATTCAGAAATCCAAAAGAGAGACCGTCAGATTGAAGAATTTAAGGTTGAGCAACCACTACTAAGCATAGCAGGTGAATTCCGTTCTGTTAATCCAGAGCAAGTGAAGAAACTGTTACGCCCATATGTAAGACTCAACGGTGATGGCGAAGTGGAAGTTACAGATGATAAAGGTACAGTGCGTTACGGTGACGATGGTAAACCATTAGCCGTAAAAGATTTAGTGAAAAACTTCCTTTCAGAAAACCCACACTTTGTGCAGGCAACACCTGCCACTACAAATTCAAGCCACAGCGTAAAAAGCCAAAGTGGTAAGATTGATATCTCTAAATTGGATATGAAGAATCCAGAAGATCGTAAAATATATGCGGAATATCGTAAGACCGCAGGTATTATTTAATTAATTTTAATCTTAAGGAGATTATAAAATGCCAGCTATAACAGTAACAGGATCAACCACATCAACATTAAGTGAGTTGCTTCCTAGTATCATTCAAGAAGCGTTATTTGTAGCTTCAGAAAAAAGTATCATGCGTGGTCTAGTAAAGAATTACACACTAGGCCCAGCACAAGGTAAAACAATCAATGTGCCTATCTATCCATTACAAACAGCTCAAACTTTAACAGAAGGTGTTAAAATTTGGGATTATGATTCTACTGGATATGCTAATGTAGACACATCAACAGCAACATTAACAATCGGTGAAGTTGGTCTAGCTACACACATCACTGATCTAGCTCGTATCAGTTCAGCAAGTAATGTTGTAGCTGATGTAGGTCGTTTATTCGGTGAAGCTATCGCTCGTCGCATTGACTTAGACTTAACAGCTAAATTTAGAAGTTTTGGAAATACAGTAGGAACAGGTAATGTTACAACAAATGCTGGTGCAGGTTCTATCACAGGTGCTTTATCAGTTGCACAAGTGTTCCAAGCTATTGCAAAATTGCGTGGCACAGGAGTCCCTCCTACAGACATCGCGATCGTTCTACATCCGTATGTTGCATATGACTTAAAAGCTAACTTAACAAGCACATTTGCTAACCCAGCATCAGGCGTTCTTCAGAACGAAGCAATGATGAATGGTTATGTAGGTATGCTAGCAGGTTGCCCAGTTTATGAAACATCTAACTTTGCAGATCAAGACACAGGCACAGACGGTGACTATGTTGGCGGTGTATTCCATCGTGACGCATTAGGTCTAGGCATTATGCGTGATATTAACATCGAGTTGCAGCGTGATGCACTTATGAGAGGCGATGCGCTAGTTGCAAGTTCTCTTTATGCTACTGGTGTTCTATATAACGGTTACGGTGTAGCTTTGCTTTCAGACAGTTCAATTGTAAACTAATTGAATACTTAACGAGGATACGGAAATGGCTTTTATACTATCAGGAACAACAGTTTTAAGTTTTGCTGAATATCAAGATGTAGTTGACAAAGATCAACGACTTTTTGATGAGAATGAAGGCCTCGACGATCAAATTGTAGAAGATATATTAGTCCGCTCTACGGAAAGGATCCTCGCTCAATTGAAGAATACAGAGTGGTATAGATCACTTGCCTATGCCTATGGTGCCAGTGCCTTAACTATACCATCTCTGTCCGGTTCCAAGATTGTTAGCAATAAGAATGATTTTACAGATTTATGTGTGTATTACGCACTATTTGAATACATCCTGCCTAAAATAGCAGACTTTGGTAATGAGAATAACGCAGAGAAAGTCAAGATTGATTTCTATCAACAGAAATACTCTGTGTTATTTGATGAACTGATCCGTCACGCTAACTGGTACGATTATGATGGTAGTGGAACGATAGACACTGAAGAAGTAAAAGACACTTATGTTAATTACCAAAGGATAAGATAATGCGTGATGAACTAATCACATATTTGAAAACCCTGGACTTTGGAACTATCTCAGTCAGCGACGAGTTACCTTACACCAAAGATGCGGCACCATTATATCTAAGTAACTACAAGAAGATCTATGTTGACCGTCCTTTATTAAGTCAAGAAGCCGCGATTAATACTTTCGATGGAGGTAGTCTAGTCAATCAAACGACAACGATCACTGCCTATCTAGTATTAGACGCAAAAACAACCGTATCAAACTATGATAGCATTATATCTCAGATGCAGGCCGCAAGGTCAGGTATCAGCGATGACCGTCGTGTAAGTAGAACTTGCACAGTTAGTCAGAGCTATGAGGTAGATGCATTAGTAACTGAATTTACATTCAGTTTTATAGAACTTTTAACATAAGGAGCATTACAAATGGCTTACATTAATCCAGCTCCAGGCGTATCAGGTTATGTATCATTGATCTTAAAGTCAAATAGTGTTGCAGGTAACTTAACAGTTCCAGCACTACAAGATGTAACGATCAATAATGCTAACGATGTATTCACTTGGACACAGTTAGACACTGCAAGTAAATTGCAGATTCCAACTACAGCTACAAATAGTATCTCTACTAACATCGTTGTTGACCCAACTACCTTCTTTGGTAATGTATCAACAACAGCTAATAGTGCTACATACTTAGGTGTATTTGGTCTTAGCGGTCAAAAAACAGAATGCACTTTCTACATTAACTTTGGAGCAAAAACAGTTACAGGCACAGCCTATGTGACTGGTCTAGCACCAACAGTTTCAGCAGATAGTCCAGTATGGGTAACACCAGTTACATTAACTGTATCTGGCAATTACACAGTAGCGTAATAGCAATAACAAGATAAACAGGGCAGAGATGCCCTGTTTTCTTATTAATAAATACAACTGATGGAGAGATTTATGGAAGTTTTAGAGACGAAAGATCGTAAAGAACTATTGCAAAGTATATTAGCAGAAGTCGCAAAGACAGCTAATGAAGTAAATTGTGCAGCCAAAGATGTGGCCAAGGCACGCAACCGATTAACATTCTTAATCGCGATGGCAAATGAATTGATTAACAGAGAGGAGATCTAAAGATGAAATTAAGTCAATTAGCAGCAAAACCCCAATTAATAGAAATAAAATTAGATGATGAAGGTACAGTCACCAAATATGGTGAAGCCTTAATCTTTTGGATCTATGATAGACAAAGTATACAGACATTTGCTAAAATGGCCACAGTCAAAGCAGAAGACTTTGGTGCTGCTGCCGAACTAGTTAAAGATCTAATACTTGACGAATCAGGCAATAAAGTAATTAATAATGATTCCATCTTACCAACTGATGTAATGATGAAGGCAATTACCCGGGTGATTGAAGAGTTGGGAAAGTCAGTGAGTACGGCGTCAGAGAAGGAGATAGTACCTTCGACATGATGGTAACAATTGACTGGGTAGCACGACGATATGGTGTATTACCTAGTCACTTAATAAGAGAAGGAGATAGTATAGATATCATACTTGCTAATTTAGGAGTTACATATGAAAACTATCTCAATGAAAAAGCTGATAGCAAGAATAAAAATAAAAATTTAGATAAACCAGTTCCAAAATTATCTGAAGAAGAAATGTTAAAAATGGTTCAAGCAGTTAGGAGTAAAGAAAATGTTAACAGTTGAAAAATCCAGTGATAGTATAACTCCTAGTTTAGCAAGAAAACTAAGAGAATTACAAAAAGTTCCTAAAGAAGCATATAATGTATTCAAAACTGCTACCCCTAAACGATCTGGTAATGCGCAGAACAAGACAGTATTGCAAGGAACTGTTATCAATGCTAATTATCCCTACGCTAAACGATTAGATAAAGGTTATAGTAAAATGGCACCTGTTGGTATGACACTACCAACAGTTAAGTATATTAGAGATAGATTAAACAAATTGTTCAGAGGAAAATAGCCATGTCAGACTTAAATTATACCGTTGGAGTTGACATTAACCAGGCTACAGCTAGCCTTCGTTCTCTACAAAGTCAATTATCAGGCTTAGGAACAGTATTAGGAACATTAGCTTTTGGTGCTGTTACTTCGCAGGTTATTAAAATGGCTGACAGTATTACCAGTCTACGAAATAGATTTAGTCAACTAGATCCTGCACTTGGTGCAAGTCAGAAACAATTGGAAGCAGTTGCAGCAATTGCTATTAGTACTAGAACTCCACTTGAACAAGTAGGTGATTTATATTTTCGTATTGCTCGTAGTGCTGATGCATTAGGTATCAGTCAGACTGAAGCGGCAAGGATTACTGATCTTGTTGCTAAAGCTCTAGTTAACTCTGGTATTAGTGCGCAAGAAGCCGCAGGTCCTTTATTACAATTAGGTCAGGCATTACAATCAGGTCGTTTCCAGGGCGATGAATTAAGATCAATCCTTGAGGGTTTACCTCCAGTATCAAAAGCTCTAGCTGATGCGCTAGGTGTTCCAGTAGGAAATTTAAGATTATTAGGTAGTCAGGGTAAGATTACTGGTGATGTATTTGTTAAAGCTATGTCAATGGCTGCTAGATCAATCGAAGAAGGATTTGGTCGTAGTATCCCTACAGTTAGTCAACAGTTTGAAGTATTATCAACTAGATTAAAACTAGCTGTTGATGAATTTATGAATGCTGCAAGAGGTAGTCAGGGACTTAGAGATATTATCAATACCTTAGCTGATGTATTAAATTATCTAAGAGATAATATAGAAGAAGTTGCAAGAGTTTTCAAAGCATTATTATTTGCCTTTGGATTTTTCATTGGAATGAAAGTTCAAATAATGATTATTGAAATGGTTGTTGCATATAAAGAATTAACAACAGCAATCAAAGCCGCTACTACAGCAACAGCATTATTAAATGCTGTAACAAAAGCAAATCCATTAATTTTAGGATTAAGTATTTTAGCTGGTGGGGCTGCCTACCTTATTGATAAATTTGATCTATTTGGTAAATCAAATGAAGCGGCTAAAAATGGTATGGATGATGCCGCAGATGCTACTAAACGCTATACTGAAGAATTGGCAAAGTTTGATAAAATAAATGCACTTAGTCAGACGCCTGGTAAAGGTCTAACTAATGCTGAGAGATATCCAGAAGCGGCACAGAATCTTGCTAAACTACAAGCTCAACTATTATCAACAGTTGAGGCATACAAATTATCAAATGCTGAAAAAATAAAATCTATCCAGAATGATACAGCAATGTTAACTCTAAGTGAAAAAGATCAGGAACTATTAAAAAGTAGAACTGATGCTTATACTGCTTATGCTCAAAAGAAATTAGACTTAGAAAATAAAATAAAAGAAATTAATGCTGAAAGTATTAAGAGTGACTATGAAAAAGGTGTTTTAACTGAAGAAGTAAAAAATAAAATTGCTGATCTTACAACAGAATATGAAAATCATCTTGTAACATTAGATAAAGTAGTTACTAAGCAAGTTGAAGAAACCCGTGTAAGACAACTAAGTCTATTTACTTTAGATCAGCAGATTGATAAAAATAAACAATTAAGAAAAATTCAAGATGATATTGCTCAATTGACAATGACAACTCTTGAAAAGAAATATAATGATATTGATATTGCCGCAAGAGAAAGTGCCGATGCTGCAATTGAAGCTGAAAAACGCCGTAGAAATGTTACACAATTAGATCCTGCTGAGGTTGAGGCCTACTATGCCGCAGCAATAGCTGGTGCTGACAAACTTAAAGAAGCAACAAAAAATCAATACGAAGAAAGCCGTAAATGGTCAACAGGGTGGAAACGAGCATTTAATGATTATAAAGAAGCCGCAACAGATGCCGCTAAGAATGCCGAAGCAGTATTTAAGAAAGCTACTCAAGGTATGGAAGATGCTATCGTAAACTTTGCCAAGACTGGTAAGTTTGAATGGAAATCATTTGTATCAAGTATTGTAGAAGAATTATTACGCCAACAGGTGCGTGAATTAATCGCTAAAACATTTGGCGGTATGGCTGCACCAGCATCAGGTGGTGGTGGTGGTGGTGGCGGAATATTAGGCACCATTGGTAGCATATTTGGATTTGCCAACGGTGGTATCATTCCAACCAACGGCCCAGTGCTGATTGGTGAACGCGGACCGGAGTTACTTATGGGTGCCGCAGGTAGAAGTGTAGTCCCAAACAATCAGATGGGCGGAACAACAGTGGTATATAATATCAATGCTGTTGATGCGATGAGTTTCAAACAGATGGTAGCCCGAGATCCAAGTTTCATTTATGCAGTAAGTCAACAGGGTGCTAAAAGCATTCCTAGCACGAGGAGATAACAATGCCAACTACAGCATTCCAAACAGTAATTGACTATGCTGAAACGATCAGCATCAACAAAAAAGGAGTAGTAAGCCAGACTATTTCAAGAGATCAAACAGTGCGTTCAACTAGCCGCGGTGGGCAGGTGTGGCGATTTGATGTTAAGGTGCCGGATGGTATTCCTTGGCAGACACTACGCGGTCCAATTGAAGCCATTGAAAATGCTGACCGTTATACCAGTGGTAATATCAGTTTGAATACCGCAGGCACATTAGCTTGGTTTATGAAATATCAAGGTAACAGCATATCAACCACAGGCTTTGTTGGCACAGCTACACAGGGTAATGTGACACTAACATTAACAGCAAGCCCAACTACCGCATCAGGAAATAAATTCCTGGCAGGCGATTTAATCCAACTAGGCACGACTGGTAAAGTCTATTCAGTGGTCAATAATGTAGCATTTAACAGCAATGTGGTCACACTTAATCGTCCAGTCTTAGACAGCACAGGTAGCAAGACCTTAGTAGTAGGTCCTAATGTTATATTCAAAGTTATCTGTACCACCTTGCCAAATTGGACGATTATGGCTAGAGATCAAGTAAGTTGGGACGGTAATTTTACCTTTTATGAAGACTTAACATAATGGCAGTCTTAGATCTTAGTAGCTATACCAGCATACAGACTAATCTATTTGTTCGCCTGGATATCCCTGGCTATTCTGTATTGAAGTTCAGTGATTTCAATATCCCTTATACTATTAATAGTGAAAGTTATACAGCACTTGGACAACTATTATCAATCAGTGATAGCAGCAGTGAACTGCGTGCAACACCACAGGAAGTTACAATATCCATCGCAGGTATTCCAAACGCCAATGTCACAGATATCATAAACAACCCAGTTAAAGGCAGTAACATCATAATCTATCGTGCTTTCTTTAATCCCTCAACTGGACAATTATTAAGCCTTGGCAACAATCCAGCACAGAAGTTCCAAGGTATCGTCAGCAACTATGATGTCTCTGATGAATTGGATATGGGTAGCTTGACTGGCACAGTCACAGTGACATTGACCTGCACCAATGTAGTTGAACTACTAAACAATAAAGTCGCAGGACGCAGAACAAATACAGTAGATCAAAAAACATATTACCCAACTGATATCAGTATGGATAGGGTTTACGCACTAGTAAACAGTAACTTTAACTTTGGGGCAAAATAATGGGTTGGTTTGATGATATAGGTGGTATATTCAAAACAATTACTACTGGCGGAGGTGCCTTAGGTAGTATAGCAAGAACCGTGGCTATGGGCTATATCCTTAAAAAAGTCACTGCCAGCACGAACAAAGATGCTAGTAAATCAGCGTCATCAGCTAATTCTGGCCCCGGTGCTCCTGGTATTGATAATGGTGTTCGTCTACAAGTTGAACCGGATCCAAATCAAAAGATTCCAATCTTATATGGTAGTGCTTATTTTGGCGGTATCGTCACTGATGCTGTTATGTCAAATAACAATCAGCGTATGCACTATGTTGTTACTCTAGCTGAAAAGACAGGCACATTATATTCAAACAGTTCAGCAACCAGCTATGGTATCGGCAGTATCTACTGGGACGATCAGACTGTTACATTCCAAGCTGACGGCGTAACCGTAGACTACACCACAGACCGTAGTGGCAATCGAGATCCAAGCCTAAATGATCTAGTTAAGATCTATTGCTACGCAGGTGGTAGTGGCAGTGCTAATCAAAGATTTCCCACAGGCACAAGTGGCACAGCCGTAAATGCCTACAGCGTAGTCAGTGGTTGGACCAGTGCTCACGCAATGACTAATTTGATATTTGCTGTCATTGAAGTAAACTACAACGCTGAAAAGAATATCAAAGGTCTAACAAAAAATCTAAAATTTCAAATAACCAGTTCAATGAACAAACCTGGTGATGTCTTATACGACTATATCACCAATGGCCTATATGGTGCCAACATCGCCAATACAGAAATTGATACCACCACAATCACAGCCTTAAACTCATATTCAGCTAACAGCGTAAGTTATATTGATGAGAACTCAGTAAGCCAAACTTTAACCAATAGATATCAGATCAATGGTCTAGTCAACGCTGACAATGAGGTAATGAAGAATGTTGAAGACATCGCAAACTCCTCAGGCAGTTGGTTAAGTTACAGTCTATTGACAGGCAAGTGGAGTGTGATCATCAATCGTAGCGGCACCAGTGTTGCCAGCTTTGATGATGGTAATATCCTAGGCAGTATCTCAGTCAGCGGCACGGGTCTAGCTGAAATGTATAGCAGTGTGAAAGTAGAATTCCCTAACCGTGATATCCGTGATGCCACTGATTATGTCCAGATCAATATCCCAATTGGTGATCGCAATGCCAATGAATTAAATCGTATATTACCTATCACCTACAATTTTATCAATGAGCCGGTACAGGCACAACTGCTAGGCTTTATTGAACTTAAACAAAAACGAGTTGATCTAATCATCACATTCCAAAGTGATTATACAACTATCAACATGACTCCAGGTGATGTCATTGATGTTACCAACAGCACATTAGGTTTTAGCAGTAAACTATTCCGTATCATTACCGTAGCAGAAGTGCAAGGCGATGAAGGCCTACAAAGCGAAATCACAGCATTAGAATATGACAGCGGTGTTTATGTAGAAGACCTAAGCCGTTATACAAGAACGGTAACCAATGGATTTACCACGACTGGTAACATTGGTCGTCCAGGCACACCTACAGTCGCTAAGTTTGAAGGTGATGCTCGTCCTCGTATTGAAGTTAGCTCAACAAGCCCAGCTGGTCTTATTGAAGGTATGGAGTTTTTTCTATCAAATGATGTAGCACTTGGTGAAGCACAACGAAATTATAGATTAATTGGCACACGACAACCTCTAAATGGTAATGCCAATGTGCGTGGCACATTTACCACAGGCGAAACTATCACACTTGACTATGATAACATTGGCACCAGCAACCTAGTAGTAAAAACCCGTGGTTACAATTCAACCACAGTGGGCCCATTCAGTAGTAATAGTGCTATAACAACATTCACATCAACACAGACCACAGATGCCATAGGGCCAGACACCAAAGCCTATGATGAACTTGGCGGATTGATGACAGCCTTGTCTGTGGTGTCATTGTTAAACAAATTAGATGGATTATTTGGCGGAAATGTGTCACCTGGTAGTTTGTTTGAAAAAATATTTGATGTTTTTAAAGATGAAACAGGATATGATATTGTTGGTAATACCGCTAATGGAAATTTAACAGTCTCTAGCCAACTTGGTGTTAAAGATGAAGGAACTCTTTTAACTAATGCAGTTTCAACAATCAATTTTACTGGTAGTGGGGTATCAGCTACATTATCAAACTCATCACAGGTAACTGTTAATATACCTAATAATATTTCTGCGGCTGGCCCTGGGGGGACAGCAACAGTAACTACCACAGAACAAATTATTAACGCCGCAGCCAAATATAATTATTACGATAGATTAACTAATGCTAGAATATTTCCTTGTTTGTTTGGTTCTGGACCTACTATTGGTGAATATGATACTAGATTAGGTATTTTTACACATACTGATATGATGATTACTTCAGTAAATAGTAATTTTAGTTTACCTAGTTTAGCACCAATAATTAAATCTGCAGGATATAAAAGAATAGCTGTTAGTGCTCAAGGATCAGTTATTGGTCCAGCATATTTTAATCAATCTATAGCCGGTAATGACACAGTAGGAGGATATATAGATCATCCAGCTAGATGGAAATGGCAAGTAGTGGCATCTAACGGAACCACAACATGGCTAAAAGCAAAACAAAGTTTATCTACTGAAACTACCTATACTCCATGGGGAATAGATCCTGGTTATGATGGCCTAACAGCTAATATTCAATCTAATTTAAACCCACGATGGAGTAGCACAATATCCGCATTATCAGGACAAAATACAACAGGTCAAAATGCCTTTACTGGAGCACCATATCAAGTTGTATTAAATTTATATTATTCTACATGTTCATATGATAATACAAAATCATTACAAGATCAAACTTGGTCAAATTGGACATTATTAGCAACAGATCGAGGGGGTAAAACTAATCCAACTGGTGGAAGTAATTCAAATTATTCAATTTCACCATCTGTTTCTTTATCGGGCCAAACTTATAATATTTCTTCTAATACAATTTTATTTGGAAATAATGTATCGTTCTCTGGAAATCTATCTTGCACGACCTATAATGGATATAGTGCAAAAACTAGTGATACTGGATCTCAAGGAGAAGATTTATTGGGTAGAATTAGAGGAAATTCAACTGATAAACATACAATATGTACAATTAATGACATAACATTTGATATAGAATTATCTAGCAATATGATAATAGCATTTGGGGTAAGTTGTTTCAATTTACCAACAGGAACAACTTTTAGTAACAATACTATTTTTAGTCAACAAGAATTATTATCAAATACTAATGTAACAACCTATAGATTCCCTGGATATACTGAAGTTATTAGCCAATCTGCACAAGTCCAAGAAAAAAGCTTTTTAGGTAATGTGCTTCCTTCAGCAGGTACACCCCCATTCATAACAGCCCCTGCATTTGGTGGGGGCTTTAGTTCTTCAAGATCAAATATTGCAGTTGCTACGAATACATTACCTGCTGGTGCTACTGTTGGTGCAGTATGGCCTGATGATTTCCAAAGTATATCTAATACTTCTGTAATTTCTACTTCTATAGGAATTGCAGGATGCCCTACGGTAAAATTTAAATTTATATAAGAGAATATTATGATTACAAAAGTATTAAGAATAAAATATAACCAATATGGTAATTGTGATTGTGGTGATCTAAATATTTTTTCTTGGAATATTAAAGATAGATATAATTTATTTTTAACTACGATGTATCAAAAAATTATTTTCATCAGTGAAAATCCAAGAGATTGGACAGAAATTAAAAATTTATATACCAATCAATTGCATGGATGCATTGTTGAATTTGATGAGTCTAATGATACTAATTATATATTAGAATTGAATGAAAGTAATGAAAATTATATTAAATTTTTAAATGATAATATAGATATAGATCAATCTAAATTTTAATTAAATTAATTCACTTATTCATACCTAATTACTTACTAAGTATTGCTAGATATCCAAGTAGCTTTTACCCACTACCAGGCGCCCTTAATAAGAATATTATTTACTACACATAATCGTATTTTGAAAAAGCATAAATAAGACTACAGCAAGTGCCACAGTACTTGCTGTATTTTCCCTCAGGAGAGCGACAATGGCCGGCATCTTAAATTTTGATCAGTACCTAGGTGGTGCAGATCAAATCAAAATTGAACAAACATTTCCATCAACACAAAAAACCCTAATTTATGATTATGCACAAAATGTCAGTGCTTGGACATTCCAACTAGATTGTCAAACACTAGTCGTTGATACCGTAACATTTAATCGCAATACCGGCCAACCTAATTTTGCTTCAAGTAAAGTTATTGGTAGCTTTCCTAAAGCCGAACTTACTTCAGGCAATGTAGATGTCACATCTGCTAGCACAGGTAAAATATATGTGACATTCCCAGCAAATATGTATACAGGTCCAATCATACCTGATGCAAGACAAAATGTACCTATTACCGTGGTCGCACTTACTTGGCAAGACGACAGCACACCAGTACAGATTAACACACATCGTTGGGCACTAATACAAAGTTGGGAGCCCGATGTAGTAGTTGGTGATCCTATATTAAGTAATGTAAGCCCAGTTTATACATCACTTACTTTAGGATAGGAGACGATCATGGCATATACCGTAACCATCACAGAAGTAGTCAGTAATCTAGCTATCACAACTACCTCACAACCAATCACAGTTAGCTATAATAGTGTATCTACTTATAGTAATATTAATGTTGCTAGTTATCTAACGGCAAATCCAGGTGCAGGTACTTATAGTAATGTCCAAGTTGCTACATACCTACCAACTTACTCAGGTAACATAGCTAATATTAGATTAAGTTCAAGTGGGATATTAACATTCCCAGATGGCACTACTATGATTACTGCCGCTAGCGGAAGCGGATCCAATTATGGTAATGTTAATGTAGCAGCTTACATAACTACCAATGGACTTACTAATTATAGTAATGTTAATGTTGCTAGTTATCTAACCACAAACCCACCTGCTGGAACTTATAGTAATGTCCAAGTTGGGGCATAT
>Ga0214923_10005320_pt1 | contig 15045 bp, 26 predicted proteins | sample LL1510_MetaG_FD_177993 | JGI IMG/M metagenome (GOLD analysis project Ga0214923, IMG submission 177993) | Freshwater microbial communities from Lake Lanier, Atlanta, Georgia, United States - LL-1510 | ecosystem: Environmental > Aquatic > Freshwater > Lake | place: USA: Georgia | collected... | reverse complement strand
CTAACTCTGGTCGGATATCAGCAACGATGGCGAGTGCCACAGTAATACCGGAAGCTGCAACAGCTCTCAAATATGACTTAATTGCTGCTTTGTGTTTTTTGTTTAGTTTCATGCTTTGCCTCCTAGTAGTGGGATGTTGAAAAACTCGCCTGATTTGTTTGGATAAAATGAAATATGAATGTGCTTAGTATGGGGATTAATATTCTTATATTTTCGCCAACGCCAATTTAATAGTTTGCTGGCAATATGATGATTATGAATTACATATTTGATTCGTTTGTCTGTTTTGCCAGCAAGTCTGATCTGATCGGCAAGATAGGCAGATATGCCCTCGGCTTGACCTAAATCAGCTGTAATGTCGATGGCACAAACTTCGCCGGAAGGCAATGGGTTGTGATCTGAAACCTTTGATCTCATTTGATGTTGTGCCGATGCTATCCAACCATCACTTTTACGGCTGCGATCGGGAAAACAATCATCAATTTGCTCTCGCATTTGCACAGCTGCTTTTGATAGATATGGTTTCATTGGCACAATTTCTCAAAATTATGCTAAAGACCCAAAGCCGATCTCAAATCATCAAGACTTAACCCAACGCTTGATAATTTTTGCTCCACACTTGGTTCAGGAACAATTGTATCAATACCGATGTGAGCATTAATTATTGATCTAACCTTTGTTTCATCTTGTAAATCTATATCTAAATATACAAAATTGTCTTCAACAAAAATATTTTGATTGAGAACAATGCCTTCAGCCTTCAATTCGTTTTTTAATTGTTCGCCATTAAGTTTTGCAGGTAAATCAAATTTTATCATTTTATGCTCCTAAATAAATTAGACCGAAACTTGTACATAATGGGACATAATCATTACCTTCTATTTGTCTTGTTCCACCTGAATTTTGATATGCGATCATTTGAATATAATCTTCCGCATCCAATGATAATATATTTGTCATCGTTGTGCGACAAGTTAATTGGCTGTTGGCGGTAGCAACAAATTTACCAAAATCAGCACCAGAAACAAGAGTTGTTCCATTTTTTTTAATGGTGAAAGACCTTTGTGCTTCAGCGTTTTCTCTTTGCCATTGAAGTGAAGCAAAAACTAAATACTTCCCACCTTTGCCAGCAGGTATTGTTAATCTTGAATTATTTGTAGCATTAGAGTGAAAACCATCACTATCATTTGCTTCTGTATCAAAACTAACTGCGGTATCTGTGTCATTACTTACTGATTGTTGAATGGATTTTGAAACTTGACAGCCAACATAAGTTGCACCAGAGGCAGGAAGTGCCGCCCATTTTATACCATTTGTAGCTGTAGAATCAGCCGTCAAAACATAATTGTTTGTTCCAACAGCTAAACGAGCAACTGCATTATCGGCTGATGCAACAATTAAATCACCCTTAGCATCAACAATTGATTTGGCAATTGCTGCAGCAGCATTGTTAAAAACGGTTGTATCAATCGCTGTTCCAAGTGATCGAATTGCTGCAGCTCCGTCTTTAACCAAAGCAGTATCGTCGGGGGTAGTCCAACTGTAATTTGTAGTAGTTGCCATTTTTCTCCTATTATCAGGCTACGATTGTAGCGTATTCCCATGTCAAAGTATTGCTTAAAGTGTTCCAACGCTCACCTATCGGGACAGAATTCCATCTCATAGCCACTTGACTGAAACTAACTGGCGATAGATTGATCGTTAAAAACAATTCATTAAATCTTGTGCTCCAACGCCATCCCTCTACATATCCTTCAAATTCGCCATCACTAATTTGATCCGGTAAATCTTGGATATTTAGAGGCATCCCCATAAATATATTTAACAGATTATCCCGATCAGAATCATCAATTTCTGGATTTGTGATTGGAAAAGTTATGCTGTCAAAAACTGGTTGAGGAAATGCCCGTAGGCTGATATATCGATCAGCAACCTCTTGAGCATCAGCTGCTGAATGAATTCTGGAATTTATGGTTTCTGCTTTATATCCATAAAGAGCAATGGATGAAGATGAAGTAGAAGTTTTTTGTGCATTATAGTTTGCGCCATAATTTAGATAAATGTCGTTTCTAATATCTGCCGATTTGACAGTTGTTCGCAATCCTGATCCAATAGCATGATTGGCGGATAAATCCACATATCCATTTGCAATTAGATAAGTTTGGCGATGGTCAGCATCGGCATATCCAATATTTCCTTCATTGTCCTCATAAATATATCCAAAGGCACTATTGGCAATATCTGAAACAACATTATAAATAGTATCTATAGTATTTGGTTGATGTTGCATTGTATAAAGTCCAGGACGATCTATTTCACCTAATCCTAAATTAACAGCATTTGCCCAAGTTTCTGTCGGATCATAAGTTGCCCAAGTAGTAGCCGCTGGAACTTCATTCCAAGATCCAAGCAATACGCTGGAAAGTATTTCGTAAATTTGTTCGCCATCTTCATCTTGAGCAATGTTATCGTTCCAAATTTCTTTTGCTAATTTAACGATAGATCCCATTGCCAATAAAGTATAAGAAATTATTGCTGTTAAATTGCCTGATCGCTCAACTTCTACACTTATATCAGTTATATCTCCGCCAAATAAATTAACATAGGATCCGCTGCTATTTTTGACCTGCAAACTTAAAGAATCATTTATATCAAATGGTAATGTTTGCCCTGATAAAGCAACCAACTGAACCTGTAAATAAGATGGGTTTGGTTGGGTATAAATATCATCTCTGCCTGATTGATGGATAATGTCGCTAATTGCAATGTCGGTATAATCAACACCAGCAACAGTCAATTTCCAATCCGGTGTCCAAACTGTCATTATCCGCCCTTTATGCCGTTGTTATACAGTTGTGGAACTGATCTTGATGCGCTTTGATTTAAGACTTTTGCAACGGATCTAGCAGCACCTTCAGAATCAATTGCTTGAACAGAGATGTTGTTTATTACTGTTGGGTTTCCTTCACCATAGGTAAAATTGGAACTTGGAACTGATGGAATTTGACCTAGCATTTCACCAGTTAAAGATGGGTTTGGAATATAGCCAATATCAGCTCCGGGTTTAACTAAATTAACCACTCGAATTGCTTGATTAGCTAATTCAACTAATAAACCAATAGCTTCTCTAATAAATGTTATGAATCCGGAGATTATCCCAGCCACACTTGCAATTGCTTTACCAAATGATTCAGCACCCTTTTGGCTTTCTTGTAATGAATTACTCAATCCTTGGTCGCCAGTAAGTCCAGCAATAAATGCATTAAGGGTCGGAATACCTGTTTCATTTAAGAATCCAATAAATCTTTCAACCTGTGGAAGTAATGCAACTCCTAATGCTTCTTTGGCTTCATCAAATCCAACTTTTAATCGATCCATCTTGCCTTGAAATGTTTCAGCATTTTGCGAAGCTGCGCCACCATAAAGATCTGACAATTTTCTTTGAATGTCTGTGAAACTCATGGTCTTAAGTTCAGCAGCTGATAAACCAATACCTAATCTGCCTAGTGCTGTTTCCTGACCATCATGGGCTTTGGCTAAAGCATTTGCAACAGATTCTAGATCTCGACCAGATCCTTTGCTTACATCTAAAGCAAGGCTTAATAATTTTTGCGCTTCTTCGGTTGATTTGGTCGATACTGCCAATCTTTGTAATGCAGGTCTAAGCTCAGAATCGGAAACTCCGGTGGCTAAAGATGTCTGAAGGATCATTGTTTCAGTAGCCTTAATTTGATCCTCAGTTGCCCCTGTGGCGGTCTTTAAGGCAGCAGCCAACCTCAATTGTGCTTGTTCATCCTCTATCGCAGCCTTGACCCCATCAATGGCTAATTTAGTGCTATAAGCAACTGCAGCAGCAGCAACAACAGCAAATGCAGCAGCAGCCTTCTTGCCAAATTCTGAAATTTTGCTGGAGTTATCCTCAACAGCCTTATCAGCTTCCCCTAACTTCTTTTTAAGATCATCAACATCAGCAAGAATGGATAACTTTAGCGTGCGATTACCGGTTGCCATCAGACCCACTCCTTAATAATGCGATCAAAACTTTGTTCCCATTTGTTAATCAATTCAGGCTGAATTCTGCGAAGGGTTGGATAGATAAACCATCCACGACTACCTCTGCCCTGCCGTCCTGAATATGCAGGGAATTGTTTGTATTTATTTGAACCAAACTCAATGCCACCCCATAGGGTTTGCGTAGTAGCACCACCTGAAAACTTTTGTCTTGCGAAACCATAACTGAACTCACCGATTTTGCTCGACTTGGAGATACTGACACCATCCGCAACTCTTTGCGCAACTTTGCCAGATTTTGTTCGAGTTTTAGCTGCTTGCTTAATTTCCTCTGATGCAAAATACGCCAACGCAGCAGATTGCGCTCTTGCTTCCTCAGTAGCTTGTTCATCCATGAGTTTGAATGCTTTGTAAATATCACGCAGATCTTTCTTATTGTATGCAATGGTTTCACTTGCCATTCCTTCGCTCCAATATCTCGATCGCTGTTAATATGTCGTCCGCATCAACCCATTCACTCATCGGTATATGTGTGGCAATTGCCAACTCAACCAATAATCTGCTTAGGCTTCCTGCTTTGTGGCTTTTGGGTCTGCATCACCAACAATGACATCGGCTACAGTTTCCATCCAAATATCCATTGGTTTGACTGGCTTGCTTCCGGCAATTTCACGCTTATGAGCATGATAAGCCAAAAACATAAGATCCCAAATGCCAAGTTTTTCACTTGCTTGCCCAATGGTATTTCCTGTCTGCTTTTCCCATTTTGCCCACTCAGGCGGTTGGGCAATGTAAGTTGCTTGCTCGCCTGAGTTATATTCAATTGTAATTGGTAGTTTCATTTTGCTCCCGTTGTTAGATTTTAACTAAATGTTTCTACTACTGCGCCCTTTGATACTGTGAAAGTAAAAGAAACAGTTTGAGCATCAATACCAGATCCACCAGCTGTTGGAAATTCTGGCTTTACTGGAAACACAAATTGTGCGCCAGTTGCAGCTGTAAGTGTGATTGAAATGTCTGTGTCTGGTGCTGATTCAGCAGCTGCCCAAAGTGCTTCGCAAACAGAGTTTGCTTTGCCCCAATCTGCCAACATGTCTAACTGGAATGTTCCAGAGATGTTTGTGGTTTTATAAGCCTCGCCATCAAGGGTTTGATAAACCTGACGCTCATTGACTTTTGTTAAAATTGCGTTAGTCGCTTGTGCTTCGATGTCTGTTCCACCTGTGAAAGACAACGATATATCACGACCAGTTATTACTGTGGTTGCCATGATTCTCCTTATGCGGTTTGTGTGTAGTAGGTAGATACTCGAACATCTGCGATTAGCAGCGTTGATGCTCCAACTGTGCTTACTGTTGGTCTTTCGACCGAGCTGACAACATATCCGGTTGGGATAACTGCCAGAACACTCATGATTAACTGCTCGATATTGTCGAGCGATGCAGGATTGCTGTTATAAGCAACTGCAACTGAAATTGTAAAATTGATCTTTGCATGAATTGTAGTTTTGTTAATTGTTTCCAATTCAAGATAAGGACTATCTGGAACTACCACCACGGCTGGCGGAATAACTGTTTCTGGAACAAATGAATAAACATTTCCAGCCACGCCAGCAAGTGCGGTTGCTAAAGGTGTCCTAATGCTTGAAAGAATTGTTGATGCTGGCATTTATTGGCACATGCTTTCAACATCAAGATAAGGCCCAAGTAATCCTACGCAACGATTAAATAAACTTCTGCCCATTTTAAATGGAGTTGCTGTAAAATCTACTCCTTCGATTTGTCCTCCTGATGCAACTCTTGATTGGAAGACTTCGACTGATACAACATAGACAGCTGATTCAACACTTTTGTTTCCAACATAAGTTGATGCGCTAGATAGGGTTGCAGTTCCGCTAGGTATAACATTTGCCTCATCGACATCGGCATTTGTGATCGCAGCTTCGAAGGTATATTGTCCAAGATTTTGATCAAGAACAGTTCTTGTTCCATTGTAAGGTGATCCGCACCCTGCGATGACGACTGATTGTCCTTCGGTAAATTCATGAATGCCAAGTGTAGTGAAAGTGGCGACATTGTTTGTCAGCGACACTTTTTGGATTGGACTTTTGAATGAAACTAACATTGGCAGAATTGTGTTTTCTGCGGTGTCGATAATGCCGTTTAAGTATGTATCATCATAAAGAGCTGACGACACACCAAGCACACTTCTTAACTGACTGGCAGTAATAATGGTTGGCATGTCGTCCTCTCTTAACTCCCATTTATAGCTGCCTGAGATCGGGAGCAACCTCAGGCATGACCTATTAGGTTAGGTTAAAGCGTCGAACTCCACCTGCGACCAAAACGCCACAAGCTAAATATCCGTAAAGCATTGTTTCGATTTCGCCACTTACCACAGCATTTGTTGAAAGTTGTAGTGTTGGTGATTCGTAAATTGCAACAGATGATGGAACTACAATAAATGCAGATTCATCAATTGAAGTTGAAACAGCCTTATTTGAAACATAAAGATCAAGACCCATTACATTTCCACGAAGGCTTTGTGTTGATGCTGAACCAGCAGCATTTTGTGGCTGTGATGCTGAGAAAATTGGACGCTTGCTTGAATCTTGAGCACCAATTAAAAGACCCCATTGGCTAGTTCCAGCAATGTAGCGTGTTGCTAACTCACCTGTTGCAAGGTAAGCAGCTGGTGCTTCAGTCTTAACATAAGCAACAATTCCATCAACAGTTGCATCTTGCGCTGTTGCTTGTGTTCCTCCAGCAGTAAGAGCTGCAATAACAGCAGCTTCGGTTGCGCCAGCATAAGCACGACGCATGTTTTCCAGCATAGCGTCATAAAAGCTGGGATCTGCACGATCAAACAACTCAACTGAATAGCGTTGTAATCCAGCATATTTTTTGACGGTTAAATTAACATAACTTGAAACAATTCCTGTTTCGCTTGGAGCATCGGCTTCGGCTGTTTCTGCAACTGTTCCATTTGTTGTAATTTTTGGAACTGAAATTTGCATTCCTGAATTTGGCAATCTGCGAGATCCAATTGCATCAATTGCAGCACGATTTCCAATTGATGTATCAACAACAGTTGAAACATATTGAATTGGCTTGAATGCTGGGTTTGTTGTAAAAGAATCATCAGCAGCAGTAATTAATTTGGCAGCTTCTGATTTTGCATGTGCAACATATTGAGCAGAATCAAAATTGCCCATTGATGCTTTGATTGAATGCTCTAGGAATCGAGCTTGTGATGTAATTGGTGAGCGTGGCTTTGTATAAGCAACTGGTTGCGTTGCTTGAACTGCCACAGGCTCAGATTTTGCAGCTTCTACCGCTTCGGTGGCGATAGGAGCTTCTGAGTTAGTGTCAGACACTTTTTCCTCCTGTTTTGTTTGATCCTCAGCGGTTGCTTCGGAATTCTGGTTTTCGCTGGCTGCAACTTCGGCAACCCTTGCACTATCAATGGCAGGATCGGCAACAAGGCTAACTTCAACAAGTTTTGATGCTTTAACACGCATCACGCCCTTGCTGCTATCCCAATCATCGACAATCACGCCAACGCTAAATCCATCTCTTAAACCTTCGGCTGCTTCAAGCAAACTGTCATCGCCAGCAATAGTTCCGGCAATCTTGAATGTTGCCTCAATGCCTTTATCGTCAGCTGTAATGTCTATCATTTTGCCAATAGGACGAGTGCGATCATGCTCAAGTAATAATTTGATTGGCTTGCTGAAATCAATGCTGTTTTTTTCAAATAATGTTGCGCCAGCACTTGTGATGCCTTTTTCATCCCAAGACACAATTGTGCCTGAAATTGTGCGCTTGCGATTATCTGCAGCGGTTAATGTAATTGGGAAATCAATTCTCATCGAATTAAATCCTCCTCCTCTTGTATTTGCTCGACACTCATTGCGCCAATGCGATTTAAGATTTCATAAACTTGCGCTCGCTCTAACGCAGATCCACGCAAGAAATCATCTAAGTCGAATCTGACTTCAACGCCATTTGGCACAAAATCAACCATTGACAATCTTTGTTCAATTGATGTCAAAATTGGTCGTAATGAAAAATCAATAAGTGCTTTTCTTTCAGCTGTCATGTTGCTGTAAGTCATGCTGGTAGTTTCTGCTGAAACAAAACTTGCCGGAATGCCCGTTGCTCTCGAGATTTCTAGAGCGAGGTATTGACGACCCTCATTGAGTTGAAGTTTTGCTGGATCAAAACCTAATGTTTGCAATTCGACATCAGCATTTAAGAATGCAGTTGATCTTGTTGATCTGCTGGCTTTCCATGATTCTAACAATCTTGTAATTCGCTCTGGTGTTAAATTTGTGCCATTTGATTTTAAGACCATTGTTGGAACTGGCTCTTTGGCGTATAATTCAGCCGCTTTTTCTAATTCCAATGCAGCTCTGATTGTGCGACCTGCTCGGTTTAATAATCCTTCATCAAGTCCATTGAATACAACTAAACTGCCAACACCATAAAGCGGAACTTCTGCGCCATCAACTCTATAAAATAAAATTTCCGTTTGATTGGCATTTAATTGATAAGTAATTCTATCCGGTGCAACTCTTGTCCATGCTCTTACTCTTGCGCCATCGGATTCTGAATATGAATCTAAAACCTGACCATAAGCAAATCCTGTAAATAATAAATCCTCAGCAATCCAAGCATAAGTTGCTGATCCGGGAATTCTTGGATCTGGTTGCATTAAAACTCTTGCTGGTCTTAAATGCTCTTTTGTGAAATGATTATAAGTTTCAACTGGCAATGATCCAACTGTTGAGCAAATTATATTTCGTGCTCTTGCCAATGCAGGAACAGACATTGCTTGTTCTCTTGTAGCTGTTTGACTTCCATAAAGCATTCCGCCAATTGCAGCTTGTAAATTGTATGGAGCATAAGAAGCAGCAACATCTGTTGTTGGTGCAATTGTCTGATTTGTCAGGAAACGATCAAATAATCCCATTTGGACATAATATACCATAATGTCCGAATTATGCGATTTGTATGTCAATTTCCGTTTCTGCTTGTGTCGCAAAATAGGTTGCTAATGCCGAAGCGACAGCTGCACAAACTGCCACTCGACTTGCACGCCTTCCAATGATCCACGACCCATCCCCATAGGGTAGTTTTGCAGCGGAAAGAGTTTGTTGGGTCAGTTCATCCTGCCCACCATGTTGTAATCGATGACTATTGATCGCCCCAAGCCACCGATCGCAACTTTCAGCATATATCGCCCCATCCATGTTAGTGCAGGAAAATCCAGCAGGGATTAACCGACTTGCGACGGCTTGTGCAGTCCTTGCTGAATAAGCGATAGTCTGAACATTATATTTTCTTACATAAGGTGCAATGTCATTTGCGACCGCTAAATCATTTATTGAATAATCATTTGACCAAGTATGCAATAAAACTAAATTGAATTTTTCTCCTGGCAATCTTTGTGTCGCAGTTAAAGCTGCAAATTTTCTGTCCGGCGATAAATCTAAACCAAACCAAGTCGGTTGCTCAGGATCTAATGGTATTGGATTGGTCTGACATAAAGCCCACTTTTGTGCATCAATTGCGCTGTTAATTGTATCTACCCATTGAGCAAGCACTTCGGTTCTAACAATATCTGCTGGATCATGAATTACAGCTTTAAGATTATCTGGATGAATTGTTATTCCTAATGATGGGTTGGCTTGAGCAAATGCACTCCAATTAATCTCGCCTGACGGAAGCAAGATTGGAGCATCGGGTTCAGCACTCCACTCAAACCAACCAATCGGATCGTTGGTTGTAGCTGAAGCCAACGCCCTCTCACGCAATTTGTTTAAGATTACGGAATGCTGATCTCCTGCTGAGGAATAAACCCAAACCTGCGGATTCTTAGCAGCCATCATTGAATAACGCATTGATGACCAAGCATCCTCATCTTTATATTCTCGAAGCTCATCAAGATGGATGGTTTCAGGTTTTGATAATCCTCTCGCAGCATTGTTTGCAGCCTTTACAACAAATCGTCTATTGCCAAACAGCTCTATTTCCTCAGCACCATGTTGCCATCGGATTTTCTTAACCTCTTTTTCAAGTCTTGGGTTTGTTTCAATTAAGCCAACGATCTGCCTAAAAGTTTCAAGTGATGTTGTAAGTCTGTGAGCTGATGCAAGTTGCAAACCCTCACCCCATACAAACATTCCGGTTAAGATCCGAAGCATCATCAAAGTCGATTTGCCTTGCTGTCTAGCCATAATCAAACCCAGTTCAGAATGAGCCCACCGCCCATCCTCACGCACTTTGTGGCCATGTATGCAGACAAAGCGTTGCCATTCCATCAAGTTAATTCCAAGTTCAGTTGCAAAATCGATCATCTCTTGACCCTTGCTCGGTAAATCATTGAGTTTTGAGCATATTCGTGGAGTTTGCACACCTCCTAAAATCGATCCAGTCCGATCTAATTGGATTACTTCAGAATTAGTCATGACGGATTTGATTGTGTCGGATCGTGGCTGATTGAGGTGTTTCGTGGGTTAGAAAAGGAACGGGGGGTCGGTGGTGTCGGTGCGCTCACAAAAAAACGCCCTCCCTTGCTTAAATTACATCTACGACATGAAGCAACTAAATTATCATCAGTATCAAGCCCACCTAATCGTCTTGGAATGACATGATCTACTGTTGTAGCTTCTTGATTGCAGTATTGGCAAATGAATTGATCCCTTCTCAAGATCCTACTGCGAATAGATCGCCAACGATGGGTTGATCCGCTAGATCTTAATGCACTCTTACTCAATACCATCCCTTAATCTTATGATGTGCTAAAGCATTACATGGATTATCATAACGCTGCTTGATATATTTTAATCCCCAATCGATTTGTTTGAATCCATTAACAGTTAATAAATACTTTGATCTACCTTGAGGAATACCATAATGACTTCCATTACGGCTTTTAGGGTTCCATCTACTTTCCTTATACCAAAGCTCATCTAAACAATAAAATTGATCTAAATCATTAAGCTGTATGAAAGCCCATTGACGATAATGATTTATTGAAGGCTGAACGGAATATGCTTTTTCAAAGCCTAAAATGTTGGCTAAACATAGAGCTATCCCAATTAGCGAGCACCTTGCGAACCTCCCCCTTCGGGGTTCGCCTTTTGGCTTTGAGAGCCAATGCTCTTTATAGCGTATCATATGATTCCAAATTCAACGGCGTGTCTTGCATAAATTGCAACAATTTTAAAATCATCTGTATCAAGCCAGTTTTCATCCCAACCATTCATATTGACATCCATCCTATATATTTGGCATCAGGATTATCAGCAAGCCATTCTTTATGCAGCTCATTCTGATAAGCCCAATTTATTTCATGTTCTCCTTGATCATGAGAATCGCACATGTATAGCACTCCTTATCTGCAAACATCCAAGCACCGCATTTATTGCAGCGCATAACTGGCTCTTGCGTATCGGTCGATTCAGCTTCATTCTTAACACCCACGCCACAACATTTAAGGCATTGATAAACCCTAAATCCTTCATGGGTTTCGTATCCATCAAGCCAAATGAATTCGGTATTGGCTGAGCAGAAGTTGCATCTAAATTTAACCACGCTTTCCTGCCCAACCACTACCTTCAAAGATTGCTGGCACAGCTGTATAAACACGCCTCATAATTGTTCCACATACTTGACAATTAGGAGTTTTATGATCCATAGGTAATTCCACTACAATTGCAATTTCCTCACCCGGACATTCGTATTCGTAATTAGGCATTATAAGGAATCCGATTGATCGTGTGGCATACATAGCATCGAAGCAGATCGCCCTCATGAAGTAATCTGTCATCGTTGCATGTATCGCAACGAATTGTTGATGGCTCGACTTTAACTCCTTGATCTGTGAAGGTAGCAGTTAAACCAGAGCCGTCAATAATTTGTAATTCACCCATTTATTCACCTCCCTTGCCTTGTTCAACATCAGATGGAAACCACCAGCTTCCATTGTCTTGTAATTTGCCCCAAATTGCATCACATTGTTCTGCTTTTGCAGCTGTGCAAACATAGCCGTAATAGGGCTTACCAGTTTTAGCTGTTCCTTGTTTCAAAATCATTAAGCCATGTATGCATGTTTGTTCATTGGGTTTGCTAGGTATGTTTTGTATTGCTTCTCCAACCGACCATGCTCCCGAACTATCTCCTGATTTATTATCATTCGCAAATGATTTTCTGAGTGCCATTTCAATAATTTTCGAATTGCCACTCTTGCCATAAATGTTTTTATTTGGTTCATTATTCACCTTTTTCATATCGTCTTTGGTTGCAGTTTTGTCGGACCCTTTTAAATTAAGAATTGCCCTACCCAATGCGCTGGTAGATGTATCCTCGACATAAAATTTTTTCATATTTGGAATATATGTTTCTCTTGATCCGAAGGCAATGTTTGAAGCTGCTGGAGAACTATCTTTGGAATCTCGCCATAAAGTTGCTTGAACCAAAACATATCCCTTTTCAGGATCATGACTAATGACTGAAATATCGGATCTACCCATTGGATAATTGGCAATAAACCATTTGTTAAGTGTTGCCACATCCTCATAATCCTCTAAATTAAAAGCCATTATTTATCACCCCATTCAAACTGCTCATCTTTAACTGCTTCGAGGACTGTGTTATAAACAGCCCCATAGGCGATGAAGTCTTTGATGCTGTCGTAATGATCTGAGGTTTCACTAAGCCGAGAAACTTTGACCAACGCCATACATAAAGAAACTTGATGTGGTGTGATTGGGAAATCCAAATATGCAGACCAAAGACCTGCAATTCGTTTGTGGTTATAGTATGGATGTCCATAAACACTTCCACGCTGTTGCAGCGTAATAATGACTTCATCAAGCAGCTGTTCAGTTTTTGTCATAATCAAATATTTCATCTGACTTGCGCTTTGTTTCAGCCATTCGGCGGTGCATATTCCAGCCATCCGCCCGACCCTTCCAATAACCATTTTGGAATGCGGTTTCTTTAATTTCATGAATAATCCATGCGCCAATACCCAAGCCCATAAATATCCACGCCAGTTGTAGCATGTCATCCTTTACTGTCATGTTGCTCCCTTACATATCCACAGCTTTTGTGGATGCATAAAGTATGACCTAAAGCAAGGACGCTTGGTTAATTACTTTCGGTGTGTTTTATAACGATTAAATAACGCCAATATCCTCAAAATCATCGATATGGTCATCAATCGTGCGAGGCTGATAGTCTGTTTCACGCCCCATAATACCTTTTATTGTATCGGAAAGAGCCGTCATGATTGACTGGCACAAGCTCAACTGAATGACCACCCTTGCCAAAACTGAGAACAACAAACCCCATATTCCAATCGCCTGAAGCATATTTAAGATAACTTGCTTTATTTTTCTGATCCATAAGGTGACCAGCCTCGATGCCCCAAATCGTTGAATAACGGCCATTTAAGCCAGTTTGATGGCGGACTGCACCCTGCCTATGCGAATGCCCACAAATGGTGTTCAGTTGCCACTTTTTGGCCAAATTAAGGGCAGTTATACCGGCGTGCTTAGACATATTGCCCTCATCACCATGAGCGAGGAACCAATTTTTTTCAAAGGCAAAACCTCGGCGGTGGAATTTAATGCCAAGACTTGAGAAATCCATAAAGCGTTCATAAGTCAATTCAGGCAACCCAATCAATGATGGAGCACCTTTGAGCAATGTGGTGTAAAGCCGATCCGTATGATTCGATCTGACTATATCTGTCGTGCCTAAATCAAATAAAATGTCCTGAGCTAAAGATCTTTCCTGATCTAATGTTTCCGCAAATTCTAGTTTAGTCCCTTTTACCCAACGACTTTGAGAAGTGAAATCTAATTCATCACCACAATTTAATACAAAATCAAACTTTTCATGTTTGGACATTTTGATTAAGTTGGAAACTGCTTTTGGGTGGTGCAGAGGAATTTGCAGGTCTGGCACCACTAAATACCTGCGGTTGGCTTTAATTAATCGTCATCCTCATCGTCAGTTGGATCTATGGATGGGATGATCCCACCATCGCCCACAATCCAATCAGGAAAAGTCTTGTGTTCCGTCATCAGCCAAAATGCATGCTCAGGTGTGAATCCTGCTTTTCTAGCTGCTTTGTAGCATTCATGCAAAGCCATATAATGTTGATCGATTTTTGTTAATGGCTCAGGAGTTTGGCGAACGACTCGACGATTGATCTTTTTGCGTTTGATAGGTTTTCGGGTGTTCGCCATGACAAAAATTATCGCTGACTAATTAAGACAAACAGATCATCGACACGCTGTTCCAGTCTAGTAATCTGATCCTTCATGCTTGTGCCTGAGTTCGGCTTTAACTCGGCTAAATAGGATTTAATAACCCAGCGCAGACCCATCAACAAACTTGTGAATATGGCGCAAACGCCAACGACTATACCAACCCAAGATTCTACGCTCATTTGGCATTGATGCCATAATCTGCTTCGCTCCCCGAATTTGGATCAATTGCTTTTGCTAATGGTGCAACTAATGCGCCAGCAAGGATTGCTAACTCTGGTCGGATATCAGTAACGATGGCGAGTGCCACAGTAATACCGGAAGCTGCAACAGCTCTCAAATATGACTTAATTGCTGCTTTGTGTTTTTTGTTTAGTTTCATGCTTTGCCTCCTAGTAGTGGGATGTTGAAAAACTCGCCTGATTTGTTTGGATAAAATGAAATATGAATGTGCTTAGTATGAGGATTGATACCCTTATATTTTCGCCAACGCCAATTCAATAATTTGCTAGCAATATGATGATTATGAATTACATATTTGATTCGTTTGTCTGTTTTGCTAGCAAGTCTGATCTGATCGGCAAGATAGGCAGATATGCCTTCGGCTTGACCTAAATCAGCTGTAATGTCGATGGCACAAACTTCGCCGGAAGGTAATGGGTTATGATCTGAAACCTTTGATCTCATTTGATGTTGTGCCGATGCTATCCAGCCATCACTTTTACGGCTGCGATCTGGAAAACAATCAT
>Ga0214923_10005319_pt1 | contig 15046 bp, 9 predicted proteins | sample LL1510_MetaG_FD_177993 | JGI IMG/M metagenome (GOLD analysis project Ga0214923, IMG submission 177993) | Freshwater microbial communities from Lake Lanier, Atlanta, Georgia, United States - LL-1510 | ecosystem: Environmental > Aquatic > Freshwater > Lake | place: USA: Georgia | collected 2015-10-15 | reverse complement strand
GCGTTGCCAAAGAGTGGTTTCCTCACGAGATGATTCCATATAGTCGCGGCAAAGATTTTGTGCCAGGCGAACAATGGAATGATTCAGACTCAGACTTTGGCTCTGATGAAATAAAAATGTCCGATGCGGTTCGGGGCTCTCTTTTCGTCAATTTGCTAACCGAAGATAATTTGCCGTACTACTCGCGTGACATCAATCGACTTTTTGGCAACGACGGCGCATATGGCGAGTGGGGTCGAAACTGGACGGCCGAAGAAGGTCGCCACTCAATTGTCATTCGTGATTATTTGACAGTGACGCGTGCACTTGACCCAGTTGCTCTTGAACGCGGTCGAATGCAACAGGTGCGTGGTGGTCAAGTGCCCGCGCCGCTCGACCTGTTCGAGGCAATCGCTTACGTCAGCATGCAAGAACTCGCCACGCGTATCGCCCATCGCAACACCGGCAAACTGATCGAAGATCAAGTCGGCGAGGCGATTATGTCGCGAGTCGGCAACGACGAGAATTTGCATTATTTGTTTTACCGCGACTTGACGAGTGCGGCGATCGCAGTAGACCCGTCGAGCATGGTCATCGGCATCGAGCGAGCGGTGCGAACCTTCGCGATGCCTGGCACCGGCATCCCAGACTTCGAGCGACTCTCGCGCGAAATCGCCCGTGCCGGCATTTATGATTTGTTAATTCATCACGACCAAATATTGCAACCAGTGGTGATGCGTCATTGGAAACTCGACCAATTGACGGGTCTTAGCGACGAGGCCGAAAAGGCGCGTGAAGCCTTGTTTAAGCGAATTGACCGCATCGGCAAGGTCGGGGCCAAGATGGCCTCTGAGCGGGTCAGCGCCTAACCGCATTCTGGTTCGGAATTTTAAATTTCTAGAGCGTCAACAAGTGGGACGTTCGACATTCGAATTGCTCCAGACTCAGTTATCAAAACCTGCTCTTCGATTTTTACGCCCTCTCGGCCGCCAACTTCGCCAATATAACTTTCAACGCAGACGCACATGTTTTCTTCAAACACACCGTCGTAGCCCCAGTCATCGAAGTCGATTGCATATGCCACAGTTGGGCTTTCGTCGACCATGCCTGCACCGTGGATCATCAACATGTATCTGTTCGGAAGAAACTTTTCAGGTACTGGCCAGCACTGCTCTGCAAAATCCCTGAACGAAAGCCCAGGTTTGATCAGGTCGATGTTGGTCAGCAACTGTTCTTGGGCGATGTCATAGAGCATCCGTTGATTTGAAGTGGGCTTTTTGCCGGGGCAAACGTAGGTGCGAGATATGTCTGCAAGATAACCCATCGGTCCGACCATGTCAGTATCAAACGCAACGATTTCGCCCGCTTCGATTATTTTGTTGCCAGATTCTTGAAACCATGGATTTGTTCGTTGTCCTGACGCGAGAAGACGACACTCGATCCATTCGCCGTCATGGGCGATGTTGTTGTCATGTAGAACGCCCCAGAGTTGGTTCTCGGTGATGCCAGGTTTGATTGACTCGCGCATGCGATTGACCGATACATCGCAAACATCTATTGCGAGCTGCAAACATTGAATCTCTTCGGGCAACTTGATCATGCGTGCTTTTTCGATGGGCTCTTGGGCGTCAAATAGTGAGATACCAGCATCGATAAAGTGCTTCGCTGCCCATGGTTCACAACGGTCAACAGCCATTCTTTGATCGGCGCCTCCGTATTGTCGCATCAGCGAGATGATGTCACGCGACCACAGTTCTATTTTCTCTTCTGATCGTGGGCCTGTCATGAAATAAAAATTAGAGACGCCGGTTCGCAACTCGTCGATGGTTTCAAGACCTTCCGATAGGTGTTTGCCGGTGCCGTATTCGAACATGACGACTGGCCCATCAATCGGGACAAAGACGTACCGGCCGGGAGCATGCATTGTCCATACCATCATGTTGCGTGAGCCGGTTGCGTATCGAATATTCATCGGGTCGCTCAAAAGGGCGGCCCCGTAGCCGTGATTAGCAAGTTGCTGACGAAGTTTTGCGAGACGACCCAACCGAAGTCTGACTTCGTTGATTTCTGAGATGCGACCTTGAACGTCAATCGCCAATTCGGCGATGTGTGGCGTGAATGAATTCGAATAAAAAGATTCTCGTGAAGTTGTCGGGCGTTGTTGAGCAGACCCGTAGATGCGACTCACTGCTCCCATGGTGGTGTCCAGTCTCCGTCGAGTCGCATTGAGATCTTGGCGTCGTCTTCGATTCGCTTGACAACATGCAATTCGGCGGCGTTTGCGCCGTATCGCTCTTTGGCTAATGAAAAAGCATTTCGTGCGGCGTCAGTCATCGGCAGAGAAGCCGTGACGGCCGAGCCGAGTTCTTTGATTAGATTGAGATCCTTCATGCAGAGGTCCAGCGAAAACGACGGGTCATAATGTCCGGCGAATATTGATGGAGCATCGTGCCTAGCGACAAAACTATCGCCGACACTCTCTTTGATTGCATGCCAAAGAGTGCCTAGTTCAACACCGTTGCCGATTCCGATTGCGAAACCTTCGCCGAGCGCCGCTGCGGCGATGAACCACAATTGATTGGTTACGAGTTTCACGACATTTCCAGTACCTCTCGGGCCACAGTGAATTACAAGTCCGAGATGATTGAGAACAGGTGTAACTTTTGCGACCGAGTCAAGATCGCCGCCGATGAAAAGTGTGAGTTTGCCGTTTCGCGCACCATCGACGGCGCCTGTGACCGGACAATCGACCACTTGAACACCAATTGGCGCAGATGTGGCAATTGCTTCGATTAATTCTTTTCGATTTGTCGTGAGATCAACCCATATTGATCCTGATTTTAGACTTGCAAGCGCGCCGTTGTCGCCAGTCATAACGGCCTCGACATGGTCGGGCCGAGGCAAAGACGTGAGAAAAATTTCTGCGCCGATTGCGCATTCAGCGGCTGATTTTGCCGCATGTGCGCCATGATCAACCACGCGCTTCAGAGATTGCTCATTGATATCGAAGGCTGTGACTTGATATCCAGCGTGAACCAAACGAAGACACATTGGCGCGCCCATATTGCCGCAGCCAATAAAGCCAATTTTTGGTTTTGAGTGGTCCACGTCTTTTGCCCGATTCATCTTCACATTGACAATAATTGATAGATACATATTTGAACACACATGAGAGACCTATATACGTGGATATAATTTCGGCGGACATGAACAAAACTAATATCAAGGCCGAAGTTTCGGATACTTGGCTTCGTGCATTTGTTGCCGCGACTCGGTGCGGCAGTTTTAGCGCTGCTGCGAATCACTTGGGCGTCGGTCAGTCGGCGATCACACATTCTGTTGCCCGCCTAGAAAAAGCCTTGGGCGTAAGGCTTTTTATCAGAACATCTGATGGAATATTGCCTACTGCTCAAGGTGCGAGTCTTTTTGAAAGAATCGCACAGCCATATGTCGAAATTGACAAAGCTGTTGATCTTGCTCGACCAAACCAAGACGACCCAAGCGTCACGCTCTCGGTGTCTACCTCGCTAGCTACATATTGGTTGATGCGGAGGTTGGCGAAATATAAGCGCGAACATCCGTCGGTGCATTTAAGAATAATCACTCGCGATACTGATGCTTCGGTGGGCATCGACGATGCCGACCTATGGATTCCGCTTGGCAACGTAGATCGAGCTGACCTAGTTGCAACGAGGTTTTGTGACGAAGAGGTTGGCGCTGTGGCGGCTCCGGATATTGCCGAACAAATTAATAGAGATGGCTTGCAATCAATTTCGAAAGCGCGTCTGATCAATCTTGAACAACGATTTTCAGCCAGGTTCAGTTGGCAAATGTGGTTTGATCATTATGATTTCGAGGGTGACAACCTTGACATAGCTTACGAGTCAAATGACTATTCGTTGGTATTACAGGCCGCAATTGACGGTGAGGGTGTCGCGATCGGCTGGACGCACCTGGTCGCAGACCTTCTCAACGACGGAAAATTGGTACGTGTAGGCGGAACCATTCGAACGCACAATCCATTTCAGATTCTTTATCGCAAAGGCCTGCCACTGAGCGAGGCAACGGCGTCTGTGTTGGATTGGATGACAAAACAAGGTCAAGAAACACTTTCGGTTGATTGACTCGACGAGTCAGGCATCACTTTTTGTCACGGCCGCCATTGATTCTATTCCGAACCGAATCGCTCAAAATAGCCTGAAAAATTAGTTATCTCGTCGAGTTGTGACGTAATGTTTTTTCGTGAAGTGAATTTGGTCATTAATTTAATTCACTAGCAGAACGAAAAATAGCCAAAATAAAAACTTACGGGGGATCAATGTCAACAATTGAGCAAACTACAAAAGAAGTCTCGGCAAATGGTTTGTCGCGACGCCATTTCATTCAGGCAGTAGCAGCAACGGGTGTGGCAATTCCGTTTGCACAAATGATCGGTGGCTCGGGTGCAGGTGCAGCCGGTGGAACATTAAAAATCGCAACAGGCAAGCAAGAGCATGTCGCGGCACCATGGGAAACCTCGGGTGGCAGTCTTTTTATCTTGAGCATGGTTGGCGAATGGCTTTGCTATCAGAAGCCCGACGGACTTCTTGAGGCACGCATTGCTGAGAGTTGGACATCATCTTCAGACGCGAAGCAGTGGAGTTTCAAAATTCGTCAAGGAGTGAAATTTAATGATGGCACGGCACTTACTGCTGATGATGTTGTTTACACTTTCACGTCTATTTTTGACAAGACAATCACAAAAGGTGTTTCACGTAGCAAAGGAAACTACGACAACATTCTTGATCCAAAAGGTGTAGTCAAAGTCGACGCCAACACTGTGCAATTTAACTTACTGCAAGCAGTGGCGAACTTTCCTTACTTTGTTTCATCGGCCGCGTACGGCATGTGCATAATCAAGAAAGGTGCATTCGGTGGCGCAGGTTGGGAAAAGACGATGATCTCGGCTGGCCCGTGGAAGATGGTGAGCCATGTCAATACCGAAACAACTGTCTACGAAAAGAATCCTTATTACTGGGATACAAAATTCAATCCTGGTTTCGACAAAGTCGAGTTGATTCAGTATCTCTCGGCAGCAACTGCGGTGCCATTGTTGAAGACAGGCAAACTTGACTACATCGCGGCCCTCGAGGCAGCAGACGCCCTTGCTCTCGATAAATCAAAGTTCAATGTCACTACTACGAAAATGGGCGCTGGCGGCTTGCATGCACACATGCGATCGAACTTTGGTCCATTTCAGGACAAGCGAGTCCGTGAAGCAGCCGCATTGACGATCGATCGTGTCGGCTACATCAAGGGCGTGCTCAAGGGTCTCGGTGGTGTGATCGCAAACGACAGTGTCATGGACGCGTATCCATCGGCCGACAAGTCGGTGCCGCAACGCAAGCAAGATCTTGCTCGTGCAAAAGCATTGATGAAAGAGGCGGGTGTGCCAAATGGTTTCAAGGTTGATCTTTCATCTTGGGCACGTGATGACATCAACAAGTATGCGAAATTAATCAAGACATCTTTTGCCAAAATTGGCATCAAGGTGAACTTGGTGATTGACGGTTCAGATGGCGGCTCGGCGGTTTATTACACATACGATCCGTATCCATCGAAGCCGGGCAAAGTCAACCAATTCGACAACCACTCTTGGTTGGCGTCAAATTTGGGAATCACCGAATGGTCGGGTCGAGGTGTGCCAGATACATACCTGATGCGCGAATATCGATCGACGGGTGACTGGAGCGGTTGCATGCTTGATAGTCGTGAAATGGATGCTGCGGTTGATGCCTACCTGCAGGCGCTTTCGGCATCGGCAAAGAAGAAAGCAAGCAAAAAGATTCAAGAAGTGAGTCTTGCCGAGACACCATATTTGATCGTCAATACAGCGATCAATGTCACGGCCGCCCGCAAGACCGTGACCGGTATGGAAATCAACGGAATGCTTCAAATCGATTGTCGTAAGGCAAAAGAGGTTTAAGAATTACGTGTAAGTAGGGCTTAATTTCCCTGGATAAGGCAAATACATAACGAATTCTGGGCTCAGAATTCAACCCGATTTTGAGCCCAGATTCGCACTAGTTCACTCCAGCTCGGCCAGCCAATTGGTGGGCTTGCAGGGGTGTGTCGTTTGACATATAGTGTCAGGACGGCTTGGTGGGGTCGTGAGTTGAATTTAAGTTCACCATTTGTACTATCCAAAAAAGGGGAAATTAAATAATGTCAACAATTGAGCAAACAGCAAATGAAGTTTCGACAAACGGTTTGTCGCGACGCCATTTCATTCAGGCAGCAGCGGCAACGGGTGTAGCAATTCCTTTTGCTCAAATGATCGGTGGATCATCTGTAGGTGCGGCATCAACGACTTTGCGCTTGGCTTCGGGCAAGCAAGAGCACGTCATCGCCCCATGGGAAACCTCAGGTGGAAGCCTTTTTGCATTGAGCATGGTCGGCGAATGGCTTACTTGGCAGTTGCCAAACGGCAAACTCGAGCCACGAATTGCCGAATCATGGACATCTTCAGCTGATGCAAAACAATGGGTTTTCAAAATTCGTCAAGGTGTCAAGTTCAACGACGGTACTCCGTTAACAGTTGACGATGTCGTTTACACATATCAGGTGATCTTCGACAAAGTTGCGACAAAAGGTATTTCACGTAGCAAAGGCAACTACGACAATATTTTGGACGCAAAAGGTGTCGTAAAGGTTGACGCAAACACGGTACAGTTCAATTTGCTTCAGGCAAACGGTAACTTCCCGTATTTCGTTTCGTCAGCGTGCTACGGAATGTGCATCATCAAAAAGGGTGCGTTCGGTGGTGCAGGTTGGGAAAAGACGATGATTTCGGCCGGTCCATGGAAAATGGTCAGCCACACTCCAACTGAAATCACCGTCTATGAGAAAAACCCGTACTACTGGGACACAAAATTCAAGCCTGGCTACGACAAGGTTGAACTGATTCAGTTCGTTTCTGCAGCTACTGCAGTACCGCTATTGAAGACCGGCAAACTCGATTTCATCGGCGCAATGGAAGCCGCAGACGCGTTGACACTTGACAAGAACAAGTTCACGGTCAACACGCTTCCTGCTGGTGCAGGCTTTGCTCACGTACATATGCGTACGAACTTCGGTCCTTTCCAGGACAAGCGAATTCGTCAGGCAGCGGCGTTGACAATCGACCGACCAGGTTATGTCAATGGCGTTATGAAGGGTCTCGGTGGCATTGTCGGTAACGACAGCGTCATGGATCCGTATCCGACTGCAGACAAGTCGGTGCCTCAGCGTAAGCAAGACCTCGCAAAGGCAAAAGAATTGATGAAGGCTGCGGGTGTTCCGAACGGTTTCAAAGTTGACTTGTCAACTTGGGCTCGTGACGACATCAACAAGTACGCCAAATTGATCAAGACTTCGTTCGCCAAAATCGGCATCAAAGTAACTTTGTTCATCGACGGTTCAGATGGTGGCTCGGCTGTGTACTACACATACGATCCGTATCCATCGAAGCCAGGCAAGGTCAACCAATTCGACAACCACTCATGGTTGGCTTCGAACTTGGGCATCGTTGACTGGGCCGGCCGCGGTGTTCCGGACCAATACTTGATGCGAGAGTGGCGTTCAACAGGTGACTGGAGCGGTGCACAGCTCGACAGTCGCGTAATGGACGCAGCGATCGACGAATATTTGCAGGCACTTACACCTGCTGCCAAGAAGAAGGCAAGTAAGAAGATTCAAGAAGCCTCGCTCGACGAGACTCCTTATATTCTTGCTTACACCTCGAACTTGATTACAGCAGGTCGCAAGACGCTTACTGGCATGGTTGTTAACGGGATGGGTCAATACGACGCTCGTACCGCGAAATAATTAATAGCTAGCAAAAATTCAATAATCAAAGAGCCAGGGTTGAAAAACCCTGGCTCTTTTCTTTGTATCGATTGTTACTTCAATTGGTATTGAATATAAACTCAAGAAGGTTATGAAACGTTTTATCTTGAAGCGACTTGGACTTTCAGTCGTCACGGTATTTTTGGTGGCGGTAATCGTCTTTTTCTTGACCCATATTTTGCCGGGTAATGTCGCGCGCCAATATTTGGGTCGTGGGGCGACAGAAGAAGATCTGATTGAATTCAGACGGGTTTTTGGTCTTGATAAGCCACTTTTGAGCCAATTGTTTAACTGGATTCGAGACTTGTTGCAGGGTGACTTAGGTACGTCGATGCAGTATCGGGGCCCAGTGTCAGACTTGTTGATACCTGCAATTGGTTATTCGTCGAAACTGGCTGGTGTTGCATTCTTTCTGATCGTGCCGATCAGTATTGCGGGCGGTGTGATTGCAGCAATGAATCGCGGCAAAAAGGTGGACAGAATAATTACGGTGGGTGGGCTATCGGCTGCGGTAATCCCTGAGTTTGTTTGGGCAATCGTGTTGGTTTTGACTGTTGGGGTTACTTTTCAGATATTTCCGGTGACTGCCTTTCCTGACGAAGGCAGTCGAACAGTCTTGAACCAGATTTGGCACCTAATTTTGCCATCGATATCGCTGCTACTCGTGCTGTTTGGTTATATCGCAAGAATCGCCCGTGCGGGCGTAATCGAAGCTCTCGAGTCGGACTATATGCGCACGGCTGTATTGAAGGGTTTGACGCGCCGTCAGGCCGTGACAAAACATGTCTTGCGTAACGCATTGTTGCCGACGATTGCAGTGATCGCGTCTCAGGTGCCTTATTTGATCGGTGGCCTAATCGCAGTTGAGATCGTTTTTAATTATCCTGGCTTTGGCACGATTCTAAAAGGCGCGGTTGATGCGCGCGACTATGCGGTTTTGCAATCAGGAGTGATTATTTCAAGTCTCGTTATCGTCGGCTTTCAGTTGATCGCCGATATTTTATTCGCGGTGCTAAACCCTCGAATTAGACAAAAGGTTTCAGAGTGAACGAAAAAAAATTGAGCGCAATCGCCGAAAAATCAAACGAGGAGCGCCGCACGATTCGCCGCGAGCGTATGCAATTGGTGGTGCGCAACAAGACGTTTTTGATCGGTGCGATCATCCTTGGATTTTGGGTAATTTTGGCGATTTTTGGAAATTGGATTGCACCGCGTGGCGCATCGGATCAAGACTTTGAATACGTCTCGGTCGGGCCATCGTTAAAATACTGGTTCGGCACCGACGCCAACGGTCAAGACGTTCTGTCAAGGGTCATTCTCGGCACGCGTCTGATTGTCGTGATGTCATTTACCGCTACCGCTCTGGGCACAATTGCCGGCACTGCGCTCGGGCTTGCTGCGGGTTACTTCAAGGGAAAGTTCGACATGATCGTGATGCGACTTATCGAAGCAATTTCGGCGATACCAGTTTTGATCATCGCCTTGCTTGCAATTGCCGCACTTGAAGGTCGTTCGCCAACTCTGACGGTGATAGTTATTGGTTTCGTGTTCACGCCGAACATTGGGCGCACCGTTCGTGCCGCAGTTTTGGGTGAGTCTGAACTTGAATATGTAGCCGCAGCGAGATTGCGTACTGAACGCACTCCGCATATTTTATTTCGTGAAATTTTGCCGAATGTCTTGCCACCGATCATCGTCGAATTTACCGTGCGGCTGGGATATGCAATTTTTGCGATTGCTACGCTTTCATTTTTGGGTGCCGGTGTCGAATATGGATCTCCAAACTGGGGTACACAGATCGCCGAGAATTGGGGCAGCATTTATGCAAATGTTTGGTGGGCGACGGCGTTTCCGGCGTTGGCGATTGCGTCACTGGCAGTAAGCGTCAATTTGATTTCAGACAGTCTGCTTGAGGTTTTCGAGTTATGAGCCAGACCCCAACTCTTGAGTTGCGCAACCTTGAAGTTGCATACACGGTGCGCGGCATCGATCGTCAAGTACTGCGTGATGTTTCATTTTCGATCGCGCCAGGTGAAGCGTATGGTCTCGTGGGCGAGTCGGGTTGTGGCAAGTCGACGGCGGCCTTCGCGGCGATGCGTTATCTGCCCCGTAACGGCAAAATTACCGGTGGTTCGATCATGTTCGAGGGCAAAAACATCGTCGAAATGAGCGAAACTGACGTTGCCGAACTCAGACGATCTGCGATTTCAATGGTTTATCAAAACCCTGCGACGGCGCTCAATCCAACAATTCGGGTCGGAGATCAGGTCGCAGAAGTTTTTCAATTAAGTGGTGTCTCAAAACCAGATTCATTTTTGATGGCCGAAGAGGCGTTAGTCAAAGTTCAAATCGCCGATCCGGCACAAGTAATGCGACGATATGCACACCAATTGTCGGGTGGCATGGCTCAGCGCGTTGTTATCGCCATGGCGCTGGCATCGAATCCCCGTCTTTTGGTAATGGACGAACCAACCACGGGTCTTGACGCAACTGTTGAGGCTGAAGTGCTTGACTTGGTGCGAGAGTTGCGACGCGACACGGGTACCGCGGTTTTGTTTATCAGTCACAACCTTGGCGTGATTCGCCATATGTGTGACAGGGTTGGCGTGCTTTATGCAGGGGCATTGGTCGAGCAAGGTGCGACTGCAGATCTATTTAATAGTCCGAGCCACCCATACTCCGTTGGTTTGTTGAGATGCATACCTCGCGGCGGGTTGCACAAGAGCACCGACCGACTCGACACGATTCCTGGCACGCCGCCAGCACTAGGCACGAATTTTGACGGGTGTGTTTTCGCCGCACGATGTGCCCTCGCAGATGATAAATGTCGAACACAGTTGCCGCAGATGGTGACGATAAATAACTCGCATGTTGCGCGGTGCTTTCATAGTGATAAAGCGAGTTCGATGCCACGCACGGTTGAACAGATCGAATATTCACCACAAACGACCGTTAACACGGCACAGGCTGGCGACACGCTTTTGAACCTCAGTCATTTGTCGAAAGTTTTCACCCAGGATGGTCATCAGGTTCGAGTGATCAATGATGTTTCACTGACGCTTGGCGTTGGTGAAACGCTCGGACTCGTGGGTGAGTCTGGTTCGGGTAAGACGACGATTGCCAAACTCGTGTTGGGTCTGGTCTCGCCAGAAGAAGGCGGAGTGGTCACCCTCGACGGCAAAGGTCTCGCCAAAACTTTGAATCGACGAGATGTTCACGATGTCGGTGCGATGCAGATCGTGTTTCAAAACCCAGATCAAGCGTTGAATCGCCGTCACAGCGTGACCCGAATCGTCGGTCGTGCAGTTGAGAGGTTGCGAAACTTCAGCGTGCAGGCCGCTGTCGATCGCGCACATGAGTTGCTGTCAGGAATGCGTGTCGAAGCGACACTACATAGCGCACGACCAGTGCAATTGTCTGGAGGTTTGAAGCAGCGCGTGGCAATTTCTAGGGCGTTCGCTGGCTCGCCACAAATTGTTGTCTGTGACGAACCGACATCGGCGCTTGATGTTTCGGTACAGGCCGCCATTTTGAACTTGTTGGTCGACTTGCAGAAGCAAGATCAGACGAGTTTTATTTTTATTTCGCACGATTTGGGTGTCGTTCGATATATCTCTGATCGAATTGCGGTTCTTTACTTGGGTCGAGTGGTTGAGTTCGGCACTTCACAACGCGTGTTCAACGGGCCGTTTCATCCGTATACCGAAGCGTTGTTGTCATCGGTGCCAAATATCGACGGGTCGACACGCAAGCGAATTCCGCTTACTGGCGTCGTGCCGAGCCCGAGCAATCCGCCAAGTGGATGCGTGTTGAACCCTCGGTGCCCGCGCAAGGCAGGCTCGGGTTATGAGACCCTCTGTGAAACCGAAGAGCCGAACTTGACCGAAGTCGAGCCAGGGCATTTCATGCGCTGTCACATACCGGTCGGCAAACTCAAGCAACTGCAAAATTAGTTCGACGCCTTAGGGCGATTGTTGATTAGAGAGTGCTTAAGCGCGCATGCGTGAGCCAGATGGGTCTAGCACTGGCTCAAGTTGCAAAGATGCCGGTCGCATCTTGCCGATGATTTCAATTTCGAAACCAGTCGTGCCGGGTTTGGCAAGTTCGGCAGGGATGTAACCCATCGCAAGTGAGACGCCGCTGTAATGCGCATAGCCACCGCTGGTTATCCAACCCACGACTTTGCCACCGTGAAACACCGGTTCGTCGCCGATGACATCGGCTGGTCGATCTTTGTCGACATCGACCGTGAACATCACGAGTTTGCGCGCCGGGCCGGTTTTCATTTCGGCCTCGACGGCTGTGCGGCCAATGAACTCATGGTCGAATTTCATCGCGCGCTCCATGCCGGCCTCTAATGGCGTATAGATCGGTCGATATTCTCTGAACCAAGTGCCAAAGTTTTTTTCGAGACGCATTGTGATGAGGGCCCTGAAGCCGAACAGTCGCATGTCGAACTCTTTGCCGGCGTCCCAAATTAGATCGAACAAATAACGCTGATATTCGGGTGCGATCCAAATTTCGTACCCGAGGTCGCCCGTGTATGTCATGCGTGACAGCCACACTGGTGCGTTGCCGATGTTGACTCGGCGAAACGCCATAAACGGAAAGTCTTTTGTTGCCAACGACGTCGCGGTGAGTTTTTGCAGAACTTCGCGCGAACGCGGGCCTGCAACCGTGAGCCCGACCATCGAAAGTGCCAAAGTTTCGAAGCGAATTTGTGAGTTCTTCGGCATATGCGCCAAGAACCAACGCGGGTGGTGAATTTCGGCGGCTTGAGATCCGAATAGAAAGAATTCTTCGTCACCGATGCGTGAGATTGAGAACTCGCCAACAATTTTGCCTTCGGGGTTGAGCATCGCGGTCAGAACAGTGCGACCGATCTTGGGCAACGCATTGGTGAACAAGCCTTGTAGCCATGATGCGCAGCCAGCGCCACTGACTTTGTATTTGGCGAAGTTCGATGCCTCTGAAAAACCTACGCGTTCGCGGACTGCGCGCGATTCTTCGCCGACATTCTTAAATGCGTTCGATCGATAGAAAGTGACATCTTCGACTGGCTCTTTGCCCGGGTCTTGAAACCAAAGTGGGTGCTCGAGGCCGAAGCCTGCGCCCATGACGGCGTTGTGGGCGAGCAGACGATCGTAGATCGGTGTCGTGTGCAGTGGGCGCGCCGCGGTGAGTTCTTCGTTCGGAAACGTGATGCGAAAACGACGCGAATAATTTTCGCGAACTTTTGCGTTGGTGAATTCGAGGGTGGCGAAGTCTCCGTAGCGAGCGACATCCATACCCCAAATGTCGGCGCCTGGATCGCCGTGAACCATCCAATTGGCAAGCGAAAGACCGACGCCACCACCTTGTGAAAGGCCCGCCATAACGGCGCAAGCCGACCACATGCCCGGCATACCTTTGATCGGGCCGACCAACGGGTTGCCATCGGGCGAAAACGTGAACGGACCGTTGACAAATTTTTTGATGCCAGCACGGCCGACGGCAGGGAAGTGAGCGAAACCGCGTTCGAGTTCTGGCGCGATTCGTTCGAGATCGTGTGGCAGCAACTGAAACACGAAGTCCCACGGGGTTTCTTTTGGTGACCACGGACGATTGTTTTGTTCGTAAGTGCCGAGCAAAATGCTTTGACCTTCTTGTCGGGCGTAAATTTCGCCCGCGAAGTCGATCATGTGTGGCAACTCTTTGCCGTTGACGCGATTGAATTCGATAACTTCTTCCATTGGTTCTGTCATCAAATAATGGTGTTCCATTGCCAACACGGGTAACTCGAGACCGCACATGCGACCGACTTCACGCGCCCAAAGTCCACCGGCATTTACAACATGCTCGGCGTGAATCGTGTGGTCTTTGTCGGTGATGACATCCCATGTGCCGTCAGGGCGGTGGTTGAGAGCGGTGACCCAAGTGTTTGTGTAGACCTCGGCGCCGCGATTGCGTGCACAAATTGCATATGCGTGGGTTACGCCATAAGGGTCGACGCTGCCTTCGTCTTCGTCATAGAGCGCGCCGACAAAATATTTTTCTTCAAGTAGCGGATTCAACACTTTTGCTTCCTTGACAGAAATAATCTCCATTTTCATTCCCAAATAGCGACCACGCGCATGGGCCATTTTTAGCCAGTCGAGTCGCTCTGGTGTGTCTGCAAGTTGAATGCCGCCTGGCAGGTGAATGCCGCAGTTTTGACCAGACTCTTTTTCGATTTCTTTGTAGAGATTGACGGTGTATTGCTGCAGACGGGCGACGTTCGGGTCACCGTTGAGAGTGTGCATGCCGCCTGCGGCGTGCCAAGTCGAGCCTGCGGTGAGTTCTTTGCGTTCGACCAGCACAACATCTGTCCAGCCTGCTTTTGTCAAGTGATAGAGCACCGAAGCTCCGACTACGCCACCACCGATAACCACAACTCTTGCTGACGATTTCATTTCAATTGCCTTTCGTATTGACTAAAAATCTGTCGCGACGCCACCTTCGGCGACGCGACGCTTGACGAATGCCTGCAATTCATCTTTGACGACCGGATCGATTGCCGGCGTTTGATATGCGGCGAGCCAAGACTTTGCAAGTTCAGATGTTTTTGTGACTGCCGTTGGGCTGCCACCTTCTTGCCAACTTTCATAGTTTCGCCAATCAGAAATCATTGGCTTATAGAAAGCATCGCGAAATCGATCTTGGGTATGTTGCACTCCGAAAAAGTGACCGCCAGGGCCGACTTCGCCGATTGCTTCGTGTGCAAGTGTTGCTTGGTCGACGACTATTGGCTCGAGATATGCAGCGACCATGCCCATCAAATCGGCGTCAAGAACGAACTTTTCAAGTGACGAGTGCAAGCCACCTTCCATCCAGCCAGCGCCGTGCATCACGAAATTTACGCCGCCTTGCACCGCGCCCCACAGCGAGAAAACACTCTCGTAAGCAGCCTGTGCATCGAGAGCGTTTGCTGCGCAAACATTGCTCGAACGATAAGGCACTTTATAGCGACGAGCGAGTTGACCACCTGCCATAGCGGTACGCATATATTCGGGGGTGCCGAACGCTGGCGCACCCGATTGCATGTCGACGTTGCTAGTGAAACCACCGTATGCAACTGGCGCGCCAGGTCGAACGACTTGTGTGAACACCATGCCGGCGAGAGCCTCGGCGTTTTGTTGCGACAACGCACCAGCAAGAGTGATCGGTGCCATCGCGCCAGCCA
>Ga0214923_10005318_pt1 | contig 15048 bp, 9 predicted proteins | sample LL1510_MetaG_FD_177993 | JGI IMG/M metagenome (GOLD analysis project Ga0214923, IMG submission 177993) | Freshwater microbial communities from Lake Lanier, Atlanta, Georgia, United States - LL-1510 | ecosystem: Environmental > Aquatic > Freshwater > Lake | place: USA: Georgia | collected 2015-10-15 | reverse complement strand
CGCCATTTTGCGCAAAGACGATGTCGAGATTTTTCGCGAGCGAACGCTTTATCCGCCCACTTTTGCGCGCCGCCGCTTTCTTCTTATCGAACGGGCTGAGCGAATGAACAATCAAAGCGCCAACTCGCTGCTTAGAACGCTCGAAGAACCGCTTGCCGAGTGTGTCTTTGTTCTAACCACCTCGAGACCAAGCGCACTGCCGTCGACCATTGCTAGTCGATGCCAAAAAATCCCTCTCCCAGCTTGGGAGGAAAACCATTCGGCCCTTCAGACACTCGAGAAAGAAGACCTTCTATTTCTTGAAAATATTTTCTCTGCAGCACACCTCAAAACGCCGCCTGCTGTTGTTGCCGTTGAAAGTCTCGCCTCGCCGCAACTCATTTCCATTTCCGCAAAAACACTCAACGAACTCTCGCAATGGTGTGATCAGGTGGGTCGGCGCTACTCATCCGAAATTCTCCGCGACGCTCTTGTCGAAAACACATCAAAAGCACTGAAGGCGGGCGAGTTGTCTCAGGCACGTGCTCGTCTGCTGCTTGGCCTTCTGCATGACTGGACTGAAACAGATCCTCTGAATCCAACCAACAGCTTTTGGCTGATGCGCATACTGTTGACTCTCGCCAATTGATCTTCGCCGCAAGGGCTGCAACCATTCCAGCCAAAGGAATGTCCGTTTCAAGGATGAGTGCCGACCGCACACAGGCAAAGGAGTGGCCGCGATGAACCACGTTCTTCAGATCCATGTGAGAGCTCAACTTCCCGCAGTTCTCGAACCGCTCTGGACAATTGCACGCAACGTCTGGTGGTCGTGGAACGTTGATGCCGTGAACCTTTTCCGACGCATTGATCCGGTTGAATATGAACAAAGTGGTCCGTGTCCGCTTAAACTTCTCAATCGCCTTTCAGGAGAGAATCTCGAACGGCTCGCCGCTGATCAGGGTTTTCTCGACCACCTGGCGCGGGTCAAGAGCGCGTTTGAAACAATGCTCTCAGCTCCTCACGCGAACCGCCCGGAAATTGCTGCCTGTAAAGCAAACAGCATAGCTTACTTCTCAATGGAATTTGGTTTGCACGAGAGCATTCCTCTTTACAGCGGCGGCCTTGGTGTGTTGGCCGGCGACCACCTGAAAACTGCAAGCGACTTGTGCTTGCCCCTGCTCGGTGTTGGGCTCTTTTACAACGAAGGTTATTTCAACCAAACGCTTGGCAAAGATGGCTGGCAACGAGAACACTACGTTGGAAACGACCCGTTCTTTATGCCTATGGAATTAGTGCGCAACGACAACGGCGACCCTTGCACATTTCAGATGATCATCAGCACTGAAAAAGTACATGTTCAGATTTGGCGGCTTGCTGTTGGGCGAATTCCTCTTTATCTTCTTGATACGAATCTTGCGCAGAACTCGAACGAAGCAAAGCAGATCACCAGCCGATTATATGCGGGCGGCCAGGATCTTCGCCTGCGCCAAGAAATTCTCCTCGGCATTGGCGGAGTAAAGGCTCTCGAGTGCATGGGACTTCCGCCCGACATTTACCATCTGAATGAAGGCCATTCTGCATTTTTAACCCTGGCTCGCGTCGAGCAAGCGGTGACCCGTGGTTTGACCTGGCAACAAGCCCTCCACCAAATCCGTTCAACGCAGATCTTCACAGTTCACACTCCCCTTCCTGCCGGCAACGACAGCTTCCCAATTGACAAAGTCAGACTCCATATGGGTTCAACATCCGAACTCTATGGTTTGCCAGACGAAGAATTCTATTCCCTTGGCAAGCATCCCGAACATACCCAAGAATTTTCAATGCCGGTTTTTGCGTTACGGAGTTCACATTTTCGCAATGGTGTGAGCGCACTCCACGGCGAAGTGTCGAGGCGAATTTGGAAAAGCCTGTGGCCACATCTCTCAGAGCACGAGATCCCCGTGCATCACGTCACCAACGGTGTCCATACGCGCACCTGGATGTCGAACGAGCTTGCAGATCTGTGTGACATGTACTTAGGCCGCGGCTGGGATTCTCGCCTTGAAAAGCCTGAGACCTGGGAACGCATTTGGAATATTCCCGACTCTGAACTCTGGGATTTACACCTACTCCGCAAGAGCCGTCTTATTTCCAGTGTACTCAAATGCATGAGCAGCAGCGAACGTGTGTCACCACATGCACAAGCTGAATTGCGGCAAACTCTCCGACCACAGACTCTGACCATTGGTTTTGCTCGCCGTTTTGTAGCCTACAAACGCGGAACGCTGATGTTCCGCAATATTGAACGATTGAAAAAAATTCTCAACGACCCAAATCGACCTGTGCAGATTCTCATTGCCGGTAAAGCGCATCCCAATGACAATCACGGAAAAGAAATCATTCAACAGGTTGTCCGCATTATTGAGCGAGAAAAACTCTCGAATCGGGTTTTATTCCTTGAAAATTACGACATGAATCTCGCACATCGACTCGTTCGCGGTGTCGACGTTTGGCTGAACACTCCAGTGCGTACACTCGAAGCCTCGGGCACAAGTGGAATGAAAGTTGCACTCAACGGCGGCCTGCATTTATCGATCCTCGATGGCTGGTGGGATGAAGCTCATAATCCCGATGCAGGCTGGGCAATTGGAACGCGCGACAATCATCCAAGCGACGATCAACGCGACGATCGCGAAAGCGAAATGCTTTATGATCTTCTCGAACACGATATGGTTCCTCTCTATTACAACGCGCCAGTGCCAAGCGACTGGATCAAAAAAATGAAGAGTTCGGTGATTCGTTATGCACCGGCTTTTAGCGCACAGAGGATGGTTCTCGATTATTTTAACAATGCCTATGCACCTGCGCTGGCCAACGCCAACGAAAGAGGTCTCAATGCGAAGCAAGCCGTCACGAACCTCAACGAACACGAAAAAAACCTTTCACAGTTGCGCTCGCAGTGGTCGAAGCTCGAGATTCGCACGGTCGACATGATGCCCAAGGGCGCAGCTTTTGTTGGCGAATCCATAACTGTCCGTGCAACAATCCGAACCACTCTTCCGCAAGAATGGATTGATGTGCAGCTTGTTCCAACTCAAGGTCAAGGACCAACGCTTTCGCTGCTTCATCGCGGAAGTGATGCTGAAAACACATACCTTTACGAATGTATTTTCAATCCTGACCAACCCTGCATGTTGGCGCTTGGCTTACGTGTCACGCCGTCGACTCGGATTTTTCCGGAAGCTCTTGATCTACAACTTGTCGCACGATAGTGGTTTTCGGTAACACATCTCATGTGAAAATCGAATTCTATGCGACGCCCTATTCCTTACTGTTGGTGGTGGTGCGATGAAGATCCTGATGCTCGGGTGGGAATTCCCTCCATTGATTTCTGGTGGATTAGCCACGGCCACGGAAGGCCTGGTTTCCGGTCTGACAAAGATCGGCCATCAGATTGCTCTTGTGCTGCCTCATTTCCCGCATGAGACCGCCGAGAAAATTGAAGAGCTCAATCCACACTTGACCATTGTGAGTCCAGAGCATCCTTTTCAACCACAGCGTTTGATGCGTCCCGTGGATGAATCGTTCGTTTCTGAAAGCTCGCGGATGTCGCTCGCATTGTCGGCAGCTTTGGCGGCAGATCAAAAAACATCGCGGATTGATATCAATGATCCAGCCACTCTTTCACGTCTGCTGAGTCCGTACGACACTGCAAACATCGAGTCTCTTTCGCTGAGCACAGAAGAAAAGCAAGGCTTGCGAGCTCGTCTTGTTCAATATCAAAAAATTCTTCTGGCAAAAGGCGAAACACGTCTCAGCGATTCGCTCACAGCTTGGACACCTCTTAAAAGTGAAGTGTCTGAACAAACCGAAATTCTTGCTCTGCTTGCTGGAGACATCATCAAGAACACACCGCAGCAGTTGTTTGATGTTATTCATGCGCACGATTGGATGAGCCTGAAAGCAATTGCACAAATCAAAAAGACCTCGACCCTGCCGGTTGTTTTGCATGTGCACTCGACCGAGTTCGACCGCGCGGGTTCGCATGGAAATCAAAAGATCCATTCGCTTGAACGCATGGGTTTCCATCTTGCAGATAGGCTCGTTGCAGTCTCCAACCTCACTCGCCGCATCCTCATGGAGCATTATGGTGTTCCGGGTGAACGCGTTGATGTTGTTTACAATGCATCTAACCTCGCTCATCGTAAGAACTCATTCGAAAACACGCCCGAGCACCCGAGCACAGCTTGGATGATGGAAAGTCAAACGACGCATGAAAACAAATCCCCTTTGATTTCATTTGTCGGCCGCGTGACGTATCAGAAGGGACCTGCGTATTTTGTCCAGTCTGCGCACAGAGCGTTGCAGATTCAGCCCAACCTGCGTTTTCAGGTGGTTGGAACTGGCGACCTACTCCCCTCCATGCGGCAGCTCGCCTGGGAATTGGGAGTCCACGATAAGTTCACATTTCACGGCTTCCAATCGGCCAAACGAGTTGAAACACTTTTGGCAGAATCCGACGTGTTCGTGATGCCAAGCGTCTCGGAGCCTTTTGGCATTGTTGCTCTTGAAGCGATGGCGCAGCGCATTCCTATTATCATCTCGAAACAATCAGGAGTTGCAGAATGCCTGATGCATGCCCTCAAGGTTGACTTCTGGGACACCGACCTGATGGCCGATCGCATTGTCAGCCTTGTTCGCAGACCCGTTCTGCGCACAGAACTCCAACGCCACGGGGCACGCGAGATCGATCGTTTCAACTGGGAGTCCTCTGCCCGCCGTTGTGTTGATGTTTATCAGAAAACCGCTGCGCGCCTTGTGAAAGCATGAGCCAAATTATGTACAGTGCGCTGTTGGCAACGCACTCTTCATTGGCTGCATACGAATTCGATGGCCAACTCAAATCCTGGTGCTGGCCTCGTAAAGATGCCTTTCACAACCAACTCCGATTTTTCATCATGGGAATCGCCCAGGGCGATCAAGCCATTTGGCTTGACCCGGAACGGGATCAAATTTCTTTCGCTTGGCTCACCCCACTTGAGCATCTGCAAATCCAATGGCACGTGCACCACCCCGATGCGCGTGGATTGCGCGTGCGGATGGAAGCCAAACTGATTGATGAATGCACGCTGGAGCACACTTATGTGATTAGCGCTCACGAGCACAGCACCTTGCGCTCGACCCGCCTTTGGTTTTTGATGGCTCCTGAGGTCGCCGGACGTCGAACTCAATTCCAGTGCGTTAGGGCGAGCACGGGATCCAACGCGATCCGTTGTGATTCCGATCCCTATTTTCTCACGTTACAAACCAGCGACGGCTGCGAGTTCAAAAATACCGGTGCAGCGCAGATTGATTCGCAACACTCGCTTGGACAATTGGTTCAGTCATTTTTGAATCATCCGCACGCTTACCGTTCCATCGAAATGGGCCGCTGCGCAGCAATTGCTGTTTCACCCGTGTTGCATTGGGAGCATCCATTTACGATTCGAATGGCCCTTCATTCGGCATTGGATTCACAATTTCCATCTTCACCATCGTCTGAGTTGAGCAATCCACTCGACACGCGGATAGGTGCGCCCATGTCCGAAAACCCTGTCGCCTCTTCAAGTCAGAGAGAGAGCGGATCGAGCCACAACAGATCAGAACTTTCGCTTTCGTTGCGTGTCCTCGATGCGCTGACAGGCCCAAATGGAGCATTGCTGGCCTCCGCCGAATGCGACTGGGATATGCGCTACAGCGGTGGCTATGGATTCGTCTGGCCGCGCGATGCCGCATTTACCGGCCTCGCTCTTGTTGAGTGTGGACACATCGAACGCGCCGAACGCATTGCCCGCTTTCTTGCAAAAGCACTTGCTGATGCTGATGACTTTGAACAGCGTTATACAGATGCCGCGCAACCAGCCCCAAGCTGGTGCTATCGCCAACCCGATCAGCGACCACTCGTTTGCATGCTTTGGATTGCGCTGCTCAACTCAGCAAAACTGAGCGATGATGCACTGCGTAAAACTTTGCGCGCAAAACTCAACGTGTGCTTAGCGGCGATGGCCGATGAACTTCTTGCTTCACCTGCAACCGCATTGTTTGGCTTTGACCTTTGGGAAGAACGCGAGGGGCAACATTTTTTTGCATTGGTTGCTGCCTTTGGGGCTCTTCACCGCGGCGCTGAACTTGCACACACCGACGCTGCTGCTGAGCGCTTTCTCCAGGCCGCCAAAGTTGCTTCGCAATTGGCGCAAGCGCATTTCAGTCCGCTTCACCCGTGGCCTGCGCGCACCCGCACGCCAAGCGGGCAGCTCGACTTCACCGCAGATGCCAGTTTGCTGTCGTGCTTGATGCCGGTTCCTGAATTCCCTCTCACAACCGAGCAACGCCAGGGCATGTTCACCGCCCTCCAAACGGCTCTTCAGCACGGGGTCGGCTTCCGGCGCTATGTGGATGATGCCTACCGGGGTGGAGGCTGTTGGCCGCTTGTTGGTTTGTGGTTTGCTTTAGGTGCGCAGGAGGTCTTGCCCGCCAAAGAAGCCAAGAGTTTTATGATGCTTTCTCTGCGCCAGGCTGCCGCCGCCTCAACCCCGCTCGGCTATCTGCCTGAACAAATTGACCCAACCTCAAGCCTACCCTCCTGGGTGGTCCCGCTGGCGTGGTCGCACGCGTTTTTCCTGCAACTCTCGCAACGTGCCCAAAAAGCCAGTGAACTTCAGAAAAATCTTGAAGAAACCGGCGTCTCCCACTAGACCCTGAGGCGGATCTAGGTCACCGGGAGCTCTGCATGCGTTCGATGCAATATGATGTCGTAGTTGTGGGCGGCGGTCACGCCGGAATTGAAGCTGCACTTGCCAGTGCACGAATGGGTTTGCGCACCTGTTTGCTCACCATCAGTATCGACCGCATCGGACAAATGTCCTGCAACCCTGCCATCGGGGGCACCGCGAAAGGCCACTTGGTTAAAGAGATCGACGCCCTGGGTGGAGAAATGGGCGCAGCCATTGATTCCGCTGGTCTTCAGTTCCGCATCTTGAATCGCTCCAAAGGGCCAGCGATTTGGAGTTCGCGTGCGCAAGCCGACATGGATCTCTACCGCAACTACATGCGTAAGGTTTGCGAAAACACAAAAAATCTCGACCTACATCAAGACACCGTTGCTTCACTGCTCATTGAAAGCGATACCGTTGTTGGGGTGAAAACAAATCTTGACCAGCAGCTGCTGAGCAAGTGTGTGGTGATTACCACCGGCACCTTCTTAAACGGTTTGATTCACATTGGGGATCGCCGTATCACCGCCGGACGGGTTGGTGAACCGGCGAGTGTTGAACTTGCTCAAGCGCTTAAATCTTATGGCTTCAAAATGGGCCGAATGAAAACCGGCACAACCCCACGACTTGATGCGCGCAGCATCGATTTCTCACGCCTCGAACGACAAGATTCAGATCCCGATTTTGTTCCGTTCAGCCTGCGTACAAAAGAACTCAAGCAACGCCTACTGCCCTGCTACATGACTTATACGAATGAAGAAACCCATCGAATTATCCGCGAGCATATGCATTTGTCGCCGCTTTACAGTGGAATTATTACCGGAATTGGCCCACGCTATTGTCCAAGTATTGAAGACAAAGTTGTTAAGTTCCCCGATAAACTTTCGCATCAAATTTTTATCGAGCCTGAAGGCTACGACACGCACGAAATTTACCCGAATGGAATTTCCACAAGTTTGCCTGTGGACGTGCAAGAAAAATTTCTCCGCAGCATTGCTGGATTTGAAAATGTTGTGATCATGAAGCCGGGTTACGCAATCGAATATGACTATATTCAACCCACAGAACTTCATCCAACACTGGAAGCAAAAGCCCTGCACAACCTCTATTTCGCCGGGCAAATCAACGGCACCACTGGCTACGAAGAGGCTGCAGCACAAGGACTTATTGCGGGTATCAATGCCGCATTGCGGGCGCAGAACAAAGACCCGTTCGTACCTTCGCGACAAGAAAGCTACATTGGCGTGATGATCGACGATCTCACCACATTGGGCACTCAAGAACCCTACCGAATGTTTACCAGCCGTGCAGAAAACCGCCTCAAACTGCGCGAAGACAACGCGGATACGCGCCTGCGCGGATATGCATGGTCGCTCGGCCTTGTCAGCGACGCCGAGCACGCTGAACTCAAAGAAAGACAAAGCAAGATCAGCGACGAACGCGCACGCCTGCAAACCAGCTGGCTGAATCCGACGCCAGAAACGAATCAGCGCCTTGCCGACGCTGGCCTTCCAGAACTCACCGGCGCTTCATCAAGCCTCGACGCATATCTGAAGCGTCCGGAGGTTGATATTTTGCGGATGTGTGCCGCTGGCCTCGTCGATGTTTCGTTGGGGCAGCGTGTGCTCAGGTCTATTGAAATTGAGACAAAATACGACGGCTATATCAAACGCGAAGAAGCTCTTTCGGATCGTCTGCAAAAACTCGACGCCGTCTGGATTCCCAAAGAACTCGACTACGGAACCATCTCAGGCCTTTCGCGGGAGGTTGTCGAAAAACTTCGAAAGCATTCGCCGAGCACGCTTGGACAAGCGTCGCGGATCAGCGGAATTACGCCCGCAGCAGTGACCCTTTTGCTTGCTGTGATTGAACGCAACCGTCAGGCGATTGTCGGCAAATACGTGCCTACGCCCTGAGGTCTTTTCAATAACAAGCACATGCTACGATACCGTTGAGACGCAAAACCTGGCAAAACGGATTTGCATCAATGACTTTTTCATTTTTTTATTGTGGATGAGATATGGCCATTCTTGATGGACAACTCGACTCACGTCGCTTTCAAACAACGGTCCGCTGGACTTTGGTTGTTGCGCTTTGGGCGTTGCTGATGTCGATGGCCTCGGGTCAATCCGGAATTTCTAACTACGTTGAGCTGGTCCACAAACGCAATGTCCTTGTTGATGTCAACATGAAGCTCAAAATTGAAAACCAACTGCTCGAAGAAAAGATTGGCCTGCTCAAGACAAACTCAAACGAACAAGTGCGTTTTCTGAAGGAGGAGTTCGGGCTCGTTCAACCAGGTGAATATGTCTACCGGTTTGAACCCGAGAAAAAGAACGGTTCAAGCAAACCTAAAAATAGCAAGCCCGCAACCACCGATGCCGGCAAAAGCAAGAATCCGAATGGCTAACTGAACGAAAAATATCACGGGTATTTTTTAAGCACATCGAGAAAATCGAGAAAATCTGCTTTTTCTGTCGCCGAGAGAGAGCCCCCCTTAGGCATTTCGCCGCTTGAAACATAACTCGCCGCTTGCGACGCGTATGTTTTCGTCGACGCGAAGTCTTTCATATTTGAGGCCCTTTCAGAATGACATCTCTGACATCGGGTGTCGATCAAGGATTTGAATTTACTCGTATACATTGTTTGCAATTGATCGAGTGTGTATTTCAACGTTGGAGTCGATGGCTGACTCGTTGCCCGCTCTTGCGATGGAGGCGGAGCCTGCGTCTGAGGTTCATCCTTTTTAACCACCGTCGTGCTTCCACCGCGTTGATAAACCTTGCCACCACTCACAGCAACGAGCGTCCCGCGCGGGGCAATGACACCTTTCTCATCCGACTCAAAAAATGCAGAGAATCTTTCGGGAGTGATGACGCCCTGCGGGGCTTTCAAATTTCGCAAGCGATAAGACTCAGGTGAATATTGTCCTGCGCTATCTTTCAACACATAGACGACATAATCGGCAACCTGCAGCCACACACCTCGCCCTTTGATGACGCCACCGCCTGAAATTTTATCGGGCGAGTTGTTTGCGAGAGAGGATGAATCCAGATTCAAATACAGCTCACGACCAAGATTTGGTTGGGTTTTTAGCCACACCAACCGATTGCCAGACAACCCAATCAGATCAGTCTTTGAAACAGAGACAGGACGAATGCTTCCGTTTGGGTCATCAAGGACATTTTGCAATGTATCCTGCGCAACCGCCCCCTCGCTTCCTGACGTTCCTTTGTAAAATATTTTGCCGTCGCCGACCGACCAATATTCCCCGTTGCCAATCGCGATCGTCCAAGCCTTTTTGACTGCCTCGACAGGACCAGCAGCAGTCACATTGCTCACAGCTCCGGTCGCGGTGTTGAACAGCACTGACTTGCCTGAAAGCGAACCAAACATCACAACCTGCGTGTCGAGATGAGAGAGAAGAGCTTCGCCACTGTTCACATTTTCTTTCACTGCAGCAGAAAATTCTTCGTTGCTTGTGAACGAAGTCGCGGTTGCATCGCCAAGAGATTTGAAGGTGAAACTCTGCGCAGATTCACTGCTCGATAAGCTGAGCTTATTGGAACACGCTGTTGCAAGCAGCAATCCACTCAGTGTCAGCGACAATGATTTTATGGCCGAATTCACCTTCATTGTGAGCCCTCAGACTTTTTTGAATCGACCCAACTTTGCCTGCGGAGCGATAGAAAGAGTTCTTCCTGCCGCATTCACAACCGCTTGCGCCACGGTGCCGTCCACCTGCGCCGCCGTGACTGTTCCGCCATCAAGACCAAGCACGCCACCAGCCCACGCCTTTGTGCTCGCATCCACAAACGCGCCATTGAGTACAGTGCTGGTTGGTCCGTAGTATTCGCTCACAATTGAGCTCAACGCGCTGCCCGATGACCCTTTAATGAAGATAGCAAGACCACTGACTGTGCTGCTGTCTTGCACCCAATCCGCGCTGCGTCCGGAACACGTGCGAATAAAGATAACTCCATCTTGCCGCGCGTCTAAACGAGATTTGATGTAGACGTTGGCCCCCAATGCGGCTTCGGCAATTGCGGTGACCATATTTCCTGAATCACCACTCGGTGCACGACTCGCGTCGGTTGCGTGGAAGTCGGGAGTTTGCAGACCCACAGTTGCAACTGTACCCAACCCAGATTTGGCAAGCTTTGCTGCAACTGCAATCGATGCGGCGCGATCGCAATTGATATTGCCATAGACGTTGAACATGCCAGATCCGAGACTTGAGTAGTTTGCCTTCAAATCGGCAACTTCCGCGCGAATCTTTTCAAGATTTTCCAGCCACTGGCTGCGCAATGCAACGGCTTCTGGGTTGCCATTGAGCTCATCAAAAATACGTTGTTTGTTGCTTCCTCGTGAGCTGCCATCATCTTTACTCTTATCGACGTAGCTTGTTGCAATCAGCTGATCGAGGGTAGCAACAAAATCTTTCGATTTGCGTCCCGCTGACACCGACTTCATGTTGTTGTCGATCACCGACACAGCGCCAAAGGCAGCCACACCAATGGGGCTCAACTGTGCGCTGGCTTGAATCATGTGAGCAATAGAACCGGCCGCTGGAATTGCACCTTGTTGATGAACTCCGGTGCCTTGATAACTGACAAAAGAAGTGATTGCGATTTTGCTTGGATCGATATCACCGATGAGTCCGGTAAAGTTTGGCAACACTGTTGGTGTTCCATTCATCATATACTTACCAGACAGCAACATATCGCCAAAAAATTTATTGACCTTGGCAGCCGCGAAGGCTGGATGCGTTGCAAGCAAATCTCTTTTCACCGCAGGGTTCATTGCATCAGGAAATACTAGCGTCTTGGTTGGATCATTGGCATTGCCGAATTCAGTGAGATTGAGAAAATTGCGCGGGTCGTGTGAAGTTGCCATAAAAATATCAAGAAATGAAACCGGTGAAGCTCCCGCAGCCAGCGCTTGCGAAACAAAAAGAGCCGAAGGTCCACCATTGAGGGCATCACGCAGCACAGTGATGGCATCCATGCCTTCCGCCCAGGGGTTTGCCGCACGAAATTTCTCGTACCAGGCATTCAAGCCTGCGGTAAAACCATAGCGGCTGAGGCCGGCCATGGCACCGTATCCAAGTCCACCCAAAAGTGCAGCGCGGAGAAGCTGGCGTCTGTTGTATTGATTCATTGTCGAAACTCCTGTGGCAAATTTTATTTTTCGTTTAATTAACGCGCTTCCGCGAAAGTCGATGAAGACAAGAATGAAGCGAGCGCTGCGCGCTTGGATGCCAGATCACCACTGCAGCGACTTGCAAACACCTTGGCGACGTTGTCAATTTGAGCGTCTGAATAACTTGGGATACAGCGCTGAAGAATTTTCTTCGCGCCATCAGGCGCGCCGCAATTGCAGCGTGCGCTTGGATTAGCAAAATCGCAGTTCCAAGCCACCACGTCGGCCACCGTTGCTAATGCACCGAGATAATCCAAAGTTAAAGTTCCTGCGCTCGTATCGGTGCGGGCAACAAGCAACGGATCATACAGATCTGCTGCAAGAACCTCGACGATATCCTTGCCGGAGGTCAAAGCTCCTGAAAAAGTTTGACCCAAAATCACTTTGCGACCAGCGGCAGCATCAGCGGCTGCTGCGGTGATCATGCTGGCCTTTATACTCAGCAGTCCGGCATCCAGACATTCGTTGATTGTATTGCGCAAGCGTTCGGAGTCTTTGACAAGAAAACCCTGCACACCTTTGAATTTGGTCTCCTTGGAGATTTTTTGATCAAGAAGTTGTTTTGACCCTGAAATTGCCTCGGCACTTTTAGCAGACGAGGACGCACCCACTGTCAAATCGGAGCTCAGGGTCGATTTGGCTGAGCAGGCAACCGCATTCGAAATTACAAAGCTCATAACCGCTAATCTTTCAAACCACGTTCTCATTCAAGTTCTCCCTTTCTTCTTCACTCAATTCAATTGCCAGAACACGCGAATGTCTCTGATTGAAAATAAGCTTTCATCATTGGTAAAAGTTTTCCGCCCTCTGCCTCGAATGCGCTTGAGACGGCTGAAATAACTTCAAGGTTTGTTTGGTTGCTATTGGCAAATGTGCTGGGCAGGAAGCGAGTGAGTCCACGCACAGCGGCGCTCCCGCGCACAGCCGCGTTCGGAGCATCGTTTTGATACATCAACGTTTCAACGTATTTGCTCAATGAATTTGTTTTGACAGCCTTGCTGCTATCATCTGGACTCCGAGAATCGGGAATACAAGTGATTTCTTTGTTATCCATTTCTCTAAGCAAATCCGCGAAAAACTTCGGGGAAATGAATTCGTATCGTTTACTTGCGGGGTCTGCGAGAGTCACATGGGTGCGATCATCCTCACCTGTTGCATTTGCTGGACGATTGAGCTGAATAAGATTGAGGTCTTTGTAGGTTTTTATTGGCTCGCCATTGGTCCCGCCATCCATATCGTTTGGCACCATAATTTCGCCAGCGAATCCAAATGGACGGTAGATAACGGACGCAGCCGCAAGATGGCGATTAAGATGACACCCTTGACATACTTTCCCATACGACGGCACAGAAATGGCTCCCCAAGCCGCTTTTGCAGAATTTAGGTCGCCTTTATCCTTAATCTTCCAACGTCTGTCCTGAGTCGCATTCAGGCAACTGATAATTGGTTTTGGATCACCCGCAACACCATCCGTATTGGCCATCAACACTTCGCCAAAGAGAACTTGCCAGGTGTCTCCTCCACGGCCGTAATTGTTGTTGTTTTGCAACATGGAAGTTGGTTTTGAAAGCAAAAAACCACGAGTGCCGAAAAAGTTCGCGCGTTGTTCACTAAGTGTGCATTCAGCCCACTTCACTCCCGCCGTCGGGGCTGCGCAGGTTTCTATCGCACCTGCCTTTGTGCTTGTGTAGAGAGGTGCTGTTTTGGCTGTCACCATCACTTTATTGAGCAAGAAAAGCTCTGGGTAGCTCTTTTGCTCATAATATTTTTTCACTAGTTCGCTAAATTCAGATTGCAGGTCTTGCAAAACATCTTCGGCAACGGGAGGCTGCGCGGTTTTCCCTTTGCTCACAATCGCTCCTGCGTTGGCAATTTTCTTTGCCAACTGAGTGAGCGCGACATTTTCAAAAGCCGTTTTTAATTCTGGTGTGGAAAGCAGCGCTTCAACCACTTTTCTTCGCACCTCTGCAGTTGCAGGGGCCGCCTTCTCCGCTTCTGTTAAAATCATTCCCTCACTCGCGCGCGTTGGGTCGGCAGGCCGCCCGAGCGCTCTTAATGAGAATCGATTTTGAAATTCCCAACCGCTGATCAGCTGATTGCATTTGTACGAAAGATTCACGGCAATTTGCGATCGAAAGGGCGCCGTATCGCCAAAGCGTACAGCTGCTTCTCGCACAGCTCCCGGGAATGCATCTTGAAACCAAGACACCATATTGCCGAGTTTTTTCTCTTCAGCCTCTGATTTAAATTCAGGTGGCATTGCCGACGGAGAGGTCGATGCGTTGTTCAGTTTGTTGATGAGCACCTGATATACGGTTTGGTTGAGTGCACTGCCTTCAAGCCACGCGGTATCCTTCAGCAAGATTTCTTCAGATGGAATTGCGAAAGCCGCATTTAGAGGTTTGCCCGGGCCGTGACATTCAGAACAATTGGTTTGAATAAACTGCAGTGCTTCTTGGGCCGTCAGAGGGACGGGCCGACCTGCGTGAACTTCTGCGTCTTTCTTACTCACCGCTTGCAAAACCGGCTTTCCGGAGGGGGGTTTTACCGGTATCGGGTTGTTCGGACGACTGCACGACGCGGCTGCGCATGCTAAGCATGCAACCAGCGTCGAAAGACACGTGTTCCAAACTGAAATCGGCATCTCTTCCTCCTACAATTCGCAGGATCGGAATAATCACGCTTGTTATTTAATTTTTTTAAAAAATTATTTTTAAGCGGTGTGATTTCAGATGTTTAATAAATATAGAATTCTTCCTAAATAAGGTCTGGGAGGTCAGAAAGAAATTCAACTCGAAAGAAAAAAAGCCAGTGAAGCTTGCTTCACTGGCTTTTTTAGACACCCTCAATAGCAACTCAGCGCTGCGGTTTTTGTGGGGCTTGCGCTTGCTGGTAAAGGGCGTTCAACTCGGGTTGTAGGGTTGGGCTTGGAACGCCATCCGGACGCGGGTTATTCACAACATCTTGCCACGCCGTATAGAGTGTGGTTAGAAGCCGCTCAACAACTTCGAGGTCTTCAACTCTATTGTGCATGTTTGCTTCAATCAGCTTGTCCATTGCAAACATATAAAGGTTTTCCAAGTCTGCAGCTATTTGTCCGCCCTTCTCGTGGTCGAGTGTGTTCATCAACTCAGAC
>Ga0214923_10005317_pt1 | contig 15049 bp, 10 predicted proteins | sample LL1510_MetaG_FD_177993 | JGI IMG/M metagenome (GOLD analysis project Ga0214923, IMG submission 177993) | Freshwater microbial communities from Lake Lanier, Atlanta, Georgia, United States - LL-1510 | ecosystem: Environmental > Aquatic > Freshwater > Lake | place: USA: Georgia | collected... | reverse complement strand
TCGGATGCCTCAGTTATGAATTTGTTTTGGAACAAAGGGAAAAGCGCCGGGTGCGCGGCATGTTTTCCACCATGGTCAGCCCCGAAGTGCTGGCCTACATGCAGGCCGATCCCGACCGGTTTCGGCTTACCGGGGAAAAGAAAATGGCCACGATGTTCTTTTCCGACCTGGCCGGCTTCACGACGATCTCGGAATCCGTCACGGCCGAGGATCTCGCCAAGATCCTGAATCGCTACCTCACCCCGATGAGCAACCTGGTGACCAAATATGGCGGCTATATCGACAAATACGCAGGCGATGCCATTATGGCCGACTTCGGTGTCCCCGTGTGGCCCGACCCGGATCCCGACTCCCACGCCTGGAAAGCCTGCTGGTCGGCCCTGGAGCAGCAGGAACGGCTGCAGACCCTCAAGCAGGAGCTCAAGGCCGAGTACGGCTGCGACATCGACGCCCGCATGGGCATCAACACCGGGGAGGTGGCGGCCGGCAACATGGGGTCCGAACAGAAATTCCAGTACACGGTGATGGGCGATGCCGTGAACCAAGCCGCCCGCTTTGAGCCGGCCAACAAACCCTTCGACACCCACATCATGATCGGCGGCAAGACCTACGAGATGGCCAAGGACAAGATCGAGGCCCGCTTTCTTGCCAACATGATCGTCAAGGGCAAGACGGAGCCCGTCCCCTGTTACGAGCTGCTTGCCAAAAAAGGCGAACTACCGGAAGCCAAAGCCCGGGTCGTCCGGCTGTTTGAGGAAGCCTGGAAACTGCATGCCGAAAAGAGATTTCATGAAGCCATCGCCAAATTCGACGAGGCCCTTGCCTTGGACCCAAACGACGGGCCGTCCAGGGCGTACCGGAAAATCTGCGAGGGGTTTCTCCAGCATTCCCCCCCCGAAGGCTGGGCCGGCGAATACATCCAGACTTCCAAATAGTCCCCGGAGGCGACAGCGTTTCGGCGTGAGTCATCCCGTCACCCACATCTTTTTCGACCTGGGGAACATTTTGGTGGGCCTGCGGGCTGGCGAGAAGCTCCGGGCCTTGGCGCAGGCCTCCGGCCAGGAATTGACCTCCTTCTGCGAAAAAATCTGGTCCCACGAGCGGGCCCACGACTATGAGCGGGGTCGTCATAGCTGCGACGAATATTTCACCCTCCTGGCGGAGGAACTGGACCTCGGACACGCCCAACCGGTCCTGCGGGAGGCATTTTGCGACATTTTTTATCCCCTCCCGGAAAGGGTGGCCATCGCCCAAAAACTCGCCCGCCGTTATCCCCTCGGACTGATTTCCAACACCTGCGCCTCCCATATCCAGCATCTGGAGACTCATTACGACTTCTTTCCCATCTTCCAACCGCGAATTTACTCCCACGAGGTCGGCGCACGAAAACCCCATCCTGAAATTTATGAAAAGGCATTGGCGGCCGCCGGCGCCAGGGCGGAAACCTCCCTCTTCATCGACGATTTGGCCGAAAACCTGGAAACGCCCAACCGCTTGGGCTGGCAAACCATCCATCTCCCCCCGCAAGACGACCTGTCGCTCGCCTTGGCCAAGGCGGGCATTTCCCTGAGCTAGGTCTTTTTTACGGTGACGTGGGGTGGACCATCCCCGTTTCCGTTGGCCATGGCAAGGGAGGGGGGCACAGGAGAGGCGGCTTCCGAACGCTCCACCTTTTCCGGGGTGGCCCCGTTGGTCGCGGCGGCGGGTTCCCGTTTTCGACTCACCGTTTTGCTATAGTAATACTCCGTGTATTTGTAATACCCGTACTCCGGTTGTTTGGGATCCACCCCGTTGAAGATGATGCCCAGCACCTTCGCATTGCGGGAGTAAAGGGCCTCCAGGGAATTTCGCATCAGACGGCAGGAGGTTCGGCCAGCCCGGTAAACCACCAAGGTGCCGTCCGCTTTGGGAGCCAAACTGGGGGTATCGTCGACCGCCAAGACCGGGGCCGTGTCAAAAATCACCACCTCAAACTCCCGGCCTAGCTCCTCCATCAAATTTTCGCAGGCCGCGCTGAAAATCAGCTCCCCAGGATGGCCTGTCGGCTCTCCCGCGGAGAGAAACGAAAGGTTGGGGTAGCGCGTAGGTTGAACCACCTTGCGCCAATCCGCCTGCCCGCCCAAAACCTCCGCCAACCCGGGTTCGCCTTCCAGCCCGAAAAGACGGTGCAACCCTCCCCGCCGCATATCCCCGTCGATCAGCAGGATTTTATTCGTCGTGGCAAAGGAGAGGGTGAGCGCCAAATTGGCGGTAATGGTGGATTTTCCATCCCCCGGGGTGGGACTGGTCACGAGGATGACCCGGTTCTTCTTTTTTCCATCCACCCCGACAAAACGAAGGCTGGAGCGGATGTTGCGGAAGCTCTCGGCATAGACGTGCCTCGTGTCCTGCGGGGTCAACAGGGGCAGGCGTCCATCCGCATCCGCCACCTCCTCCGGCACCTGCCCGTAAATCGGCTCGTTAAAATGTTCGGTGAGTTCCACCACGGTGGAGACCCGGTCGTTGAAACGGTCCAGCAGAAAGAGCAGAGCCCCTGACAGGATCAGGCCGACCCCCAACCCCAAAAGAAGCGTTCGGACGGCTCCCGGCTTGATCGAAATGGCCGGGGTTGCCTGCTCCAGGATATTCACGTCAAACTGGCTGACGTCCTGGCTGACATTGACGTTTTGCACCGTCCCCAGCAGGGAGTCGTAGAGCTGTTTCTGCCGGTCCCGCTCGGTTTTGAGTTTTTCAAATTCCGCCATCTTCCGGCCGACTTCGAGGGCCTTGGTCTCCGACTCCGCCACGATTTTTTCCAGGTTGGAAATCTGCAGTTGGATCGCCTGCCGTTTTTCCTGCACGGATTCCCGGCTCTGCTGCCGGACAATTTCCAGTTTTCGCTCCGAGCGGGTGATTTCATCCTTCAAGGCGAGAATTTTCGGGTGTTTCGGCCGAAGATATTTCGACATCTGCTCCAGCCGCGCCTTGGCCTTCTGCAACTGGCGCTTGGTTTGGATGTATTCCGACTGCGGCCCCTCCACGAGAGCCGCACTGCCCGCCCCATCCTTGCCCGGCGTCGCCTCCGTGCCTTGGGCTTCCCGCTCCAGCGTTTGATCGATATTCATCAGATCGAGGAGTTGGGCCTCCTTTTTCAACTCCGCCAACTGCTTGTTGAGATCCACGAGGTAAGACCCCACATAATTTCCCTGCTCCTGCAAAAAGATAACGTTGTTGTCCTGTTTGAACTGGAAAATCCTTTGGTCGAGATCGGCGATGGTTTTTTCCAGCTCGGTCAGCTGCTTCGCCACGGCGTCCACGGTTTTCTGGGAGGTCTCCCCCCTCATCTCCCGCTTGAATTCCAAAAACTCGCTCATGCAGGCATCCGCGAAAAGCTGGGAATATTTCGGGTCGGGACTGGTGACTTTCAGGATGAAAATGGACGCCTTGGGTTCCTGCTGCACGGCCAGCTCCGCCATCGTTCCCTTGAGTTCGGGATGCGACGCCTCCACCGACCGGCCCGCCCGCCGTTTGATCTCATCGCTTTGCATCAGGGAGACCTGGGTGCCGAAATAATTCGTCAGCTCCTCGGTGTAGACGGTGCTTTCCTTGGTCATGATGCGCGGCGCCACCATCATCCGGCCGGTGCTCACGAAAAGCGGATCGCTTAAAAAATACCGGACCCCCTGCACCAGCAGGGAGGCGGACAACACCATCACGGGAAGCCACCAATATTTGCGCAATAGGAGCTGATACCGGTAGACCCGTGCCCGCAGCGCCGCCGGGGAAAGCGGGCCACCAATCGCAAGTTCTGGTCCGAGCTCGGCCACGTTTCCTCCTTAGAAGTTAAACAGCCGTTTGGGGACGAAAATATGATCCCCGTCCTGCAACACCGGGTTGTTCTCTTCCTCCCCCGTCTCGAGGATCTTGACCATGTCGATCTCCATGGGCTCCCCTTTTTGGCCCTTGCGGAAGAGTTTCACCCGGCGCTTGTCCGCGAAATCCCCGAACTTGGCCTGAACGACGACATCCTTGACGGTGAGATCCCGATCCAAGGGGATCGGATAGTTGCCCACCTGGGCGACGTTGCCGGCGATGCTGACCTGGCCGCGGCTCGTCACCGCGGGCACGATGATCTGGTCCTCCGGTTCCAACACCCGGTCCGTCGCGGCGATTCCTTTGCGGATGTCATCCAGGTTCACCACGATCGGCTCGGGGGGAGGCGCCCCTTCCCCGACCTTGCGGATCAGCTTGATCTGGTTGATTGCGGCCCGGTCCTCCATGATTCCCACCGAGGAAAGGGCCTTGCTGACGGTCATGTTTTCATTGACGGGAATCTCAAAAGGTCCGGGTTTGGTGACCGCCCCGCTGATATATACCTTTCCACGGGACACCCCCGAGGTGGCCAGCGAGATCAGCACGGTGGCCTGGTAGTAATAGCCGTCCGGACGCTCGAGGATTTTTTTAATTTCCTCGGCCAGTTGCCGGTGGGTTTTGCCCTTGGCCAGAATCCTCCCGAAATAGGGATGCTCCACCTCCCCGCTGTCGGAAACCTGCAATAGATTCGAAGGGAGGGCCTTGGGGGCATTCGGGTCGGCTTTGGGATCCGGCTCTTCATCCAGATCCTCCAAGACCCGGAATTCGAGAAGATTTCCCACGGCAATCAGTTTTTTATCATCCAGGGAATCCATGGGGTTTCCTTTGGCCGGATCGGAAAAGTTACGAACCACCGGAGGTGGCGCCGGGGCCGTTGTTTCCCCCTCACCGGAACGAACCGTCAATCTCGCCTGCCCCCAGCCGATGCTTTGGGCAAAAGCCAGAATCCCCAGCAATCCCACCCTCAGGCGGAAAACCAGGCCGGCGCGGAACCGGCTAAAAATCATAGTTAAAACCGGCCGCGGCATTCCACTGCTGGTATCCGGGGTAGGCGGAGGAGTTGCTGTCCTTCAGAATATAAAGAAAGTTCACGTTACTCCCGAGTTTTTCGGTGATCCGATAGCCGAGGGTGATCCCGGCCGAGTATTGCTGGTAATTCTGGGATGCCGCGCTTCCCGAAACCTGTCCCAGCTGGGCGGAAAAAGGCGTGCTGAGGGAAAGTTGGTCGATGATGTTCCAGTTGAGTCCGGCCCCAAAATTCCACATCTGCACATAATTGCTTCCCACGATGGCGGAGAGCTGCGTGCTCCGGCTCGCCGTGAGCTGGTAATTCAAATACTCGTTGAGACGGTGGGCCCATCCCAGGTTGAGATACCAGGTGGAAGGATTGCCTCCCGCGGCATTTTCCGGGGTGTTGTTTCCCGTGAATTCCCCCCAGACCCAACCGGCCCGCCCGGTGACGGTGATGTACTCCGAAAGTTGCCAATTCACAAAAGGGCCGACCTGATAAATGTTATTGTCATTTTGGCCGTAGACCGTGGTGGATTGGCTCGGGTTGCCCGAGTTGGGAACCGACTGGGCCTGATCCTGGGAGTAGGCGGTGATGGCGGCCACTCCTTCCAGTCCGGTGATGAGGGTTTTGGTGATATAGTAGGTCATGGCCAGGCTCGGAGTGAGGGTTCGCCGGTCGAGGTTTTGGTTGGAAGTTTGGTTGGACCAGAGATTGAACCAGTCGAAACCGGGCGTGATGATCAGGTCGGCCAAATCCCAATCCACCTTCACCCCCGCGCTGTTTTGAAAAATGTTGAAGCGGGAAACATTGCTCAATTCCCCGGCCTGGGTGGGGTCATTCTGCAGGGAAAATTGATCGTACGGAGTAAAACGGAAATCCCCGACGTAAAAGGTCCCCTGCAGGGCGCTGGTGGGGGTGATAAAAAAACCTCCGGGACTTTGGGTTTCGGCCACATCAAAATAATAGGAATAGCCAACCCCCACGGAAAATTTCAGGGTGTTGAGGTCCGTGAGAGGCCACATCAGTGTCAGGTTGGCTGCCGGGGTCGCATATCCGCTCCCTTGGGGGGAGGATTTCGAGAGGCTGACATTGGAGTTGTAACCTCCGTTCAAAGACGCCCCGACATTCAGGAGAACCGGCCCGACCTCAAGGTTATAATCCATTTTTTCCGGGGAAACCTTCCGACTCATCGCACTGGCCTCGCCCGCCAAGGACTGCCACTGGCTCTCTTGGCAAATCGCGCTGCGAGGCATCATGGCAAACAAAAATAGCAAAACGAAAAACCAAGGAAGGGATGCCACGAGAACAATATCCCCCGAACCGGCCTTTCGGCCAACGGAAACCCCCAAAAGGTGCTGATTTGGAACCCTTCTCAACAACTACAATTTACATATTTTTATATAAAAACAAAGGGTTTTTTCTTACCCAAACCTTTGGTGGAGATGTATTTTCACCAGCGTTGAACTATTTCAAATCGTCCCTTTTAATTCCGCTTCAGATTTTTGCTTTTTTGTCGCCTGGGTTGGCTCCAATCGTACTTGCGACCGAAACCTCCTCGATCGGATCTATCCCCGTACAAATTTTGAATGGCGGAAAAAATGCCGAATTTGATCTGACCCGTTTTCTGTCACTTACCACCCAGGATCAACTGGAAATCGAAAGGCCCGCCCCCCTGGAAAAGACCCGGGTGGAATTGGATTCCTCCAAGCTCGTCCTTCGGATCACCCCAGAAGCCGGGGCGACGGGCATGGAAGATTTGATTCTCCGGATCCGAGAAAAAAAGGGGGAACCCCGACAAGGCATCTTCACGTTTGCGGTATCCCCAGGACCCCGGGCGAAATTCCGTTTTTTTGGAACGGGAGCGGAAAAATCAGTTTCGGTAGCCGGCTCCTTCAACGGTTGGAATCCCGGGGCAAATCCCATGAAAAAGACCGGGGAAAATATTTGGGAGCTTTCCCTTCCCCTGCCCCCGGGGTCCCATCCCTACAAGCTGGTGGTGGATGAACAATGGCGGCTTGACCCCGCCAATCCCAAAAAAGCGGCGGATGGAGCCGGACACGAAAATTCGGTCGTCCAGGTTTCCGAAAGTCAGGACTCCGCTCCGGTCCTTTTCGCCAAGGCTCGGCTCCCGGAACATTTGACCTTTGGCACAGCTCCGGAAAGCTGGAAGCCAGCTCGGATTTCCGCCGTGGCCCAACTGCCCGACGGAACCTCCCGGATCCTTGGGGCGGATCCGTTTGGCGATGGCGAATGGCAGGTGAAAACCTCCGGTTTGCCGCTCGGATCCTGGGTTCGGGTCATGGGAGTTGGTGGGGATGGCATGCCCGCCTTTCCTGCCCGCGTCCGCGTCGGGGACGATCCGCCGGCCGGAACCGACCGGCACGACCATATCATCTACTTCGCTTTCATCGATCGCCTGGTCGATGGCGACCCCTCCAACAACCCCCAACCCGATCCCAAGGTGGAGGCGCCCGCCCAGTATTTCGGCGGCGACCTGGCCGGAGTCAAAAAACTGGTCGACGAGGGATACTTCGAAAAATTGGGGGTCAATACCCTTTGGCTTTCTCCCGTGAACCAGAACCCGCTACCCCCGTATCAGGAATACAAGGAGCCCCGCCGGTGGTACACCGGCTATCATGGTTACTGGCCCGTGAGCTCCACCGAAGTGGAGCCCCGCTTTGGCGGCAATGCAGCCCTCACGGCCTTGGCGGAGTCTGCCGAAAGGAAAAAGATCAGCATTCTGCTCGATCTCGTTCTCGCCCATGTCCACGAGGAGCACCCCGACTTCAAGAAGCATCCCGACTGGTTTGGCTCCCTCCTGCTCCCGGACGGAACCAAAAATCTCCGCAAGTGGGACAACGAAACCCAGTTCACCACCTGGTTCGAACCCTTCCTGCCGCGCTTCAATTACGATGTCCCCGCTGCCTCGGCCTTCCTGATCGAAAATGCCATCGACTGGGCCAAGCGCTTCAACCTCGACGGATTCCGGCTTGATGCCGTGAAACATATTCCCCCCAAATTTTGGACCTCTTTCCGCCAAGGACTTCGTAAAAGCCTGCCCCAAAGCGCCAAGGAGTCTTTTTATTTGGTGGGGGAAACTTTCATGGATCGCCCCGGCATCAACTCCTTCATCGGGCCCAACCGCCTCGACGGTCAGTTCGAATTCCCCTTGTATGACACTCTTTTGGAGGTTTTTGGCACCGGCAAGCAGGATTTCGCCTCCCTCGAAAGATCGGCGGCCGCCTCGGATCGGGTGTTTGGCCCCGAGACCGTGATGTCCCCCCTGCTCGGCAACCATGACAAATCGCGCTTTCTGGCCTATGCCGACGGGGATCTGCCCGATCCCAAGGGACGCGACGAATTTGAGGTCGGCTGGAAACAGCCTCCCAAGGTGAATAAGGAAACCTCCTATGAAAAGCTCAAGCTGGCTTTCACCTTTGTGCTGACCACTCCCGGGGCTCCCACTATTTACTACGGGGACGAGGTTGGCATGACCGGGGCTCAGGATCCGGACAACCGCCGGATGTTCCCCGATCTCACCACCCTCACCTCCGCCCAAAAATCAGTGCAGGCGCATGTGGCCAAGCTCAACGCCTTGCGTGCCCAACATCCCGCGATCCGTTACGGCAGCCGAAGGGCCCTGAAAGCGGAACATGACCAATATGCCGTGGCACGATCCTATCTGAGCGACCGTGTCCTGATTCTCTACAACCGATCGGAAAAGCCCGCCCGGTTTGAAATCCATGTGGACCCGGAGTTCAGCGATGGGCAGGTCCGCGATCAACTTGGAGTTTTGAAAGATGTTACGATAAAAAACGGCCTTTTAACGGTGTCTCTCCCGGGCCTTTCCAGCTGCTTTTTGGTTCCTTAGCCCCAGTTTCGGCCAAAAACCCTTCAAAATATTTCAATTGAGGGATGATTTATTACTATTTTTTACTTAAAAAGTTATTCATTTTTTATTAACAATTTTATTGACCTACACAAGTTAAAGCAGAAAAAGTACTCAAGAAACACAACCTATTGAACTTTGGTTTCAATAGGTTCGTTTCCGATAAAAAGGAGTAATTATGAGAAATTCATACTTAATCAAAAATCTCGGCCCCACTATTTTGCAAGATTACTCGGTTCAGTCACGCTTTGACGGCTGCGGAGCCTGGTTTCACAGCCTTGGATTTTGGGTGCTCCTGCTGGGCCTTCTTTCCTGCATCGGTTACGGAATCGCCCATGCCGAAAGCGGAGGTTCCGATCCCCTTGTGATGAAAATCTATCCGGATGGAACCAAGGTGGTCTTGAGGTGGAGCGAGGTGGGAAAAGCAGTCGACAACGGGGAAAAATTTGGGGGGGCACCCCGGATTGTGGCCTATGATCCGGCCAAGGACGGGATCGTTCCCATCGGGGAACCCAGCCAAAAAACAGAAACGACTGCCAGTAATCCTTCCATGCCCGCCTCCGCATCCGTGGTGGCTCCGGAGCCACCGGCCAAGATGGACTACACGAATGCCGACCCCAAGGACTTCGAGAACGCCATGGGCCCCGCCGAAGGTTTTGTTTTTCGCACTGCCGTGGGGGCGGCCTTCCAGCAACCGCTCAGCGGCCGATCCAACGACGGGAGTCAGTATCTTAGTGTGGCTTTCAATCCGGGCCTGCGTTTTGATCTGGAACCCGCCTACAACGTGACCGATTGGTTCAGGGTGGGAGTGGAAACTGCCTTCATTTACAACACTGTCCAACGCCTCTCCATCGACGACGAGAACACGTATCCGCGAGACGATACTACCGGGAATAGCGGCCTCTTTCAGGTGCCCATCCTCGCGAATGTCTGTTTTCAGTTCCCCTCGGAAGGGCCATGGAAGGGATACCTGGGAGGCGGAGTCGGAGCTGGTTGGGATTTATGGCAGATCTCAGCTAACGATCTGACCTACACAAGTTATCACTGGAACTTCATGTATCAGCTCACCGCAGGATTCACTTATACGATCTCTCCAGGATTCGATCTCGATATCGGTTATAAAATGCTGTCGGCCCCGAATCCAAGTTTTCAAAACTCCGGAACACTCGGAGGGGCGATTGATCCGGGTCAATTCAAAGCCTCTTACAACCATACAGTTGAAGTGGGGCTAGCTTGGCGTTTTTAGGGAAACGGTAATCACATTAAAAAACCCCGCTTCGTGGCGGGGTTTTTTATGTCTAAATGGGTAAAATTGTATCATCAACTATGTGAATAACTTAACTATAAGTAGCGTTCTTTCCTTTGTTACATCAATAGGTTGTATCCAGAGTCTCGCCAAGGCATATGCGACGAGACTTATCCCTCGGCAGAACTCAGGTTGTTTTATTTTATACCTTGGTAATTTTTCTTTGTCCTTCGCTTTGGGCACAGCGTCTCGTCGTGCCGTCCTCCCCTTCTGGTCCGGCTACGGATCCCTTTCCTTCATCAACAACCACTCCAGTGGATCAGCTCCCGCTTTCTGGAACGCAAATTTTAAAGACCTATCCGGACGGCACCAAAAAAATCGTTCCTCTCGAGGCATTGAATCATTCGGATGAGGGTTCTGCCTTCGGGGGCCCTCCTCGGCTCTCCCTGTATCAAGAACCGACTCCGTCTCCACTCTCATCCAACCATAGCCCGGAACGGCTCGCCGTGGCCCCGATAGGCACCGAGGGCCAAAGTGCCAATCTCACGACATCGTTACCGTCTTCCCCCGATCCTTTGGCCGGGGCCACCCAACTCGCGGCTGCGAATCCCATGGGGGGAGGTGGGTCCAATCCAATGGGAGGAGGACCGCTCGCGGATCCGATGGGAGGTGGCGGTTCTTCCGCTCCCATCGATCCTTTGGGCGGCGGTTCTTCAGGAAAAACCGCCCCACCCCTGCAAACCGTTTCCGGAAAACCGGCTCCCCTAGTGGGGGATGCCACCATGGTTCAGTTGGGCGAGTGGGAAAGTTTTTTCCTCAACGCCGGCATTGGCGGCTCACTGCAGGGACAACTCACCGCTCGGAGGGTAGACAACGGCAACAATCGTCAGGCTTATCCCTACGGTCCCGTGGCCAATGCCACCTTTCCGTACAACGGTTCCTCCACTCCAGGTGGCAGCTTTAATCCTGCGGGCCCAGGGGTCAGCGCAGAAAACTTCACCTTTCAGCCCGGATTTCGATTGGACGTGGAATTCGGATATAATTTTTATGAATGGCTAGGGATAGGCCTCCAGACCGGCATGACCTACAACGGCATCAACCAATATAATGTGACCTTCACCAATGGTCAGTCTTTCCATAACTCAGCGGATGGGGAACTGGTCCAAGTGCCGATTCAAATTAACGGGATTCTTCGTTGGCCGGGGGAAGTGAAACTTCGCCCATTCGTGGGAGGTGGAATCGGTGCTGTTTGGCAACAACTGGATGTGAATAATTTTTATTTCACCACTTCGGATGTGCAAGGCAACTATTGTCGGAGCGGCTTCCAGTTTGGATGGAATGCGCAAGCAGGGCTCACCTACACCGTGGAACCAGGGCTGGATTTTTACGGTGCCTTCAAGATGCTCAGCGCTTTTATGCCGGTGATCGGCAACTATCAGTTTGAGAATACCTATAATTTCGCGGTCGAAGTCGGCATTCAGTCCCGTTTCTAGTTCTCCTCCAGGCTGATATCCTCGGGCTTCAAGCCGTGGCAAATTCCCCGCTTGGTCTTTTCGATAAAGTCGCAAAAAGCCCTCACTTCTCCGATTTTGGCATCCTTGCCCTTTCGAATCCCCTCCAAAGCCTGTACCCGGTTTTTCCCACCGAAGAAAAATTCCTCATAAGCCCTCATTAAGGCCTTGCGATTCTCCGGCTTCACTCCGGCCCGCCTTAACCCGACGGAATTCAGACCACATACACCGTTGGTCACCACCGCCATGCAGTAAGGAGGCAGATCCATGCCCACACGGGTCTGACCCCGCACCATCGCCAGTTTCCCGATCCGCACAAACTGGTGCACCACCACCGCTCCGCCCAAAAATGCTCTTTCCTCCACCTCCACATATCCAGCCAACAGAACGTTGTTCACCAAGGTCACTCCATCGGCCAACCGGCAATTATGGGCCACATGGGCACCGACCATCAGGAAACAGTGGCTTCCGATGGTGGTATCTGTTCCCTCTTTCGTGCCACGGTGGATCGTCACGTATTCCCGAAAAACATTCCCCTCCCCGACCACCACTCCGCTTTTGGCCCCCTGATAAGCCAGATCTTGAGGTTCTCCTCCAATCACCGCTCCGATCCCAATCCGGTTCTTGGCACCCATCTTCACCCGTCCCTCCAAGACCGCCCTCGGCCCCACCACACAGCCATCCCCGAGCTCAACCTCGGAACCCACGATTGCCCCCGGACCAATCACACACCCTGACCCCAGCTTGGCGCCCTTTTCCACGATGGCCGTCGGATGAATTTCGCTTTTGCTCAAAGGTAACCTGCCTCCCGGAAACTATAGTAACCGGATCGGCCTTCCCGGGCGACGCCGATAATCACATGATCCTGCAGGGTCACCCCCAGGGCCTTGGCCCCATCCCGCAGCCTACGGGTGAAATCCAGATCGGCCGGACTCGGCGCCGGATCCCCCGAAGGATGATTATGCACCGCAATCAGGGCATAAACGGTCTCACTCCCCAGTGCCTGTCGCAACAAATCCTGGGGCTGGACCGCCGTCTCGTTCACCGACCCCCGGCTGATCTGCACCTTTCGAACCAGCCTGAGCTTGGTGTTTAAAAGCAGCACCCATACCTCCTCCCGGTCCTTGTTTCGGAGCTCGGCCCCGATCGCCACTTCCACCTTGGAGGGATGATCCATCGCCTCGCCCGCCACTTCAGCCGATCCCACACGCCGACCCAACTCTATCGCCGCCGCGATCTGGCAGGCCTTGGCTTCTCCCAGTCCTTGAAACTCTTTTTTCAATCCCTGGGGCGTGACCCGGGCCAAGCTGCCCAGCGCTTCCCGCGACTGCAGGATTTCCCCCGCGAGTTCGACCGCTGACTTACCGGGCCGACCCGTCCCCAGAAGAATCGCCAACAACTCCGCCGTCGACAGTGCTTCCGGCCCCCGGGACATCAACCTCTCCCTGGGCCTCTCCTCCACCGGCAACTCCCGGATCCTGCTCACTTCCCGGAACAATAAAGGGAGCAACCTTCCCCCTCAAGAAAGGCGGAATGTGGGCCTTCAGGTCGACATCATTCCCCTCATACTTCTTCTCCAGGATCCTCCCCGCCCGCGCCAAGAGAGCTAACAGCGCCCCCTCGCTCTGGGGCACCTTGAGGTGCACCCGCATGCTCCACGCCGAAAGCATCGCTGAAAGCTCCGAAAAAAATCCGGGCATACCCTCGCCCGTCTGGGCGGAAACCAGAACCCCGTGGGGCACCCCTGCCGCCTCCCGCTCCAAGCCACCCCGATTCTCCAAGCGGTCCACCTTGTTCCAGACTGTCAGCGTGTGCTTGTCGCCCGCCCCGATCTTTTTCAGAACCTCCTCCACCGCCCGGATCTGCTCCGCTCGTTGCGGATGACTGGCATCCACCACATGAATCAACACGTCGGCAAACGCCACCTCTTCCAAGGTCGATTGAAACGACTCCACCAGATGGGTCGGGAGTTTTTTCAGGAATCCCACCGTGTCAGTGAGCAAAACCCGCACCCCGTTCGGCATCCGGAACTGCCGGATGGTGGGATCCAAAGTCGCAAACAACCGGTCCTCCGCCGCCACTTCCGCATGGGTCAACCGGTTCATCAGGGTCGACTTTCCCGCGTTGGTGTACCCTACCAGCGCCGCCACCGGCCAATGCTGACGGAGTCTTCCCTCGCGCTGAATGGTCCGATGCTTCCGCACCTCGGCCAAATCCCGCTCCAACCGCGTGATTCGCTCCTGCACCCTTCTCCGGTCCACCTCCAACTGGGTCTCCCCCGGACCCCGCATGCCAATCCCTCCCGTTTGCCGCGAAAGATGGGTCCACATCCGCGTCAGTCGCGGCAACAAATAAACCAACTGGGCCAGTTCGATCTGCAGCTTTCCTTCCCTTGATTTCGCCCGCTGGGCGAAAATATCGAGGATCAGCTGGGTTCGATCCAGCACCTTACAGGAAAAGATCTGTTCCAGATTCCGCGCCTGGGCCGGACTTAACTCATCGTCAAAAATGACCGTGTCCGCCTTCTTTTCCTTGGCCGTCTTGGCGAGTTCCGCGGCCTTGCCGCTCCCGATATAGGTCGGCGCCACCGGAGCTTCCATCCTCTGCGTGGCCCGATCCGCCACCTCTCCTCCCGCGCTTTCCACCAGCAAACCCAGTTCGTCCAGCGAATCTCCCACCTCCCAACGGCTGCTTTTTGGGGTCTCCAAACCCACTAGAAACGCCCGCTCCGTCGGACGATCCCGTCCCGTCGAAATGATCATCCGGAAAGAGCCTCCGGTGCCAGGGATTGCACCATTTTCTCCACTCCCGCTTTGGGCAGGACGCTTCCAGGGGCGGGTTCGATAGCCATCAAATTAGGAATGCGCTTCAGCCAGGTCAATTGACGCTTCGCATAGGCCCGGGTGGCCGCCACGATTTTATCCATCGCTTCTTCCTTCCGCATCCTGCCGGCCAACCACAACTCCATCTCCCGGTAGCCGATCGCCCGACTTCCCGGACAACCCCTCCACCCCATCCGCTCCCTGAGCTTCCTCACCTCCTCAGCCCAACCATCCTGGATCATCCCGGCCACCCGGGTCCGAACTACCGCCGCCAAGGCATCCAAATCGGGCACGAGGGCAAATACCTTCACCCCAGCCATGGGCCCTGGGGCTGTCTCCTCCCGTTGCCATGCCGACATCTTCCGTGCGGTCTGGCGCCAAACCGCCAAGGCACGGATCAACCGCCTGCGGTTTTGCAAATCCGCCTTCTCCGACCACTCCGGATCCACCCGACGGATCTCCTCCGCCAGTTCCGCCGTCGACATCGCCTCCAGTTCCGCCGCCACCTTGACATCGGTTCCCGGCGCCTTCGCCAATCCCTCCTTCAAAACCTTGTGATAAAGCCCCGTTCCTCCCACCCAAACCGCTGTCTTGCCTTCGCTTTTCAGGCTCTCCAGAACGCCCCCGGCCAAGCGAAGGTAATCCGCCGCCGTGAATCCCTCCTCCGGTTCCACCAAATCGAGCAAGTGGTGGGGAATCTCCTTCCGGGCCATCCCG
>Ga0214923_10005316_pt1 | contig 15052 bp, 19 predicted proteins | sample LL1510_MetaG_FD_177993 | JGI IMG/M metagenome (GOLD analysis project Ga0214923, IMG submission 177993) | Freshwater microbial communities from Lake Lanier, Atlanta, Georgia, United States - LL-1510 | ecosystem: Environmental > Aquatic > Freshwater > Lake | place: USA: Georgia | collected... | reverse complement strand
AAGAAATTCACAATTGAATAATGAAACTTTAGGTGTTCTTAATCAACTTATCGAGTTGGATATAAATGCCTCAGCTGCTTTCAGATTGACAAGAATAATAAAACATCTTTCTTCTATCGTTGAAGATAAGTTAAAACTTGAAAGAAAAATTTATGATAAATGGATTCAGAGAGATGAAAATGGAAATCCAGTAATACCGAAAGATGAAGAGGGAAATCCAATTCAAGGTTCTGTTAGTATTGCTGATATGAATGCTTTCACTAAAGAAATGACAGAATTTTTAGAAATTGAAAATGAAATACCCTTTGAAAAGTTAAATTTTGAGGATTTGAATCTTCAAACAGCCAAAATCAAAGATTTAATTAAAGTTGAATTTCTTTTCAACTAATAAAAACGAGTGAAATGATTCACTCGTTTTTAGTTTTTAGTTATATTGAGAAAATCTATTTTAATATATACATAAAAACAAAATAGTAGGATGTCATTTGCTACATATAGTATATTTCCCGGTACAACTCAAGAAGCTAATTCTTTTAATACTATCAGTGACGTATTAACCGTCCTACCTGATAATACTCAAAAACTAATCAATCCAAGAGATGTCAGAGATGCAATTTTCTCAAATTGGGAAAATACAGTAATAAGATATACTTCAAATACTTTAGGAACTCAATATATTGGTATTGCAAGAGAAGACATCAAAGATAAATTATTTTTTGGTAAAAAGAGTCTATCAGGTTCGAATATTTTAAGTAATTCAGTTTTATCTGCTCAATCTGACATAGATATTTTCTTTTACAATACAAAATTAGATTCAGCCCCGACTCAGAACTTAAAAATTGGTTTCATTGCTGGTTCTTCTCAATCGTTACATACAAGTGTTCCATATTTAGAAGTGGTTGAAGTTAGTGGTGGAACACCTTCATTAGGATTAAATTTAACACATAATCAATCTTCTGGTGGTGATTTTAATTTTTTGGCCGGTAATTATGGTAGAATTGGTCTGAATGGATTAGTAGTTCCGTCATATACAGAGATAAATTCAATGGTTCTTTCACCATCGGCTTCAATAGTTGGTGATTTGTTTGTAGTTAGAAGCAGTTCAGGTAATTTAGAATTCAGAACAGGTGGAACAGTAACTTCTACATTAGGTTCACCCGGTTCTACAACAAACATATATGGTAGTCCGGTCAATGTTAACGGATTCTCCTTAGAATTTACAGATTCAACACCAACACCACAGACTTTAGGTGGTATTAATGCTGGTACAACTTTCAGTAATGTACCTTTAGTCGAGATGATTAGGCAATTACTTTACCCTTACTTAGGACCATTAGTAACTCTTAGTTTAGTCAATTCAGTTATAGAAAGAAATCATATATTGGTTCCACCAGCTGGGACTAACGTGCCTTTTAATTATACTTTAACTAAAAGGACCGCAAATATTACCTCTACTAATATTCAAATTAGAAATAGTGCAGGTGTAATATTGACAAGTTATTCTGGTCCAGTTTTGACCGGATCAGGTTTCATAACTCAGAACTATACAGATAGTTTTACTTTTTCAGGAGCTCAGATTTCAGCAAATCTGAATGGATCATTTACTTTCTCGATTACTACAACTGATGGGACTCAATCAGTTAGTGCGACTTCGAGCTTGAATTTTGTTTATCCATATTTTTATGGTTTCTCAGCAACTACTTCAAACACTCAGAATATCATTAATGGTTTGACTAAATTAGTTGATTTACAAGATGATCAAACGGTTTCATTATCTGGTACAGGATATTTATATTATGCTTATCCAGCTAATTACTTAACATTGGCTAAAATATATGATGGTAATGGATTTTTGTTATGGCAGTCTGGAACAACGTCCACATCTTGGACTTACTCTACTAACACTATAAGTAGTCCGAGTGGAATTTGGGGAGGGACAAGTTATTTGGTATTTAGAACTACAAATGTAGTTACAATACCACCACCTTCACAGGCATATCAATTTAACTTTACACCATAAAAATAATAAATAAGAAATGGCAATAAATATAATAGATGGTTTTTATTTAGGTTCGGCAACTCCAATAGATTCAAGATTTGTAGTAGCTAATACTACTGAGCGTACAGCTATTGAATATAAATATGATGGCTTGAAAGTTTTTCAGAGAGATAACAGAACTACTTATATTTGGAATTCATCTACATCAATTTGGGAAGTTGAGGGTAGTGGTGCTTTATCTGGTACTGGAACTTCAAATTACGTTCCACGTTGGACTTCTGGATCATCTCTTGGTACTTCAAGTATTTACAGCTCTTATCCAAATATTGGATTAAATAACACCACTCCATTATCATTATTTGATATCAAGGACCCATCAGGTTCAGAGTCCTTAGCACTTAATGTAAGAAAAATAAGTGGTTCTCAGGATTCAGTTGTTATAGGGTATAATTGGTATTATGACTCGGCTGATGCTCGAGTTAATTCTTTAAAACCGTCAACTAAAATTGAATTTGGAAGTACTCAAACTATTTTATCATTTCAAACTCGTGTTCCATCTTCCCCGAAATGGGAACCAATACTTGAGTTGTCTAATGGTGATGGTTATAATTTTCTAAGGTCTTTGGATAAAGGTAATTTCATAAGTGGTTCTGTCAGCTTTAGTTCAAGTGCCATACCAACAATGTCAGCTCAATTGGTTTATGTCAATGGATCTATGAGAACTTCTTCATCTATACATAATAGTGTTAATTTCGTTAGTCAGACAGCTGCAACTTATGTAGTAAGTGATTCTGATCATGAGGTTGTATTTTCTCCACTTGTCAATTTTACTGTTATTTTACCTACACCTAATGCGGTCAATTTAGGTAGAATTCTTGAGTTAAGTAATAATTCTTCAAATAGATATTTCTTATTATCACCATCAGCAGTTGCTGTAGATGGTACAGTTTTTGGAGGTGCAGTTTACGCTGGTGAAAAAATCAAACTTTTAGTTGTTTTAGATGGTCTTATTTACAAGTGGAAAATCACAGAAATTATCACACCACATGATACAATAACGCTTGAAATTAATAATCAGGTACTAACTACTCAAAACAATATAATGAATAATTTAGTACCAGCAAGAACTTGGATATCTGTACCAAATTATCCAACTGCTGGCACAGCTTTGACTTTAGGACCAATTTATATTTATGTGTTTATGGGTGGCACTTCTTATCTTTTTACACAAATGGCTCCAGGTTATTCATTATCTAATGTCGGTTATGGTGCTGGTAGAGCCAAATTCAGATTTCAAATAACAACTACTAATCTATATGACGTTACAAACATTTTCATGACTAAAGATAGTCTTGGAAAAGTAACACTAAGTGGTGGTGTTCTACAATTAACTAATATAGCTCAAACTTATGTCAAATATAATTCCGGAACGCCAGGTAGTAACGCCTACACTGAAGGTAACTCAGTTGGTGGTTATTTAATATGGAGAATTGCTACTTTGTCAGTTGGATGGAGACCAAATACAAGTCAAAATAATATATCAGTTCCAATTTCTATATATGTAGGAGCCAATATTAATCAAACATTAGATGGTTATTTAGTTGTAAAATCAGATGGTAGCGTTTATATACAATACAGAGTACCTCTTGATGCTAATACTCTGGTTGGCATGGAGGTTTACTTACCACCGGTTTCTTGGTATACCTAATCTTCAATTTTCTCGAACCACCAATTAAAGTAAATAAAATTGTCACCAGTGAGTGCATATTTATCATTTTCATATTCGAAAATAATCTTATTATCATAAGATTTAAGAACTTCTATCTCCGAACCTGCTTGCAATTTGAGCAGTTTCCCAGTGAGTAAAGAATAACAAACTATTTCATCAGAAAGAGATTTAAATATACCAAATTGTGGTTTTAGAAAATTCTTAACAGTTTTAATAATTAAACCTTTCATTTTAATAATCCATTCTCTGGTTTGTATCAAATCATGGTCTTTGAATACTTCCGATTTAAACTCTGAGTTACCAAGAATATCTTTGATAACACCCCAATATTCATCTTCATTAATTTTGAAACTTATGTAAATATCATATTGAAGAGCATTTTTTACAATTCGAATTACTTTCAACTCTTTGATTTCTTGGTCCTCTAATGCTAATTTAGATTTTAAAGTTCTATAAGCAGCCGAACCCATCAATGATCCTTGTAATTGTCCGATTCGAGAAATAGCTTGTCTGACTATATCTTCGTGTTTATCAAAAGCATTAGTTGATAATTTTGGATCATCTACATGAACTGATGCTTGAACTGAATCCGGATTGAATCTTTGTGCATTAAATTCTGTGAACTCTAAAATAAGATATTTTGATCTTTTCATACTTAATATATATTAAAAATATAAACTTTAATTATGAAAATTAGAAAGTTTAATGAGGCTTCAGAAACACCAGATATTTCATCTGAAAGAATTGAAGAAATAGTTGATACTATGACTGAGATGACTGCTGATTTAAATCAAAAGAATGAAATCATAGACTCACTTATTAATGAGTTAAATAACTTTAAAAGTAGTTCTGAAAAATCATCTGATCAGATTGATGATACAATTTCTAATTTACAACTGATAAGAAAATATTTAACAGATACTACTGACAAATTAGATAATGTAATCAACAATATGGATGATTATTCTAAAAACGGCCGGAAGTATCTTTATTAATATTTTTGATATAACCAAATATGATAATTGGTAGAAAATCAAAATCGAATCAAAATCCAGGTTATGTTTGGGTTCCTTATATTATGACTCAGAGTGTGGCTACAGTTTCCGAATCGAATTTTCACCCTAAAAAATCTTTAACTAGTAGATATGTTCAGACTGTTGCTTCCAGGTATGGAACGATCATATTATCGAAGAGTCAAAGTAGAGTAGAAAAGGCAAAAAAAATCCTCGAAAAAATCGAGGATTTGAAGAGTAATCAGAAGTAAGTTTGTTCGAAGTAAAGAACTTCAAATTTATTTGTCCATTGAACCAATTTCAGAGCATTTAATAAATCAGAATATTCTTCTATTGATTGATTTTGAATATCAACATATTTCTGAATGAAGTTGAATGTTGGTGGATGAACACCTAAAAGCGATTGTTGATCCTTAGAATATTTCATCAATAAATTATATTCAAGTGAGTAAGCCTGATTGATAATATCAACTAAATCTTCAAATTTTTGATTAGTCGGAACTTGTGGAAGATTAGGGAGAATATTCCATTGAGTCAAGTAATCTTGTAAACCTTTAGAATGTTCTAATTCGTTTTGAGCCTCAGCTTGAAAATAAGCAGTTGCTTTTTTATAATTTTTATCTTTACACCAGTTAGCAGCGTTAGTATAAAAGTAATATGCCGTATATTCATCACCAATTCTTTCATTAATAATATTAATGACGTTATCTGGCAATCTTTTAGGATTATTTAAAGGTGTAGAAACCGGTTCAGCTGGATTACCAACTTCCTCAGTTTGAGCTTGTGCCTGAGCTTGTGGTGTAAATTTTTTGATTTCCATATATTATTTGTTATATTTTAGTTTATACAATAATCTATAAGTCAAAGCAACAATTTCATCAATTATGTTTTGTAAGTGTGTATCTTCTTCTAAGAAAGCTACTTTTCTTGTATCTTTAATGAAAGTGTTCAATTCAATAAAATATTCAATTTTATCTTTAGTATTAGTATCTTTTGTATCAATTGTTTCATAATCTTCAATTACTTCATATTGGCCTTGATAAGTTTCAATCAACTCATCCAGTAAATCAAGTAATCCATCATAATACTCATTAAGTGCTGTGTGAGCCGCGTGTGAACCCATATCACCTTTAACTTGTAAATGATAAACATGAGCCATTTGACGAGCTTCAAATATTTTTGAGAAGAATTTAGAGGGTTCTGATTTGATAACTTGACCAACTTCAGGTTTAGTTTCTTCAGGAGCTTCTAAAGCTTTAGAATCTTCTGCTTTTTCTTCAGGTTTCTCTAAAGTAAGCTCTTGTTCGTATATCTTTCTTGTTTTAGTTTTTTTATTAAAATCAGAAAATTTCTTGAATTGCATATTATTTTGATTAATTTTTCTGATTTATATATTAAATAAATCATCCACTTTTTTCGCCATCTTATGGTCTAATTCTGTAATCTGATTTTTATCGTGTGTTTTTAATTTAAGATGAACTTTGTTATAATTATTAATTATCTCAGGATGATGATTCATTGATTCTGAAATCATTCCGACTTTGTTGATGAAATCAAGAGCTTCTTTGAAATCTTTGAACTCGAATGTTTTTTGTAAAAATCCACCAGATTCATTCCAATTGTCCATTTGATTTGACTCAAATTGTTTTTTGAAATCTTCCTCAGATATTTCAGAAATATTCTGAACAATAAAATCAGTTTGTTCTTCAATACCACCAAGAATAGAATCTGCTAAGTATCCAGCTTCACCCTCATTCTCAGCTTTAACTACTAAAGTCACTTCAGCCGTAATTTCAAAGTATTTTTGTTCAGCTATATTTTCTAATATTTTAGTAAACTTTTTCATATTTCGTTGATTCCAGATTTTAATTTGAATATTTTTTTCTTGAGATATTTTCCATTTTCATTGAATTTTTTACCCCAATATTTTATGAAATCCTCACAGCTCATTTTTTCCAAAGTTGATGGTGATAAAATTGGCTCTGATTTTTGACTTTGACATTGTTTCAAGTAAACATCAATCCACATTGTTTTTAGTCTTTCAGCTATTTTTGATTCTTGACCTTTGTATGACTCATGTTCACTTATTTTTTTAAGAAGCTTATGATAGAAATTATACCCATCAAAGCTTTCCATGTATTGAGCATTTTTATAAATTACAAAATCTTTAACATCTCTTTCAGGATATTTTTTTAAAAAATATGCCATTTCTTGAACATTACTTCTTAATTCAAATTCTTCACTTAGGTAGATATAATCTAAGAAGTTATCACTCCAAAATTTGTAAACTGATTTTGCAAATTTATATTTATTTTCAGCGGCAAATGTAAGAGCAGTTGAGAATGATCTTTCCCAAATAAACTTTCTTTTATCACCTCTAAGTGTTCTCTGATAATGTTCAAATGAGTGATTCAATTCGTGATACATTGTAGAATCAATATTGTCTTTCAATAGTCCAAAATGTTCTTTATTTTCCAAATCGAATTTTTCTTTATTAATTGATATTTCAATTCCTATTTGAACTATTATACCTTTTTCGGTCAATTCTTTTTGTGGATCGACCATTTTAGAATACCATTTCCAATTTTTATTTCCGAATCCAGGTGCCCATCCACCGACTGCCATTACAGCACCATCTTTATAAGACATTGGATATTTTTTAGAGAATTGTGAGTCTGTCATTTTAGTAAAAAGATAAACCAATTCAAATCCAACAACTGGAAATTGAGAATATAGTTCTCTATCTTTGATATATGATTTAATAAGACCATATGGTATTTTATCCATATGATTATCCAACTTTCTCATTCCAGATTCCAAAAACTCTTCAAAAGATAATAAACATCTGGTATTTAGAAATTCAACAAATTGTAAAGATGCTTTAGAAACACCTAACTTTTCAACTATGTATTGGTTAAATGAAAAAATCTCCATAATAGTCTATATATTAAAACTAATTATGGAGATTTCAGATAATTTATTCAAACTATGATAATATCCTATCGATTTGAGTATCTCTTAGAGAAGTCACATCAACATCAACTTCAGTCACTTCATAAAATCTAATTGAGTGCATAGACAGAAACTTTTTAGCTTCTTCATCTGAAGCCATTGGATTCAATTGGTATTCGCCCAGAGAATCCCACCTATTTACTGGGGCAGGTTTGCCATATTTGTTATTGAGGGATTCTAAAAATGAAGTAAGTTCATTTATTTCAACATTTAGTTCATCTTCGATTGAATAGGTGTAATAACTGATATCTTGATCTTTCATAGATTTGATTTCAAGTCTATCTTTTTCAGAATTAGCATCTTGTAAATTGAAGAATACTTTCATAGGTGTTCCACCTTCTTGAGGATTATAAATATTATCATCATATTCATAACCTTTTTGTAGAATAACGTAAGCTTTCATATAATTTGTTTAAAAGTGAATTAGAGATTTAATATATAAAGAAAATTGCTTAAAGTTTATGAAATACTTAAAAAAGTTTGGCAAGTTTACAGAAGCTGCAGCGGCTCCGGCTACTAAACCAGCACCTTCTACAACACCAGCACCAACAGTTGAACCAGGTACAAAACCTGAAAGAAGAGATAGGCCAAGTCCAGTAAGAAGAGATAGGCCAGCTGTTGAACCAGATCCTCAAGCCAAATTAAAAAGGGCTAAAGTTCAGGATGTGGTTGAGAATTTCTTGACTATTGCAAGAGAAGAAGGTTTCAATTTCAAAAAATATTTACCAAAGGCATGAAAAGTTTCAATGATTTTATAAATGAAGAAGCTCGTTTAAAGGGAAACGTAGGTGTTCCAGAAGAAAAGCTAAAAGAAATAGAAAGAAAAGCCGAACAAGAAAAGAGTATTCGAATTGATGATCCACGCCAAGCAGGTCAGTTAGGTGGTCAAATTATGGGTTTAGTTAATAGATCAAGACAATTGATGTTTAGTGGTAAATCAAAGTCGGAGTGTGAGGAGATTGAAGAAAAATTAGTGGATTTGGCTAAATTAGTTATTAATACAGAGTATGGTGATATACTTCAAAATGTTGAATTAGATGTTAAATTAGTTCCATTTGGTGAAGTTGCTAATGAACTTGAAGATATTCGTGATATTCAACAAAGACCATCAGAACGACAACAAAGACAACAGGCTGAAGAGTTGGAAGAAGCTGAAAAAGAAGAAAAGAAAGAAGAATCTGGTGATAAAAAGAAAGATTTTTTAAATAATCTTTTTGGTGCAAAACCAAAGAAAGAAAAAGAAGATTTCTTAAAATCAGAAGAATATAAGTTAGGTGTGGATGTTGCTAAATTGGTCAATGCTGTTGGTCAAGGTGAGGCAAAAAATACTAAACACATCTTACATAGTGATGTTGTCAAGAATGGTTTAAGAGATATTTTTGGAAGAAATGCTGAAGAATTATTCAAAGTATGGGATGAAACTTCTAAAGTCGCTGATAAATTAGATTGGTTAATACCAATTGAGATGAAAGCACAAATGATGGCTAATCAAATGGGTGGTATGGCAGGAGCTGTTCAAGTTACTTGGCCCGAGGCAGAAAAAGCTCAAGAAGCTCAAGAAGAAGGAGAAGAGCCAACTGAAGATTGTCCATCTTGTCAAGATGCTGAAGATATATTAAAGAATATTGAAGAAGGTGGTGATTTAGATGATAATAAAGAAGAAATCTCTGAGTTATTTTCAAACGGTAATCCAAAAATCACAGCAGTTGGTGTTGATTTTCCGATGTTATTACATGAAACAGTTAAAGGTATTTATCAGTTGATTGGTGCAGCTTGGTTACCAGCTCTTGATGCTTCTGAAAAAGATATCAAAAAGGCCGAAATCATTAAAACTGCCACTTCATCTTTTGAGGATGAAGCAGAAGATTTTAGATATGGTCCTTATTTAGCGGCAGCTCTTAGAGACTTCATCAATACTTGTCCAAATGTTGATAGATATCCTAATATCAGGGAATATGTTTGGGGAGATATGTGTTATATGGCTCAAACAAAAGAGGGTAAAAAACAATTCTTAGAGTTGTTTAAGGGTATTTTAGAGAAAACTGATAAGGCTAAGAAACAAATTACTGAAATGATTAATGATATCATTGATAGAATTAAAGAATATGAAATTAGTCAAATTGATGAGCCACAAACGCCACAATATTCTGAACCAGAACCAGAAATGGACGAACCAGAAGGTGAAGATGAGATTGAAAAACTAATTCGTTCAACTCAACAAGAACCAGTGGCAGTTGAAGGAGAAGTAGATTATTCAACTTTAAGTAGAAAACAACTCGATGCTGAATTGAATGATGCACTTGATAGAGGTGATAAGAAAGCACTTGATGCAATTAGTAAAGAGTTACAGAAAAGAAATGAATCTGTAATGTTACAGATTTATGGTGAAGAAATACAAAAAATGTTAAGAAGTTAATAATATATAAGATATGAAACTGTTAAAATACTCTAATTTCTCGAATGAATTTCGTCTTAATGAAAACTTAGATCAAGCTAAAAAGCTGCTAAGAGATACTTACAAAATGAACAAAGCCGTTTTATCGGTCGATCCTAAATTGGAATTAGATCCGAGTGGTTTATTCATTTTCAATGCTGAGGGTGATCCATTTAACTTTAATGAATTGCCGGAAGAAACTAAGAATGCCGCTAAACAAAAAGTTAGAGAAATTAAAGTTACACCTGAAGAAAACTCTAAAGTAGAAAGGGGTCAGATTATTAAGGCAGTTAGAGATATAATTGGTGATAAATTAGGTTATGCTTATCTTTTCGCTTATTTACTTTTAGTCGAAAGAATTCCAATTGATGATTTGAAGGATATGTTGGCTAAATTGATAGAGTATAAAGACCTTTTGACGGTCAAAAATCCAGTTGATGACAAGCCACTTTTAAGAAGACCAATCTCAAATTATATAGATCCGAATGTTCCGAATAATGGTGAACAGTTGGTAGATGATTTAGAAAATATTAATCTATATAAAGCTACAAGAAAGGTTTATAATGAATTGACTCCTGTTTTGAAGAAAGATTATGACGAGCAACCACCAGTTATTAAGAAACAAGTCGATGACTTGGCTTTGGCTTTTGCTAAATTAGGTATGAAAGATGGGAGGGTTGATAAAAATACTCAAGAAAGATTGTGGAAGTTATTCTTTGGTGAGATTAAAGTCCTACCAGAAGATACTGAAATCCGTGGTAAAATGTATAAAAAGGGTGATAAGATATACTCTGGACAAATGGTTCGTTTTAAGAACATACGTGAGTTTATTAAAGCTGCTCAAAATTACATCAAGAACATTGACAATACTGAAACAGTTAAGTTTTATGAAGCTATCGAGAAGTGTAATGATAAGTATGGTAATTATGGAGCTCAAGTTTGTTTTGATGAAGGTAATATTCTGATTCTTGAAGTTAAATCATTCCAAGCCAATCAAATGTTGAACTCACATACTCGTCACTGTATTAAAGATTCTTTAAGTCAGTGGGATTACTATGTAGGTGGTGAAGGTGTTTATAACAAACAATACTATATCTATAACTTTAATTTACCAAGTTATGATACTAAATCTGTTATTGGTATTACCATTGAACCAAAACAAAAGATTAGAGCGTGTCACTTAAAAGATGATGCTGGATATTCTGGTCAGTTTCAATCTTTATTAAAACAATGGGAAAAGGAGTATGGTGTTAGTGATTTATGGTCTTACTTTAAACCACTATCTGATAAAGAAGTAGAAGAAAAGAGAAGAAGAGTTGTTGCTAACCGTGAAATTGTTAAGAAAGGTTTGAGTCTTGATCAAGTTAAGAAGTTCTTAGTTGAAGATGGTGCGGATGTGAATGCTGGTAAAGGTCAAGCTTTGGATAATGCTGTTGCTGAAGGTGATGTTGAAAAAGTAAAATACTTACTTGATTTTGGAGCTTCACCTAACCTAAGAACTAAACAAGAGGCAACAATTAATAAAATTGCTGACATTGCTGGAAAGGGTGAAGATATCGATGTAGAAGCTTCAAAGAAAGCCTTTACAATTCTCAAATATATGTTAAATGCTGGTGCTGAATTAACCGCACTTGTATTCAAAGGTATGTTAGGTGATTATGAGGCTGTTAAGTTCTGTCTAGATAATGGTTTGAATCCAAACTTTGAAGATAGTTTACCAGTTCGTCTTTGTGTCAAGAAAGGTCTTTTCAATATTTTGAAACTGCTTTTAGAGAGAGGAGCGACTTTAGGTACCAGAGGTTTAAATATTGCTTGGGCTTATGAGAGTCGCAACAAAGAAGTTGTAAATCTTCTAATTGACGGTGGTCATTCAGAAGGATTTGATAGAAGTATGGCATGGATTGGTCATAGTCCTAAATTGAATGCTAAAGAAATAGTTGAAATTCTTAAAGAAATGCAAAAGATGATTGATGATGGTCGTGTTAAACCAAGTCCAGATAAATATCGAATTTCGGCACCAGGTGATAATAGAAGAAATTGTTCTTATGAAGATGTTATTGAGAAATATGGCAATCTTTATAATTGGGTTATAGCAGGCAATCTTGATAGATTGAAGCCTGAACTTTCGAAGATGAAAATGTCGGATGATGAAATCAAAGAGTTTTTAAAATACTAAAATTCGGCTAATAGTTCATCTAGATTAGAATCACGACTTAATCCATTATCTTTCATTATTGAAGAATAAAGTTCATTGAAGTTTTCTAAATTGATAGTATCAAACGCTTCTTTTATTTGAGGCAACATTTCGTCATAAAGTGTTTCATCTTTTATTAGAACTCGTCTACCATTACAATTAATGTTATATCCAACTTCTTTTATTACTTCAAGATGAAAATAAGTCTTATGTAAATTATTACTATTATTACTATACATTTTTCTTTCAGATGCTTGTAAAGAAATGGTATAATCATTGATATTATGTTCGATATCATCTCTTTTTTGAACTAAACGAACAATTAAGTTTCTAATTTTTTGTTTTGTTTCTTCAGTTGAGTCTGTAAAATTGAAGTCATTAGATGAAAGTTTAGCTTCCGATTTTACCGGAACTGTTTCGTAATATGCTTCTCTAACAGACTCTTTTATTAATCTTATAAGTTTTTTATTCTTCATATCACATTATATTTTTTGGTGAGAGTCATGTTGTGTCAATATATAAAATATGAAAAATTTTATCGGAATTGACCCTTCTCTTATTTCTACTGCCGTTGTTGTAAATGGACAAATCACTAATTATTGTCGTGAATCATCTGTTTATACTAAATCTGGTATGTCTAAATGGTTTAAATCAGCCGAACAGTGGTGTGAATATAAATTTGTTCAGTATCGTGAGTTCGATAATTACTCAGATGGTGAATTAACTAAGTTAAAGGATTATGATTTAATAACTGAAATGATTATAGATGATATTCTTTCTAAAATTGATGTTAGAAATGAAACTTATATTGGAATAGAAGGTTATAATTTCGGAGCTCAAGTAGGTGATTTGATTGACCTTGTTACTTTTTCTACTTTACTTAGAAAAAAATTATGGGACAAGGTTTCGCATAATATAACTGTATTTTCTCCAACCACTCTTAAATTAGAAGCTTGTAAGTTTACTTATCCTCCTATTGTTAAAGAGGTTGGTAAAAAAGTGAAAAGAATTGAGTATGAATATCGTAATCCACTTGGAATACCAGGAGGTAAGTTTATCAAAACTGATATGGCAAAGGCGATTATTGATAATGTAAATGTTCAAGATGATAAATGGTTTACTTATTTAAAAACTGTTCAAACTGAGATTTTGGTTATGAAAAATATACCAAAGCCACACGAGGATGTAAATGATGCGGTTCTTTTATATCATATTCTCAAAAAACAACATTCAGAAGTCAATATATAAATTATGATGTTGAATTCTTTCAATAATATGGATGGTTATCACGAGCACTTTTCTATTGGTGATTTTGACCTTTTGGTAAATAGATACAATTTAAAGCCGGATTTTATGTTGACCAGAGATGATAATAAAATAATGATTAATGAAATATGGTCATCTTCCAAGAATAAATCTATTTCAGCAAACAGAATCTACGAGTTTGATGTTTTCTTTTTAGAATTGATTCCAGATGAAATTAAAAAAAGAGTGTTAGAAGAAGTTCTTGATATTTATGTCAATGAAGAAAGATATGAAGAAGCTGCTGAAGTCAGAGATGAGCTTCAAATCTTAACTTAGTCTTTATAAGCTCCTCCTCTTCTTTTTCTTTTACAATATTGTCGCTGACTGAAACCAGCGGGATGCGAACAATCGATAGACTTTTTATATTTAGTTGACCAACGGCGTTTCATCCCTTTACGAGGTTTATTATAACCTTCGACTATAAAATCTTCAAAATTATTTAAATGTTTCATTTCTTTACTTTTATTCTTGATACTTCGATAACAATTCTATTAGTATCTTTATCGTAGTGATGTTTTTCTAGTTTTAAGTTGCAACTATCTAACCAAGATTTTAAACTATCTAAAACCATCTTTTTGAAATAATTATATTCATCTTCTAAATCTTGTGTTGGATCTGCCTCTAAACCTTCTTCAAAAATCTCAATATTGAACTTCTCATAATCGTCTGAGGTCAATTCAAAGTCTAAGTAATCATATTTATCAATCAAATCGCTTATAACATCTGTTATATCTTGATTGGTAATTTTGAAAACATTCTCAAAGTTTATTGGATCTGTTTCGACATATTTTTCAAAAGTTTTCAAGTATTTCATATTATTTCCATTTTATTTTTTTATATTTATTCTCATTTACATCGAAATAAATATATTCTGTCATGTTTCCAGACAAATCTTTACAAAATTCATCCATCATTTCAGACTTTTTCATTTTTGGAACTACTTCTTCTCCTTTAACCCATACATTATTATATTTTATATCAGACTCAGAGAGTATATTTTTGATATCATCAAAAGTATAGCAATTTGTATCACCTTGTCCATCGTTAGAACAGACCAGTATTCTATTTATTTCTTCGTCTGGTAATGTATCGAGGTCTTCATTTGAAATTTCTTTGTATTTTACATTCGGATAACTTAGAGACTCGTTTAAGAATTTTCCGTATTTCAAAATATGATTCATGTTTTGAATTTTCTTTTATATATTAACTTTGATTTTTGGATTTTTCTACTTATCTTTGTATAATCAAACAACAAAGAAATGACTGAACATATTGTTAAACACGAAGAAGCTTTAGGTTTTATTTTTGGTGGTAATGCTCTCTTTACCGTTAAGAATCCTAAAACTGAAAACCGTTTCACATTCAA
>Ga0214923_10005315_pt1 | contig 15054 bp, 16 predicted proteins | sample LL1510_MetaG_FD_177993 | JGI IMG/M metagenome (GOLD analysis project Ga0214923, IMG submission 177993) | Freshwater microbial communities from Lake Lanier, Atlanta, Georgia, United States - LL-1510 | ecosystem: Environmental > Aquatic > Freshwater > Lake | place: USA: Georgia | collected... | reverse complement strand
ACGATATTGTCTGCGTTACGTTATCATTTAGAAAGGCCCGAAGGCAGACAAATGTATTTACGTCAACTTGAACCCATTCTCCGAAATTATGCCGTGAAAACGTTGATGAATGACGATATCACGGTATTATGCATTTTTCAATTGATTCGCGACTCTCCTAAAATAAATACATTGCTTAAAAAAACGGTAGAAGGTGCAATATTAACATCTGCATTAAATTTTACAAATCCGTCTTTTCAAGATATGCAAAGATTTAGGGGCGGAAACGGTGAAACTAATCAAGATGGGTCTGAACAAGATGCATCTGCACAAGATGCATTCGAGGTCAATGATAATAATAATGATGGTGTTCCAATTGCGGTTCCAATTAAGTCCGAGGTGAATGATAAAAAGCGTAAGGAACCAACTGCAAGTGCGCCAATTGCGGTTCCATATGCACCAGACAATTATAACGAATCCTATAACATGTCGAAAATAATATCAGCATATGAAGGCACATTTGCATATGCAGTATATCAGTTATTAGACGCTGAAATTAAAACTATAGTCAAAAGTGATGACCCGATTGCAAAAATATACAAAGATTTAGACCAATTCAGAGTTCCAACGTTAGTAAAACAAAATAAGAATGCAATTGACTATGCAAAGACAATGTGCAGTCCGGGTATGATGAAAAAGGAAATGAACCGAATCAATACAATCAAGGCATCTGCGCCACCCTTACCAGCTCCAGTAAATGATGGAAATACAACTATTGAGGCATCTGTAGCAACACCAGCATCCACCGAAAATGATGAAAATGGCACAGAGAAATCTACACTAATACCCACAGAAAATAATACATATGTCACAAATGAACCTGCACCAACACCCACAGGAAATAATGCAAATGGCACAGTGGAATCTGCACTAGCACACGCAGAAAATAATACATATGTCACAAAGGAACCTGCATCAATACCCACAGTTAAACCTGAGTGGGCCGAGAATTTGCCTGCATGGATAACAAATCAGGAAGGAGGTAAGGGCGGAAACACCCACAAGACATACCGAAAAATGACACAAAAACGTCATAAATATACACGCAAAACATAAAATATATCCATGCATGGACATATTGTATCAAAGAGGTTACACGAACGACACTTTCTTCTCAATTTTTTGAAAATGCTCGGGTTTATACACCAGATTGCCCGACGGTTTATATTGGTCAATCGGCGTGTATTGTTTCTGCTCTTTTTGCACCGGCTTTCCATTATTGAATATATTCGCATTCATATCATCCGCGGCATCTTCATCCTCTTTCTTTTTGACTAAATTACCAAACTGGTCCACCACATTTCCCGTTTTCTTTTTGATTTCATTTCGCACATAGGCCGGAACCCAGTGCATCCACGAAACAAACAATGTATTCGGATGCATATATCGCACATGAAACCCATTGTCCTCTAATTTCGTCACAATATAGGCGATACATTCCGATTTATCATACACCGGTTCTCCAAAGATATATTCGGGAACCGTAAACCAAATATGTTTTTCATTCGCTTTTGTCCGACCCGTGGTGGTAATACGACGATGTATGCGATTCAATATTTTGTTAAATATCGACAACTGTTTCAAATCCCGCCGCTGATTTTTCTCATACAACTCGTCAATATTTATCTTTGCAGTCGTTTCTTCATCATTCACATATAAAAATGCCATAGCTATATACTGTCCATATAAAAATATTTCCACGCGAAAACACATAAGGATATTCTCACATAAGGGTGTAATACTATGGAACATGAATCTCGAAACATAAAACATCTGGTGATTGCCGGCGGCGGAGTGACGGGGTTCTCCGCTTACGGCGTCTTGCGCGAAAGCAACAAGGCCGGCTTTTGGCACATCGAAAACATCGAAAGTATCTATGGCACTTCCATCGGCGCGGTCTTAGCCATCTACATGGCCTTGAAATATTCCTGGGAAGATTTAGACGATTTTATTTTGAAACGTCCCTGGCAACATGTTTTTAAAATCGATATTCACGGCACCTTTGCGGCCTACGAAAATCGCGGTGTCTATGACAAGAGAATCATCGAAGAATTTTTATTACCACCCATGCTCGGCAAAGATTTCGACGCTACTACCACATTGCTCGAATTCTACGAACAAACTGGAATCGCCGTCTATATCAACAGTGTCGAATTGCATAGTTATCAATCGGTTGTCATGTCTTACAAAACCCATCCCGAATGGACCGTCATCGATGCAGTATATTGCTCGGCATGTTTGCCAATCTTGTTGTCCCCCTTGTTAAAAGACGGCAAATGTTATATTGACGGAGGTGCTATAGTGAATTATCCTCTGGAGTTTTGTATTGAGAACGGCGCCGAGCCAGACGAGATTTTCGGCATCACTTTAGCTAAAGTAGATAAATCCGTCAATACCATCACCGAAGAATCCACCTTGTTTGATTACATTTCGATTCTCATGAGCAAAGTCTATGAACATTCGTGTCATGATAGGTCGCACGATTATAAACTCAAACATGAGATTGCCCTGGAAAATACCATGATTTCGATTTATGACATGATTAAGTGCATGTCGTCGATGGAACAACGCCTTTTGTTCATTACAAAGGGTGTTGATTTATGGAATCGATGGTATATGCCGACAAATATTCAGGAGAACTTGACTATTTCGTAGCGGATGCCACCATTTGACCGAGGGCGTCTTTTGTCACTTTTGCGTCAAAATCGATTTTGGTTTCGCCGACCAACATGATGATGGTTGGATACGACTCGATTTTGAATTTCGCAATCATTGCATTTGATTTTTCATTGTTTTCGTCGGTGCAATCGACTTCGCGACATTGCACTTCCCATCCATTGATGACAGTGCCGTTGTATTCTTCCTTGAATTGAAACCACTGTGGTTTCGCCTTCTTGCAATGAGGGCACCAGTCCGCATAAAAGAATAATACTTCGGCCGGTTTGCCGCGGGTGTTTGCGTTTGCCACATTGTTGTATTTTGCGTCGTCTTTTTTGGATGCATAGAATTGTTTATAACCATAGTAGGCCACGAATGAAAATAGAATCAACAAAAGAATCACCAACAGTAATGTAGAATACCTACGAATATATCGGGAATATATTAAATCAACTAACGACGACATTATAGTATAGGAGGATATTATTTTGTCTGCAGAAAAAACGCGGGAGTCTATTTATCCTAAATCGTTATTTAGGATATTTTTTTGATAAACCAGAATATATCACCCTACTATAAGTATGAATCACAAAACCGAAAAGAAATCAACCAAACCTCGCAAAGTATTTACCCGCAAACATTATTCGAGCAATGACGGGATGCTTACGACCGTGTGGGGACCGAGCACCTGGCATTTGCTACATACCATGAGTTTTAATTATCCAGTGGCGCCGTCTTGTGACGAGAAACGTCATTATCGCGATTTTGTCCTCCATTTACAATATGTATTGCCTTGCGGAAAATGTCGCAAAAACCTCAAGAAAAATTTCAAAAAACTACCATTGTTGTGGAAGCATATGGAGAACCGCGCAACCTTTTCGCTCTATATATACAAATTACATGAACTCATTAACAAAATGCTGGGGAAGAAATCCGGATTGTCCTATGCGGATGTGCGAGAACGTTATGAACACTTTCGTTCTCGTTGCGCTAAATCTTTAGAAGAACTAAAACGAGAACATGAAGAAATGCTAAAAAAGAGCGAAAAAGGCTGCACCGAACCACTTTATGGAGAAAAATCGAAATGTATCTTGAAAATCGTCCCACAAAATCACAGCGACGAGACGTTCTCCATCGACGAAAAATGTATCAAACGCACTCTGACAACCGATTCGATGTAATTGTGTTATAGTATTGATTTGATGGTGGGATTTGGGGGCAACTGATGTAAAATATATAGATTCTAAATATATAGAGTATGTATAGTATGGAAGATGAACAATGTGAAAATAATTCTTGTATGAAAAGAGAACACCCCGAAAAGATACAGTTTTGGAGTGAAAATCCGAATGTTCTCTTGCAGCCGAAATATTTGCTGGAATTTTTTCCGACCGAAGATATGACATATGAACAAAAACTGAATGCCATCAGTCGGATTGTGATTGTTTTGACAATTGTCGGCTTTGCATTTTCGCGCAGTTTACGCATTTTAGTCATATCGGCAATTACCCTGTTCTCGATTTACCTGATGTATTTTTATAAATCCAACGAAGATGCCGCCATTTCCTCCCACCGAAAAGATTTAGCTGAACCCTTTGAAGGACCCGCCCGCGATTTATTAGAACAAAACGGCATCCCAATCTCTGGCGAGGTTTTCGACGAACCATCGGCGGAGAACCCATTTAGCAATGTATTATTAAATGACTATGATTACAATCCGAATAAAAAACCCGCACCATACACTGGCAATCCCGTCGTCAGCAATCGAGTGCTAGATGAAGCAAAACAACTCGTGCAAAACTTGAACCCAGACCAGCCAGATATTTCAAACAAACTTTTCCGAGATTTAGGAGAACAATATGTTTTCGAACAATCCTTGCGCCCTTTTTATTCTACCCCTAGTTCCACCATTCCGAACGACCAAAATGGATTCGCGGATTTTTGTTACGGTAGTATGGTTTCATGCAAAGAAGGCAACCCATTTGCTTGCGCCCGCAATTTATCCCGTCATACAAACATGTAGAGTTTTCGAAAATTCTTGTGTAATAGTATAGTATACAAGAATATGTCTTATATGTTCAATAATTTAGGCCGTATTGGGGCAGACGCGACCGATAATACTCAAAAAAACATGTATAACACTCGAATGGCAAATTACACTTTATCGAATTTTTTCTCGGAAACCAAGTCCGATTCTCACGTGAAATTCGCCACCATGCAACCTACTGTCACTTTTAACGGTGTCAATGGCGGAAGTGGCGTCGGTGGTGGTGTGGTTGATTACGAATCTTTGTTGAAATTGAGCGTCGAGCAAGAACGTCCTTTAGAGAAAGTGCAATTACTACAACGACCTTTTGCCACCGTCCCTTATTTAGGAAGAGGTGCCGGAAACCCTGATATTGAATCGAGATTACAGCAGGGCGAAATCGTCAATCATCAAAAGAGTGTAGGCACTATTATGGAAAAATCATTCATGGACTATTCCATGTATCCTACTGATTCTATGATGAACGAGCGCGTTGCAAACCCTTCTTACACTGTAGAAGAAGCCGCAATGGATGGTTGGGTCCGTGGTGGAGCCGCAACTCGCGAAATGCCATCTTCAAACAAAAAATAAATCCACCCTTGAAATAACATAAAACAATCGTATTATGTTATTCATATGAATCAAATGACGAATCATTTGCCTTTCAATCTACGCATCGAATCGCTATCTTATGAGAACGACGACGAATATCGCGCTGCCGTGAAACTGATTTGTTTTTTGTGTAATAATGATTTGCCAGATGATGACTATGACACGGAACAAATGACCAAGGCGCTCGATTATATATGGGAAAATACGCGCAATAATTCGACCTTTATGGAATTATATACTTTAGCTGCATCACAAATGATGACCGAAGAGGCGACCATTGGTTTAGCCATCTTGTTTTCCTATGATTATTTGAAGGAGTTTTATTTATTGTGCAGTAAATTCCTTTCGAGTCCTGCCGAATCTTGCGACGACCACCCCTGTTATTTGTCGCTGAAAACGAAACTGACTACGAAATAATATATTGGCATTATATAACTATGGCATCTACGCGCAGTAAAAATACACCCGGGGATTATCAATTAGAACAATGGGCATTTGCACAACATGTCGGCTATAACACTGCTGCGCATTATGGTCGCCCTGAACAAACCTATCTACCCGGCGACGGATTGTTGGCCGGAAATGTTTCTCGCACTCAATTGTCGAGTAATTCTTGTGATATAGAATCGATGCTTCGCGGAATCGGTTCTACCAATTTAGTCACGCCTAAATCTCCGACGGTTCCGGAGATTGCACCTTTGAAATCATTGTCAGTGATTGACCGTATTCCTTTGTTGATTCCTGCTCCATTGGTGGTGCAATCAAATCAACGTCCTTTGCGGGATTAAGTCATTGAGAAATTACAATTTCCTATTGTAATTTATTAAGGGTCATATTCCGCTCACGGGTTGTAAGTCGTTTGCGGGATGAGGTCGTTTTTTTGCGCTACGGTTTTTTCGCGCACTATGTGGTCTATTTTTGAAAGATATTGTGTTGCTTTGTTTCGGAGATGGTCGATTCATGAATTCGCGAATCGATACCATCAGCGGATGATGGTTTTCTGGTTCCGAAGATTTGTTCTCTATATGTGAATCATCGTCTGGTTCCCTAATGTTTTCGGTGGGGTCGCTAATATTTTCGTCTGATTCCTTAATGTTTTCGTCTGGTTCCTTAATGTTTTCGTCTGGTTCCTTAATGTTTTCGGAGGATTGGGTGTCGTTGTTTGACGACAATAACTGCTGCAGGAGGGCCCCATGTTCTTCTCGATTGATGGGCGGCAATTCATCAATGGATTTAAAATCGATAGCATAGCGGTCTTGATGGGGTGTCATAGAACCATCATCTGCTAATGTGAAGGGGATTTTGATAATGGCCATATATGGTTTTTGCATCAATAATATAGTTATATGTATTATTGATTATTCTTTATGTGAATTTCACGATAATCTTGACATTTTCTTTTTTGATGCATTTGCACGCCGAAACCGACAATTCTTCGCGTTTCTTGCGGGTCTTGTCGTTTTGCGACAATTCTTCCTGTTTCTTTTTGGAAGTGCTGTTGCGCGAATTCATATCTTCTTCGATGTCGGCATAGTGGTTGCGTATAAAATCGATGATATTGTTCTCGATGGCCCATTTGAAGAAATTGAGCTGGCCTAATGTAGTCTCCATGTATTTTTCTTCGTCGTAGGGGATGGAGATACGCTCCCATCGACAAAAGGGGTCGAAATTGCGCTTGCTGTAGGCTTTCAATTTGAGTTTGTAGTCATTGTAGACTTTGAATCGGGTCAGTTCGACGACGCCATTGGTGCGCGTAGTGGGTAAATCATATACCGTATAATACTTTTTGGCGAAATTGGTGACGAACCAGTCGACGATACGCAGCGAAATTTTGGATTCGCCATTGATGATATTCATCATTTTGTGTATGTTCTCTCGGTCACTATAAAATTCCATGAGACTCTTCATTAATAGACTATTTTGAGTTGTCGTAGATGCATAGGCTGCCATTGTGTATGTGTATAGGGGCGATTTTCTATATGGATTTTGTGATATAGATTTTTTGGGTTATAAGGGTTTTATCCATTATTGTCAATTCTATTACAGAACTGCGTTTTTAGGTCATTGATATTGTTTTCTATATACAATACGATTTTTTGTTGCATGTGTATGATGTTTGAAATTTGTTCTTCGATTTCATCTTTCGTAATGTGGATTTTTTCGGTGATGTGCAGCGTTTCACAATTCGTCTTTCCAATCATTTCCTGCAAATTCATTATATTGTTGTGCAATTTGTCTGCGAGTTTTTCTTGAAAGTTGATGACATCGCGCATTTTATTGTCGTATATGGTGATGATGTCTTTGTTGGAACAAAACAACATATCGATTTGATTTTGCAATTGTTTGTGATTTTCTTCCGTCAGTTTGCTTATCCTCAAAATCTTTTTTCGGTTGGTTTCTATGAGTGAATAATACAATACTAAGAATCGCGCCGTGATAATGATGGATACCATATATAAAGCAAAATGGATAAAGATATAATTGATGTCGTTCATGTGGGATAGTCTTGTTAGTTAGACAAAAATGTTTAAGTGGTTTAGGGTTAGTGTTGATTGAATGCCTATATTTATCGTTTTATTATAGATGGCGAAATCTATGATTTGTTAGAGCTTCGGTTGCGCAAAATTGAATTGTCCATAACATATATACAAAAATATATATCCATTATGAAATGTTTAGCGAAAGACCGCCATAACGACAATTGTAGAAACCATATCATACAAGACAGTCGGTTTTGCAAATATCATCAATATATGAACGCCTATGATGATACGATGCTGTCTAAATTGGAACTATGTTCATCTTGTAGAAAGATGTATTATTTTGAAGGAAGTGCAAAGATTTGTGAAAAATGCACAAATCGAAGTATTATCAATCGACAAAAGGCGCGAGAAAATAAAATATTATGCATAAAATCAGGATGCACATTCAAACGTTCAGTAGAAAATGTCTATTGCGGTAAGCATCAGTTATGTGTATTTCAAGATGAAACACACAACATGAATATGAAAACATGTTTCAATGTAATCCGTGGATGTAGAAGTCAACTAGCTATGGATTATCCGTATTCAAAATGCGAAATTTGTTTAGCCGATGAAAGAAACAAAGACAATGCAATGCGCAATGAAGTGAAGAAATTAAATGAAACGAATCCGTCAGATGATATGAAATATTGTAATACTTGCTGTAAAAACTTACCATTTGAATTCTTTATTGGTTGTAAAAACAAAATCACAAAAACGTGTGAAAAATGTCGCGAAAATAATCATACTCAAGATTTATTACGCGATAAAGAACATCGCAACGAACTTACGCGAAATAGCATAAAAGAAAAATATAGATGTTATATCAAAGATTGCCCAAAACGAAAATTGATATTTTCCCTATCGTACGATGAATTTGTTTCTATTACACAAACACCTTGTTATTATTGTGGCATTCTTCAAACTCGTGGATTCAATGGAATCGACCGAATTGATTCAAAAAAGGGTTATATATTGGAAAATTGCGTAAGTTGTTGTCAAATGTGTAATTATATGAAAGGGTCGATTGGGTATTCCATATTTATTTCTAGAATAGAACATATTCTTACATATCAACAACGAATTGCTGGAAATTTACATCCAGAGTGTTTCGCAAATCATATACGTGGGTCATATAATAATTATAAACACGGTGCCGCATATCGAAATTTAGAATTTGCATTGTCGAATGAGGAATATGAAAGTATTGCAGACGAACCATGTTATATATGTGGAAAACAAAATAACGGATTACATCAAAATGGAATTGACCGATTTGATAATTCACAAGGATATATAATGACAAATGTGAAAGCATGTTGCGGAGAATGCAATTTTATGAAGAGCGATTATGAATTTGATAAAATGATAGACAAATGTGAATTGATTTATCAAACACATGAAAATTCAAGACATATTGTGTCTGAAAATACATGCTGTAATTATATCGCAAAACGGAGAAATATATAAATATGAAGCCATAAAATAGCCTCATATTTAATTAATTAATACAAATGAAACATACCACTGCACATATGCAGCGACTTTAATTACTGTAAGCAACGCCTGCCCTCGACTACCCCTAAGTTTCCCTAGGGGGATGGACTGTATCTTAACCCGACTCTGGCTGCTTAGGCCTTCATCATCGAGCGACTACCGTTCAGTCTCTGACACCCTACCATTGACTAGCAAATCGTCTTTAGGTAGTAAGTATGCGGATTGCCCAATCCTCAACATTATTACGATACCGGAGTTTTATCTCCGCCATGAGTAAGTTTCCTATACTCACTTCGTAGTTGAGGCTCTAAGGGGTTCCCCGAACAACAAGTAATCTCGCAAGGTTTTAACCTCACTAACAACTGACCATGGTATATCTAGGGGTCCAAACGTTTTTTCCACAAACAGAGCCTATATGTCTGTGGCGTGTTGTTTTTGGGCACATTTTTTTATTTCTGTTTATGCCTGACATGACGCGTAATACGTTGTAATTTACTGCATATACTCTGACCTTGGCAGTAGAAGTTCCACTGACGGTGGCAGAAGAAAGGACAAGCTGTAAGACAGCGTTATCAATTCTGGAGAAGTTGCAGGTGCCTGAAGGTTGATGCTCTTCAGGTCTTAGTGCGAAAGAGTATACGTTGATACCGCAATCTGGTGCACGGGTGTGATGTTGGAAAGGTTGGACAACATCGAAGTATGAACCTTCACGCTCAGAGAATCTGTCTTGGCCGTTAAGTTGTAACTTAGCGGTGACGACTGGGTTCTCACCCCAGCAGTGCATGTCAAGAGCAGTCTCGGCAAGGACGAAGGTGCCGGCATCGGATAAACCAGATTCAGTGGTAGCAGATTGGGATTGTAACAAGTTAGCATCTGGCCAGTTGGCAGAAGCAGCAACATCGGCGGCAGCGGCCATTTGGAATAATCCAGAGGCGTTGATGAAAGAGGTAGAACCGGAGGTTTCAGCTGGACCACCGAAGGCATGGATGGCATTTGGTAAAGCATCGATGGCATCAGTGTAGTTGAATGGTTGAGCACCTAAGGTCTTGAATAAGGTAGTACCAGCCTCTAGGGAAGAGCAGTAATCAACGTTGGCATCAGGTTGGACGACCCAGACAAGTTCCTTGCAAGGGTGGTTGAAATTCAACTTGATCTTGTTGGATGAGCTGCCGACAGACTCATCGCCAGTAAATTGGATTTGCTCGATAAGGTACTCATGTGGGTTCTGGGCCATTTTTCTGCGCTCGTCGGTGTCTAAGAAGACATAATCAACGTACAAAGATGCAGCGACTAAAGAGGATTGGTAGGCGTTAGAAACAGAGACGGTGGCACCGGAGGCACTGTTTAAGGTGGAAACAGCCCATAAGCACTCACCGATTGGTCTGAAATCGATGTTGATCTTAACTTCGTGATACTGTACGAATCACTTTTACCCCTCCTTTCGGAGTATTTATCAGCATTCTTAATTCGATCAACATATTACATTAAGAATTTTGCTGGGGACTAGACTATATCTTAAGTCGTCATAGAAGTGGATTAGACTTCTCAGACCCATAACCATTTAGTCGTTGAACCTTCCTCATATCCTTATCATTTCGGACTTAGAGGCTTGGCTGCGGATTATCTATTTCGGATGTAGTAACATCTTCATAAGGGGCATTTTTACGATACCTGAGTTCTACTCTCAGCCACTGCAAACTTTCATGTGCAGCTTCGTAGCCCATATTTTGTGCGTATTTTTTATTAAATCTATAAATATTAACAATATTGTTATAATAGTGGTGCAATACTATTTTATCACTTTTTTGTCTATTCTCATGTGCAGTTAATGGTTGCAGATTTGTCCAGTGAAAACATATTTTTATATCACACTCTTTTGAAAAATCAAATTTATTGATAGGTAATATATGGTCTATATGCCAGTATTCACCTAAATTTGTCCAGTTCATATTTTCATCAAAACGAAACTCAATCCATTTTTTAAACATTTCAATATCGCATCCTAAATATTTTGAGTAAGAAGTTTTCTGGTTTTTCAACATTTTATGAATCTTACTTCGCAATATTTCAGATAACTTGAAATTTAAATCATGTTGTCGTCGCTCTTTTATTTTGAGTTTACGAATTGGTAAATAATCTTTGTTTTTTTCTTTGATATGTTCTTTAATATCTTCACGGCTCCTATATTCATGTCGTTGCTTAGCAATAGTTTCGCTGTTATTTATTCGATAACATTTATTTTTTTCGAGCAAAGATGATTTATTATTTTCATAATATTCTTTATTCTTTTCTTTCACATGTTCTCGATTTGCTAAATTATATTTACTACGACAATCTTTACAATCATATCTTAGTCCATCTGGACTGCACTTTAAATTACCATATTTTTCTAATGGTTTATCACTTTTACATTTGCAGCATATTTTAGACATTTCTATATTACCACTTATTGCACTGTATTTATATACTTTACACACATAATATTTTTCTTCTTTAAGAACTTCCCGCAATTTGGATATGTTGCCTATTGCTAGTTAATAGCAAGAGACTAGCATCTGGGATTGACAATATTCATTGTCCCGAGACCACAACAAATTTTCTCTAAAGCATTGCTCGGATACTTTAGGTTGGATACTTTTCTGCCCTACAGATTTCAAGGCGATCAATGGTAATGCTAAACCTGGGTTTCTGCAGAACCAGAATAAAAGAGGAACGTATAAGGTGGTTTCTGGTAAAGCGTTTCTTGGAGCGCAGACTTGGGAAGGTCCGCCGGAGGAAGCGCATGGGCCAGAGACGTTAGCGAAGGCTGGATCGGTGATGTAGGTAAGTTGGGTGGTGTTACCAATCATCTTGAAGTAACCACGTTGTTGTTCAGAGGACATGGTAACTTGGTTCCAGATGTGCATCCAGTCACCATATTGACGGTCAATTCTTTGGCCACCAATTTCAACTTCAACTTGAGCGATTAATTGCTCACCGACAAAGTCTAACCATCTGGCATAGACATCACCAGATGATCCCTTCATGGATTGGTTGATCTCAGGAAGGGTGACTTGTAAGTAGGTTCTGTAGGCTAAATCACCATTTCTGGAGATGGTGCAGGTAACTCTGCGGCCGAAATCGGCTTGACCAGAGAAGGTTTGCTCGATGGATTCCATGGCAAAGTTGGTGTGTCTTCTGTAAGAGACCTTCCAGAAGGTGATTTCAGGGGTTCCAGTAAGGAAAACGTCTTGTGCGCCGTAGGCGACTAATTGCATTACTCGCTACCTCTAGGTTTCCCTAGAGGGATGGACTGTATCTTAACCCGACTCAGGTTGCTTAGACCTTCATCGTCGAGCGATTACCGTTCAGTCTCTGACGGCTAACCTTAGACTAGCATAGCGTCTTTAGGTTATAACCATGCGGATTGCCCAATCTTCAACATTATTACTATACCGGAGTTCTATTCTCCGCCATATGCAAGTTTCCCAGCATACTTAGTAGTTGAAGCTCTAAGGGGGTTCCCGAACAACAAGTAATCTTGCAAGGTGTTATGCACCTCACTAACAACTGACCGTGTGAAATTCAGGGGTCGAACCGAAGTTTCTACAAACAGAGCCTGAAATTGTTTGTAGCGGGTTGTTTTTATGCTCTAGTCACGAGTCAATTGCATGGTGTTACATTATGCAACTGGCTCGTCTTCAAAGCTCCTCCCATTTTTAGACTTGGGGTATATAACATACAAAGAAAATAATTTCTAGTATTGCTAAATAATCCCAGCCAGGGGAATGATTTAGCGATAAAATGTCGCTGCATAAATTTTGAAATATTGCGATTTTGACATGATTTATGCAGTTATTTGAGAAACATGGGATGAATTTTTGTGTTATAGGTATTATGTTTGATTTGGGGGGTGGAGGGAGATTTAGGAAAAAGGGGACGGGAAGGAGATTTAGGAAAAAGGGGATGGGAAGGAGATTTAGGAGAAAGGGGATGGGAGGGGTGGGGTGAGGACATAAGATTTAGGAAAAACAAATATAAAGCATTTAAAAAGGTAGCCCTTGAATTATTATATAAAGCATATATATGGACATACTCAAAGTATTTTCTATATGCGATTCTGAATACGACATCAACATTCAAGGTACAGTCGAAAACCCCCTATTTCAAGCAAATCAAATTGGCAAATTATTAGGTATAGCTAAAATACGAAATACGATAAACAAATTCGATGAATCTCAAAAGGTGGCCCATAAAACAGGCACCCTTGGAGGACTGCAAGAAACCACATTTCTTACTGAAACTGGTCTATATAGATTAATATCTCGTTCAAATAAACCGATTGCAGCTAAATTTCAACAATGGATTTGTGACGTCATAAAAGAAATTAGAATGACAGGTGAATATAAACTAAAAGAACAAAATGAAATCGACAAAAAAATGGCACAAGAACGAGAAAAACGGAATACCCACAATAAACTATTAGACGCATATCATCAAAGAAATGTAGTCTATATATGCAAACTGAAAGACGAATCCAATAATAAATATGTTATCAAAATTGGTTCTACCCAGGATATAAAAACCCGTATTGTAAATATTTCAAATACATATGGTGTAGTACCATTGATTATTGACATGTTTGAATCGCAAAATCACACAAAATTCGAAAAATGGATACGGACAAATGAACATATAAAAACTCTGTTTTATTCTATGAAAAAATTAGACGGTATGATAACGCGCGAAACATTTTTAGTAAATGATGAACAATATGAAAATGTGGTCGCAATCATAAAAAATCAAATAAAGCAGTTTGAGCCCGAAGAAAAAAACGTAGATAAATTACTAGAACTCGAAGAAAAACGTAAAATGACTGCACAATTAAATTTCGAAGCAGAAGAAACTCGCAAATTAAACAACGAATTAGAAAAACAAAAAATGGAAACTCAATTAGAACTTATAAACAAAATAGAATCGATTCAAAATACCGTAATCTTACCTGAAAAAGAGACGTCTATACCAGAAATTCATGATTATGCTAGAAATGTTCTCAAAAATGCACTTATTAAACCGCGCAATCCAACACGTTCTCCCAGAGTATATCAATATGATGCAGAAACACTAGAATTATTGCAGATATACGATAGTATTATAGAGGTCATTCGCAGATTTGCAAGTTCTTCGCAATGTGCTTTAAAATTAGCTGCAAAAAACAATACTATATATAAAAACTATAGATGGTTAGTGGTTGATAGAAATACAACAGATATACCAGCTTTAGAACCTACGAAGCAAATACGAACGCAAGCGATTGAATATATTGCGATGATTGATATAAAACGCACAAAAATAATGGAGGTATTTTCTTCACAAAAACAGGCAGCAGAAGCCAGAAATTTGGCTGGATTTTCAACAATATCTCGTGCTATCAAAAATCAATCTATATCTTCGGGTCATTATTGGGATTTTTTTAACAAATGTTCTCCAGAAATGCGCGAAGAATACTTACTCCATCACAAATTACCGGAAAAATTCACAAAAACAAATGGACTAAAAATAATTCAAATTGACCCGATTACAAACGAAGAATTGAAAATATTTTCATCGATGACCGATGTGGTGTTGGGATTTCAAATGTCTCACATGAGTCTTAAAAAAGCGGCGGCAAATAATCTGGTTCATAACGGTTTCAAATGGCGCATTATACGTGAATAATCT
>Ga0214923_10005313_pt1 | contig 15056 bp, 17 predicted proteins | sample LL1510_MetaG_FD_177993 | JGI IMG/M metagenome (GOLD analysis project Ga0214923, IMG submission 177993) | Freshwater microbial communities from Lake Lanier, Atlanta, Georgia, United States - LL-1510 | ecosystem: Environmental > Aquatic > Freshwater > Lake | place: USA: Georgia | collected... | reverse complement strand
GCCTCTTTTTGGGCTTTGGAACCATGGCGCACCACGCAGCCCATGACATACATTTGCCCGTGGCATGCGCCTGAGTTACCACCCGCGCGGTTGATCTCCTCCATGATCACACTGGCTTCGGTCAGGCTCAGGTTAGAACCACCGTACTCTTCGGGAATCAGGGCCGACAACCAACCGGCTGCGGCCAGCGCGTTGACAAATTTTTCAGGAAACGCGCGGGCCTCGTCCAGCTCTTGCCAGTAGCGCGAATCAAACTGGTTGACCACGCTGCGCACACCAGCGCGCAACTCTTCATAGGGATCATGTGGGTTCATGGAACAGACCTTATTTGCTGGGGTTGGCGTACATCTGACCGCCATCGACGTTCAACACCGTGCCACTCAAATAACCGCTGGCGGGTGACGCACCAAACACGGCCAAGTGCGCGATTTCATCGGGCTCGGCCATGCGGCCAAACGGCAGGGCCTGGGTCAACTCCATCCAGCGCTGGGCATCGCCCCACTTTTTCTCGGCTTGTTGTTGCAACATGGTCTGCATGCGATCGCTGCGGGTGGGTGAAGGGTTGATGCCAAATACACGCACCCCGCGGCGCACTGTACCCCCGCCCAAACCCTGGGTGAATGCGATCAACGCCGCATTGGCGGCAGCGCCGCAAATGTATTCATAGCGGGGTGCCACACCGGCCATGCCAATGATGTTGCAAATCACGCCATGCCCACGCTGCTCCATGGTGGGCAAGTAAGCGCGGGTGAGATTCACATAGCTGTAGAGCTTGAGGTCCCAGGCATCGCGCCAGCGCTGCTCGGTGATGTCGTGCAAGGTGCCGCCCGGAATGGCACCGGCGTTGTTGACCAGCACATCGACCGGACCGACCGATTGGAACAACCGCTCGGCCGAACCTGCCGCACCCAAATCGGCTTGCACCGGCAAAGCCTGCACACCGCTGCTGTCTTGAATAGCTTGCACCGCCTTGGCCAAATGACTGCTGTCGCGAGAGACCACAATGGGCAAAGCCCCCTCTGCGGCAAACGCCTGGGCAATCGCCAGTCCGATGCCACGCGATCCGCCTGTAACGAGCACACGCTGTCCTGTTAATTTCAAATCCATGGGTTTCCTCAGTTGGGGGAGATTCAGGCCGCGGGTGGCGGCACTTGGGCGCGGTACCAAGCCGCAATGTCTTTACCGGTCATGAAGCACACGCCAGGGGTGGCCATCAACAGGTCCAACATCTTTTCAAAACTTTGAAAGCGGTGCGGCACACCGATCAAGTGCGGGTGCAAGCCAATGGCCAGCACGCGGGGGTGTTGCTGCGACTCGCGCTTGAACAACTCCAAGGTGCGGGTCAAGCGCATGAGCATCTCGTCTGAACTGTGGCGCTCCACCGCGTAAATGATGGAGTCGTTGATTTCCAGGTTGTAGGGCATGGACATCAAAGGACCGTGCTGGGTGCGCATCCAGTTGGGCACATCATCGACCACCCAATCAAACACGTACTCAATGCCCAATTTTTTCAAAATATCGGGGGTTTCGTAGGTTTCGCGCAAACCAGGGCCCAGCCAGCCCAAGGTGCGCACACCGGTGAACGACTCCAGGATGTCCAGGCAGGTTTTGATCAAGCCCTCTTCGGACTGCGTTTCGTGGTTGATGGCTTTTTGGTGCAGGCCGTGGCCGATGAATTCCCAACCCGCATCGCGCATGGCCAGAGCCGCACGCGGGTAGGCCTCGATCACACCGGCGTTGAAACTGGTGGAAGCGGGCAAACCCCGGCTTTGAATGGCATCGATGATGCGCGGCAAACCTGCGCGCATGCCATAGTCGGCCCAGCTGAAGTTGGGCACATCGGGAATGGTTTCTTTGCCATGCGGCGGTGTGATGATGGTGCGCGGCATGCTGGCATCGAACTGCCAATGCTCCACATTCACCACCAAGTGCACCATGATCGCCCCTTGCGCCGGCGGCTTGAGGGCGGGGCCTTCGTTGGAGAAGCGATAGGGAATGCGCGGATTAGCCATGGTCATGCCGGATCAGGTTGAGGATGTCGAGCTTCATCGTCGCAAATGCTTCGCTCGCTGTCAGGGCCACACTGCGTGGCCTGGGCAGGTCGACCTCGATGCGCTTTTGAATGCGCCCAGGGCGGGCCGACATGACATAAATGGTGTCTGAGAGAAAAATCGCCTCGTCAATGTCGTGGGTCACAAAAATGATGGTGGGCTTGAGTTGTTGCCACACTGACAGCAGCAGCTCTTGCATGGTCAGGCGGGTTTGCGCATCCAGCGCCCCAAAGGGTTCGTCCATCAACAAGACTTGCGAGCCCAGGGTCAAGATGCGGGCAATGCCCACGCGCTGGCGCATGCCGCCTGACAGTTGCACCGGCAAATGGTTTTTAAACTCCGACAAACCCACGATGTCGAGCATTTCGTGGGCGCGCTTTTCGTACTGGGCTTTGGGCAAACCTTGCACCTGGGGACCAAATACCACGTTGTCCCACACACTCAACCAGGGAAACAAGGCCGCTTCTTGGAACACCACACCACGGTCCGGTCCAGGCTGGCTGACCACCGCGCCAGCCACTTGCAGCAAACCCGATGTGGGCTGCTCAAAACCGGCCACCAAATTCAGCAAAGTCGACTTGCCGCAACCCGAGGGCCCGAGCAAAGCGACAAATCGCCCGGCGTGCACATCCAGGTCGATGCCTTCCAAGGCCTTGACCGGCGGGTCGCCTGGATAGGTTTTGTTCAGTTGTTGAACGCTGATGTGGGACATGGCAATGAAGGGTCCATTAAGGCTCAGTGGCTTTGCAAAATGCGCCAGTTGAGCATGCGTCGCTCAATGGCCACGATCAGGCGATCGCTGATGAAGCCCATCATGCCAATCGAGACCATATCGGCCAACACAATGTCCATTCGGCCCACGTAATAGGCATCCCAAAGCACATAGCCCAGGCCTGACTTCACGGCCACCATTTCAGAAACAATCACCGCCGTCCAGGAAATGCCCAGACCGATGCGCAATCCGGTGAAGATGGACGGCATGGCGGCTGGCAACACCACCCGCCACAACAGTTGTTGACGGCTCGCGCCCATCATCAGGGCAGCGCGCACCCAATTGCGCTCGACATCGCGCGCACCTTGGGTGGTGTTGACCACGATGGCATAAAAGCCACCCAGAAAAATCAGGAACACAGAGCCAATGTCGCGGATGCCAAACAAGGCGATGGAAAACGGCAACCAGGCGGTGATGGGAATCGGCCGCAAGCTTTGCACCATCGGGTCGACCAGCTGCGAAAACAGCCGGCTCCAACCAATGAGCAAACCCATGGGCACACCCACCACCGCGGCCAAGGCAAAACCTTGACTCACCCGCATGGAGGAGTACTGCACATTCGACAACCAGGTCCCCAGATAGGGGTTTAAACCCATACCGGGAGAGGCAAATATCCAGTCATGCCAGCCTTGCAGCACCTTCCAAGGGGTGGGCACAATACCGGCCATGTCGGGTCGGCTCCCAGCCCATTGCCAAAAGCACAACACGGCCACTGGGATGAACCAGGCCTTGGCGATCAAGGAGGCCTGGTCCCAGGGTTTCCAGGTCGTGTTGCGCATGGTGGCTTACTTGCGCAACTCGACGGCCATGGCATCGTCGTACAAATCGGCGGCTTCTTTGGCCACGTCTTTTTGTACGATACCTTGCTTGAAAGCGGCTTCGGCCAAACGCCCCACCTGGTCTTTGCTCAGCACACCACCGAGCTTGATGATCTTGGCCGACTCCTTGGTCACGGTCAATGGCAAACCGGTGTACTTGGCGTAGGCATCGGCAAACTGATCAATATTTTTGGCCATTTGCTCTTCGGCCTTTAAATAAGCCCACAAGAAGCGGCGCACCAGTTCTTTTTTGGTGTTCATGGCTTCGCCAGAAGCGGCCAACATGCCCAACTCGGAACCCACCGCGCGCGACTGGCTGTAGTCCATCTTGCGCGCAAACACCGCATCGCCTTCGGCCACGGCCTGCGACTCAAAGGGCTCCCACAACACCATGGCATCGATATCGCCGCGCTTCATGGCCTGCACAAAAGCAGTGCCGCCACCTTGCACGTTGACGGGCGAGAAGGTGTTGTAGGGAATGTTCTTTTCGATCAAGGTCATGGCCCACTGGAACCAAACCGCAGAGCCCGGTGCAATGGCGATTTTTTTGTCCTTGATGTCAGACCAGTCATCGATCTTCACGCCTTTTCTCACCACCAGGTACTTGGGCGAGCTGCCCACGCCGGTCAGACCAATCAGGTTTTTGCTGCCCTGGGCGGCGACGATGGCCAAGTCGCCCGGGCCCACGGCCGACACATCAACCGAGTTGGACAACAAGGCGGTGCGGGCGTCGGCGTAGCGCACAAACTCGGCCCGCTTGACCTCGATGTTCATCTTTTTCAGCTCCTCCTCGACCAGCAACATGGGTGAGAGATGACCGACTTTCACAAAACCAATGGTCAGGGTTTCTTTTTGCTTCATGGGGGCGGGGGCAGGGGCCAGCGCCAATGCACTCAAACCGGTCAAGGCGAGAACAACACCAAACAATGCTTTGTAACTTTTCATGGGGTCTCCTGGGGTTAACAGCTGGCACAAGCCATGGAACATGAGGGTGCGAAAACCAGCCCAAAATTCGCACCCACACAACACTTGCAAGAAAACGGGATCACACCACCCCTTGCTCGTGAAACTTTGCAATTTCCGCGCCCGAATATCCGATATCGGCGAGCACCGCATCGGTGTGTTCGCCCCATCCTGGGGCGCTGGTGCGCACCTCGGCGGGGGTGCGCGACAAAGACACGGCTTGGGTGATGTAGTGCTTGCGCCCATGCGGCGTGTCCAGGGCTTGGGTCACGCCCAAATGCTTGACCTGGGGGTCTTGCATCACTTGAGGCACGGTGTAGACGGGGCCCGCGGGCACACCCACCTGGTTGAGCCCGTCGACCCAGTGCTGCACGGTCTGGGTGGAAAAAATTTCGTTGAGCAAGGCATTCAAGCGGGGCCGGTGCGCCACCCGCAAAGCCTCGGTGGTGAACTCAGGGTCGGCCAACCACTCGGGCTTGTCCAGCAACTCACACAAGCGCTTCCAGTTGCCCTGGCCAGAAGCGCCCAAATTGAATGGGCCATCGCTGGCGGTAAACAAGCCCATGGGCGAACTGGTGGGGTGGTTGTTGCCCTCTTGCACAGGCACATTGCCATCGTTGATGTAGCGCGCCACTTGAAAATCCATCATGGCAATTTGCGCGTGCAACAAAGAACTGTGCACCCACTGGCCACGACCAGACACTTCACGCTCGTGCAAGGCCGCCAAAATGCCCAAGGCGCAGTACAAACCGGCACTCAGGTCAGCCACCGCCAAACCCGCACGAATTGGGCCGCTGTCGCCGTCTCCGGTCACACTCATCAAACCACCCATGCCTTGGATGATTTGATCAAAGCCAGGGCGATGGGCATACGGTCCGTCTTGGCCAAATCCAGAAATGCTGGCCAAGATGATGCGTGGATTGACCCGCGCCAAGTCTTCGTAGCCCAAGCCCAGTTTGTGTTTGACATCGGGCCGCCAGTTCTCCACCAGCACATCGGCCTGAGCCACCAGGCGCATCAAAATTTCCAGCGCACCGGGTTTTTTCAGGTTCAGGGTGAGCGAGCGTTTGTTGCGGTTGAGGTTTTGAAAGTCGCCACCGTCTCGGTTGGCCGCAAACAAGACCTCATTGGGGTCCACACCAGCCGGCGGTTCGATGCGAATCACATCGGCACCAAAGTCGGCCAGCACGCGCACGCAGTTGGGGCCAGAGCGTACGCGAGAGAGGTCCAGAACCTTGAATCGGGCCAGGGCTCGGTGGGCGGCAGGCAGGTGCATGGCGGGATTAAATATATTTATAAACTGATTAAGGTATATTTTGACACGGGTTTTGATACCCTTTTAAAAACCCTCATAGCGCAGCCTTGCACCCACAAAATATGAAAGCCAGCGAACAAATCCGCTCCCGACTGGAAATGGCGATTGCTGCTGGCGAACTGCAACCCGGCGACCCGATCGACGAGGCTGCGCTGGCGCGCCAATACAAAGTCTCACGCACACCGGTGCGCGAGGCGATGCTGGCCTTGCAAGCGCAAGGCGTGCTCAGCAACTTGCCGCGCAACGGCATGATCGTGCGCAAAATGGATTTGCAGCAATTGCTCTCGCTGTGGGAGTTGCTGGGCGAACTCGAAGGAGTCGCCGTGCGTTTGGCCTGTGAGCGCATGGACAGCGCCGAATTGCGCACCTTGAAAAAACGGCACACGGCTTCCAAAAAAGCGGCCACCAAAGACGATGTGGCGGGTTGGCAAGAGGCCAACCTGGGTTTTCACGAGCATTTGTACCAATGTGCGCGCAACCCATTTTTGCGCCAAGAGGTGCTGCGCCTGCGCTCACGCACCGGCATTTACCGCCGCCATGCCTTCGGGGCCTTGGGGCAAATTCAGGCCTCTTTTGACCAGCACGCCACCATCGTGGCAGCGATTGAAGCGCGCGATGCCAACCTGGCCACCGAATGCATGCGCGCCCACATGCGCCCAGGCCGAGATGCCAAAAGCCTCAACGACTTCATCATCAGCTTGCCCCAAACGCTGATGGATACCGCCTGAGAGTGGTCAAAGGCCTCAGTGCTGCTCGGCCAACATGCCAAAGCCCGGCAAGGGGTCGCGCAAACCCAGGCGGCGCAAGGCCAACCAATAAGTGGCCACGTTCACGCCAATCAGGGGTTTGCCAAAGCGCTCTTCCACCGCGGGCGTGATGGCGCTGACGGGCAAATTGGTGCCCACATGCACCAGAACTTGCACATTGGGCGAGTCCACCGCAGCAAAACCTTGCATGATTTGGTCGAGGGTGAACTGCGCGACCGAAATCGGCCCAGTCGACTTCAGACCATGGCTGCGCAACACTTCATAACCGCAAGCGGTGAAAAACTCCGCGATGATGGCATCCGCAGGTGGCCAGTAAGGGGTCAGCACGCCGATCTTGCGCGGGCAGCCAATCGCCTTCAAGCCCTCGAGCACCGCGATGGAAGGGGTGACAAATGGAATGCCCGCCAGCGCTTGCAGTCGCGCTTCTTCGGCCTGCGCACGCTGTAAATCACCGCGAAAAGAATGGATGGAATGGCCATGCGCCACCACATGCGGTTGGCAGGGCATGACCAGCGACAAGGCCTCTTCGAGTTGGCCCTTTTCGGTTTGCAAAGCCTGTTGATAGGCCTGCATGTCGTCATAGGGGCGAGGGGGCAACAACATGCGGCTCACATGGTTGGTCACGCCCGGTGGGCGCATCGCTTCCATCTCGGGTTGCACCACGGTATTGGTGGCCGGCACGATGACCGCAATTTTGGCGCGGCTGGCCAGCGTGTCAAAACTCAAAGGAACTGTCATGCTTCATTCCATTTTCAATTTGGCCGCCTTGGCCGCTTCCGACCAAATGGCGATGTCGGCGCGCAGCGTTTCTGCCAACTCACGTGGCGTGCTGCCAATCGGGTCCACCCCAATTTGCTGCAAACGTGCGGCCATACCGTCGGCGGCCAGGACATCCTTGACGGCATCGGCCAAGCGCTGCACCACACCGGCTGGTGTGCCCGCTGGGGCCATCAAACCATTCCAAGTGACGGTGCGAAAGCCTGGAAAGCCAGACTCGGCGATGGTGGCCACCTGCGGCAATTGGCTGGACCGCTTGTCGCTGGAGACACCAATCAAACGGATATTGCCCCCGGCCAGGTGCGGCACCAATTCAGAGAAGTTGCCAAAGTACATCTGCACATTGCCCGCCAGCAAATCGGTCACCGCCGGGGCCCCGCCCTTGTAACTGATGTGGGCCATGTCAATTTGCGCGCGGTTGACAAACAGGGCCGCCGACAAATGCGACACGCTGCCCGAACCACCCGATGCATAGTTGTATTTGCCAGGGTTTTTACGCGCCAAGGCCACCAACTCTTGCACATTGTTGGCGGCCACCGATTTGTGCACGCCCATCACAAAGGGGTTGCTGCCCACATTGCTGATGGGCACAAAGTCGCGCACCGGGTCGTAATTGGTTTTGTTGATGGCAGGCAATATGGCCATGACCGGCATGGCCGCCATCAGCAAGGTGTACCCGTCGGGAGGGGCCTTGGCCACAAATTCGGCGGCAATGCCCCCACCCGCGCCCACTTTGTTCTCCACCACCACCGACTGGCCCAGGCTTTGGGTCAAACGTTCGGCGATGATGCGGGCGATGGAGTCGGTGTTGCCACCCGGGGCAAAAGGCACCACGATCTTGACCGGCTTATTCGGCCAAGCCGGTATTTGCGCCGGTGCGCTCAGCGGCAACAATGTGGCCAAGCCAGCGGCGAGCCAGCAGCGCCGGGTGAAGTTCAAGGTGGCATGGGCCACTTGAGGCGAGCGATGAAATGCAGTCACGTCTGAGTCCCCTAAAAAAAGTAAAACACCGGTGAATGGGAATTTGCCTGTACCAGCGCGCGCTTGCCCTCAAGCGACAGTCTGGGCACGTCGGATGCTGTTGATCATGGACGAGTTGAGCAGATATTGGCGCGCTTTGTCAGGGTCGGCACACACGGCGCGCAACTCTTGCATGCGCTGGGCACGCAACTGAGGGTCTTTTTCTTCCAAGTTCTTTTTGTTGCGCACCGACAGTTCTTGCACATAGGCCACATTGGCTTGTTGGCGCTGACGGTTGTAGCGCTCGAGCGCCTCATCGCTCTCCATGCCTTGGAGGACCCGCGACAGCGCGTGGCCCAAGCTGATGGCATCGTGGATACCGCTGTTGAGCCCAAAACCGCCCAAGGGGTTGTTGACATGGGCGGCGTCGCCCGCGAGCAAGACACGGCCCTGGCGAAAACGCACCGCCACCCGTTGGTGGACGCTGTAAATGCTTTGGTGCACCAAGGGGTAGCTGGTGCTGGCATCGGCTCCGGTGATGCGGCGAATGGCTTGCTGGGCATAGGGGCCGGCCAAGGCCACTGCTTCAGGGGTTTCGCTGTCCACAGGCAAAGTCATGCGCCACAGGCCCGGCGGGCCTGCATCGGGCATCTTGAACAAGGCGCTCCACTGAACCGGGTCACTCATGTAGGCGTTTTCGCGATAGCCCAAGGTGGCAAAGTCGAAGGTGGTGCTCAGTACGCTGTAGCGCTCGGGCCAGGTGTAACCGGCAAACTCGATGTGGGCCGATTTGCGCACCTGGCTGCGGCCCCCATCGGCGGCAATCAGCCACTGTGTTGTCCATTCCACCAATCCATCTGGGCCTTGGGCTGTCACCACCACATGGTCATCAAAGCTTTGCTGGGCCTCAAAGCGATGGCCAAACACCACATCCACCAAACCCGTGCGTTGCACATGCTGCAGCACAATGGGTGTGAGCCGATGCTGCTCCAGGTGCAATCGATAGGGGTAAGGCGTGTCGTGGCGCAACAGGTCCAGATCCCACTCGGCCACCAAACCTTCTTGCAAATCGCGCGACTGCCAGTAACGCACCGCAATGCCCGCTGCGCGCATTTCATCGGCCACGCCAATACCGTCGAGCATCTCCAAGGTGGGGGGATGAAAGGTGCCCGCCCGCAAGTCGATGGTCAAACCCGGTTCGGCCTCAATGACCCGGCTGGCGATGCCTTGCTGCGCCAACACCAGCGCAGTGATCAAACCCACCGGCCCCGCCCCCACGATCAAAACGGGGCTGTCCAAGCTCACTGCCATGCATCACACCTGTTAGATGGCAGCGCCGGTTTATCCGCTGCCTGATTGACGACTTGGCCCCTGTGCAGGAACCCCTGGCGCAAGGATAACGCAGGGTAAAAACCAAACCCGCTGCCAGTTACCGATGACCCCAAGCCCGTCAGGCTTGCCCCCGTAACGGCACAATGGCGTGCCGACCCTGAGGAACCCAGCCGCTGCGGTGCCCCAACTCATCCCACCCCCAACGACACCCCTGATGGAAAATTTTGAAACCCTGCAACTCAGCCAACCCCTGCCGCATGTGCTGCAAGTGCAATTGCACCGACCGCAAGCGCGCAACGCTTTGAACACCCAAATGGGGCGCGATCTGCGCGCCTTGTTTGGCCCCATGAAATTCACCCCCGGCGATTGGCGTTGCGTGATCATCACCGGCGAAGGCGACAAGGCTTTTTGTGCAGGCGGTGACCTCAAGGAGCGCGAAGGCATGAGCGACCGCAACTGGCAACTGCAACACGCGATTTTCGAAGAAGCCTATTACGCGGTGCTCGACTGCAGCGTGCCCGTCCTCGCTGCGGTCAACGGCGCGGCCTTTGGTGGCGGCTGCGAACTCGCGCTGATGTGCGACTTCATCTACGCGGCCGATCATGCGCGCTTCGCCCTGCCCGAGGTGGGCCTGGGCATCATCCCCGGCTGCGGGGGCACGCAAACCTTGGCCCGTGCGGTGGGCGAGCGCCGCGCCAAAGAATTGGTGTTGACCGGTGCCCCGTTTGACGCGCATCAAGCCCAGTTGTGGGGCATGGTCAACCAAGTCTGTCCGGCTGGCGAATTGCTCAGCGCCGCTTTGGCCTGCGCCCAGCGCATGGCCGACAACGCGCCCCTGTCGGTGCGCCAAGCCAAGAAAGCCATCCACCAAGGTCTGCAAGGCGACTTGCAAAGCGGCTTGAATTACGAGGTGGCCGCCTATCTGCCCCTGATCCACACCCAAGACCGGCGCGAAGGCACGCTGGCCTTCAACGAAAAACGCAAACCCCGCTTCAAGGGTGCCTAAACTGCCAAGGTGGCATGGGGTTGGCATCTTGCCAAAGCCCCACTCGGGCTTGGCGGGCTTGCTGCTCGGCATGGTCGTAGCTGGCGCGGTCGGCCGACGGCTGGTCGCGCGCATAGTGCTTGAAATGCCACGCCATGCCGCGCTGGATTTGCACCAGATTGATGTCCACATTGTTCAACCACAGCTTGCCCACCCAGCGGTCAAAGCGGTCTTTGTGCGTGCTCTCTACCGTCACTTCGTGGCCAAACACCTGATCGCTGAGCGACTGCTTGGACTTTTGCCCAAACGCCTGGTTTTGCTCGGGCGCGTCGATACCCAACAAGCGGATGCGGTAGCGCCGGTGTTGTGCATCGAGCACGGTCACGGTATCGCCATCGGCCACCCCCACCACCTTGCCCACCCAGCGCTCGGCCCAGGCGGGGCTGGACAGCCACGCCCAGCTGCACAAGCACACCCAAAGCCATCGGAGCCCAGCACGGCCAAGCCCGCCACCAAGCCAGCGCACCGCGACGACCATAAAAACAACTTTGTTTAAATTATTGATATTGTGATTTTTGCACGCCGTAAAACCCATGGGGGCTTCCCCCACAATCGGCGTTTTGCTTGCCCACACACCGTCCCATGACCGCCTCCACCGAACTGCCCAGTGACAGCGCCCGGATTGAACAACTGGCCCAACAACTGGAGCGCCACCCCGATTACCGGGTGCTGCGCCGCCTGCCCCTGCGCAGCCATTTCCAGCCTGCGCCCACCGGCGCCCGTTTGTGCCGGGGCGTGGTGCTCGACACCGAGACCACCGGCATGGACAGCACCCAGGACCGGGTGATCGAACTGGGGATGGTGGGGTTTGAATTCGATCCCGCCAGCGGCGCGGTAGTGCGCGTGGTCGATGTGTTGGACGAACTCGAAGACCCCGGCTTTGCCATCCCAGCGGCCAGCATCGCCATCCACCACATCACCGACGAGATGGTCAGCGGACGGCACATTGACGACACCGCCGTGGCCCGCATGCTGCAAGACGTGGTGGTGGTGATCGCCCACAACGCCGCTTTTGACCGACCCTTTGTCGAACAGCGCTGGCCGGTGTTTGCCGAGATGGATTGGGCCTGCTCGGTGAAAGACATCCCCTGGCGCGAAGAAGGCTTTGGTTCGGCCAAACTGGAATTTTTATTGCACGCCAATGGGTTTTTCCACGAGGCGCACCGCGCCGAGGCCGATTGCCGTGCCCTGCTCGAAGTGCTCAGCCGCCACCTGCCCGAGCGCCAGCAACCGGCCTTGCTGCCGCTGCTGGAAACCCTCAACCAACCCCAGTACCGGGTCTACGCCACCGGCTCTCCGTTTGAAACCAAGGACATGCTCAAAGCACGCGGATACCGCTGGTCGGGCGAGATCCGCTGCTGGAGCCGGGTGGTCGGCGGCGAGGAGGCGCGCGCCGAAGAGCTGAGCTGGCTCAAGCGCCGGGTCTACGGCGGGCGCCCTGCCCATGTGGAGGTCGAGCCCTTGGGCGCGCGGGTGCGCTACTCGCAGCGCAGCGGGCACAAAGAGGCCGTGGCCCTGTGAGGACCGAGCACATCCAAGCCAATGGCCAAAGCTTTGTCTGCCTGCGCCAAGGCAGCGGGCCCAAGGTGTTGCTCTTGCATGGCTTCCCCGACATTGCCGCCTTGGTGCAAGACCTGTCCGCCCTGATCCAAGCCGTGGGCGAAGGTGCGCCCCAGGCCACCAAGACGCGGCGCACATCGCCCAGGTCAAAGCCTGCTTGCAACAAGACAGTGCGCTGGAAGCGGCGCTGGGCCACTAACGGGCCGTGTTCGACCCGCAACGTGCCGACCCGGCCTTGGCCGCCATGCGCGCTGACATGGCGCGCCCCATCGCCGTGCCCACCCTGGCCCTGTGCGGCGCCCAAGACCTGCGCGCCGAACTGATGACCGACCAGGCCCGTTATTTTTCCGGGCCCTACCAAAACCAAGAAGTGGATGGGGCAGGTCACTTTTTGCACCGCGAACAACCGCAAGCGGTCAACCGCTGGGTGTTGGATTGGCTGGCCTGATCCGGGGCGAGATGGGCGACCTCAATAAATGAGGCACGGCCCAGCGATGCCCTCTTTGCTGGCCAGTTGGCGGCAGCCCGCCAAGGCGCTGTCACTGATTTTGTGGCCGCTGGACTCGACCCCCACCGCCACCGATCCCAGGTTTTTTCGGATGCGAAAAACCAAGGCCTCATCGGGTTTGGCCACCACCACGTCGGTGGGCTGGACCAGGAAGGGGTCGCTGGCCGTTCGAAAAGTCCAACTGGCCTCTTGCGCTCGCCCCGCCAAGCCATAGCTGATGGCAGGGCGGTAGGCTTGCCCGAACTGCAGCGGCGCATACGGCACCCAATACGCCTCGTGCGGGCCCAAACGTTTGTCGTTACCATGGGTCAACAAGCGCCCTGCCAGCACTTGGCCCGCCTCGTTGATCAGCTCGAACTTGCGAATGTCCAACACCTGCCCTTTGACGGCATGGATGCTGATGGGCAAGCCCTTCCATTGGGTCGCGCGGTCGGGCAAGGGGTCGGGCCTTTCGGTTTTAAAACCTGTGGTTCGATGACCGAATCCGGCGGCGGAAACACCAGCGGGTCGCTTGTTTTGCGTGACGCGCCCAACACCATCACCGGCTCTTTGTCGATGACCCCAAAGCCCGCCTCGTCCCACTGGGCATCGAGCACGCCCGAGCGGTGATAGACCGAGGCGATCATCTGGTGGATGAATTCAGCGCCACTCTTGCGCGAACCCGAGGTCGACACCTCGGTGGCGTTGGCGCTGTAGCCCTCCAGGGTCACCCGGTCTTTCAAGGTTTTGCCGGTGAAGAAAGGGTTTGAACCATCTGGAAATGGCTGCCCGGCGTGCCATTGACATCAAAGTTTTCCGCCTCTTTGTTCTCCGCCAAGATGACGGAGCGGTACAAACTGTGGCGCAATGCCGCCACCGTGAGGGCGTTGTTGGCAGTCAGCACCGACAAGCCCATGGCCTTGCGGTAGGCGTTCAATTGCGCCAAGGCGCTGTCGGCCTCGGTGTTAGATCGGCTTTGCGCCGCCTCGATGCGTTGCGCGGGTGTTTGCGCCGCCACCTGGGCTGCCGCGCAAAAAAACAGGCCTATCAGCGCAAACAAGTGGGTCAACCAAACTTTCATCGACCCATTATTCCCAAAAGCCAAGCCATCCCGATGGGGAATTTGTCAAAATCCAAATAACTGTTTTTATATACAGTATTATTTGCACATGTCTGTACCCCTGCCTTTGGCCCTGCCCTCCTTGCCCGCACCGGCAGACCCCGACCTGCCCCCGGTGCACTTGGGCCCCAGCGAGCAGCGCCCGCCAACCCTGAGCGCGCGCGCCTTGGCCGCCTTGTCGGTGCCGGGCACACCCCAGCCCTTGGCGTTTTTCAATGCCACGGTGCGGGCAGGTTTTCCGTCGCCGGCGGCGGACCACAGCCACAAGCGCATCGACCTCAACGACCATTTGGTGCGCAATCGCGAGGCCACGTTTTTGTTTCGGGTGCGCGGCGACTCGATGACGGGCGCGGGCATTTACGATGGCGATACCTTGGTCATTGACCGCTCACTCGACGCACGCCACCACCACATCGTGTTGGCGGTGGTGAACCAAGAGTTCACTGTCAAGCGCTTGTACCGGCGCGGCGGGGTGGTGAAACTGTTGGCCGAGAACCCCATTTACCCGGCGCTGGTGTTTCAGCCCGACCAAGAACTGAGCATCTGGGGCGTGGTGACTTTCAATTTGCACAAACTGACCTGAACCATGGCGCGCCGACCCATCACCCCGTTTGCGGCTTTGCCGGTCGCACCGTCCATTGATCCGCCCGGGGATACCCCCGCCGAGGCCACTGCCCCCACCACGTTGCTGCCACATGGCATCGCGCCCGATAACTTGGCCGCGCTGCCGCGCGGTTGCGGTGTGTATGTGTTTCGCGGCGAAGGGGCCTTGCCCTTGTACATCGGCAAAAGCGTGGACCTGCGCGCGCGGGTGCTGAGCCATTTGCGCAGCGCCGACGAGGCCGCCATGCTGGCCCAAAGCCGGCGCGTGGACACCTACCGCACGGCCGGTGAAATCGGTGCCTTGTTGCTGGAGGCACAGTGGGTCAAGCAACACATGCCGCTCTACAACATCCGCTTGCGGCGCAGCCGCAGCTTGGTGGCTTGGCGGCTCAGCCCCGACGCGGGCCATGCGGGGCAGGCGCCGCAGTTGGTGGACTCGGGCCGGCACGACTTTGCCCACACCAGCGATCTGTATGGCTTGTACGC
>Ga0214923_10005312_pt1 | contig 15056 bp, 23 predicted proteins | sample LL1510_MetaG_FD_177993 | JGI IMG/M metagenome (GOLD analysis project Ga0214923, IMG submission 177993) | Freshwater microbial communities from Lake Lanier, Atlanta, Georgia, United States - LL-1510 | ecosystem: Environmental > Aquatic > Freshwater > Lake | place: USA: Georgia | collected... | reverse complement strand
TTCAGCAATCACGGCAATCTATCGTCCTGGTCCGCTAAAGGCCAACGTCCACAAGATGTATGTTCAGGCCAAGAATGATGCCTCCAAGGTGAAGTACGACCATCCAGCAATCAAGGATGTTCTAGGCTCCACCTATGGATTCATTGCCTTCCAGGAACAGTTCATGTTGTTGGCACAACAATTGGCCGGCTTCACACCTGGTGAATCTGACGCAATGCGAAAGACCTTGGTGAAGAAGGACCTCACATCGCTGGACAAGAAGGCCGATGAGAAGGTGGCCTTGGAAACCAAGTTCATCGATGGTTGCGTCAATGTGTCAGGACTTGACAGGAAGAAAGCCAAGGATCTCTTTGACAAGATCGCATTCTTCTCGTTGTACGGTTTCAACCTGAGCCATGCGGTTTCCTACGCCATCGATTCATACTACGGAGCCTGGCTCTCCACCTACTACCCACACGAGTGGTTGGCAACTGTGCTCCAGATTGAAAATGGCGGTGATGGACTCACCAAAGCCATCAATGAGATCCGAGAGATGGGATACTCATTCGCCAAGGTGGACATCAACTATTCAGGTACCGAATGGGCATACTCCGATGAAATCAAGGCGTTCGTCCCACCCCTGACTTCGGTCAAGGGCATCGGCAAGTCTGCGGTTGAAGAAATCATGGAGCTTCGTCCATTCAAGTCGCTGGATCACATGTTCTTTGACGAGGAGGGAAAGTGGAAGCTCGGCAAGGTCAATCGAACTTGTTTGGTGGCTTTGTGTAAGGTGGAAGCCCTAGATTCTCTGGATGATCTGAAGAACGGTGAGGTTCTCAACTACAACCAGCTCTTTCAGGCAATGACAGAGGACAAGAACTACGGCCTCCTAAAGCGTGGCAGGTACGGAATGACGGCTACTCAGGTGAAGCGCACACTAAAGAAAGGCGAGGCACCAAGTCCCATTCTAACTCAGGAACTGGAGCGGTTGCGAGACACTCCTGATTGGACTCGAGTGGAAAAGATTCAGATGGCGTATGAGCTAACTTCATCTGCCGATGTGGACCTGCTGTTCCCTGTTGATCTGATGCGCAAGCTTCGAGAAAAGAATGTTCAGAAGCTAACAGACATTGAGCCTGGCACCGAAGGCATCGGTTGGTGTGCCATTCAGGACATTCAGCGTAAGAAAACCAAGACCGGAAAACCCTTCATTCGAGCCAAGGTCATCGACGATGAGTCCCGTTCTGCCTGGCTTCGCATCTGGGGCAAGGAATCCGACCCCATCGAACTCTACACAATCTGGCTTATTCAGGCACAGAACGATGCGGATTGGGGTCTATCTACTTCCACTTTCAAAATGAAAAAAGTGGTGTGACCTAATACAATCTGCACGGAGGAAACATGAAGAAGGCATTCGTGACAGGAGGAGCTGGTTACATTGGCTCACACTTGGTAAAGTCCCTGGTGGACAATGGTTGGCAGGTAACTGTTGTAGATGACCTGTCGGACGGAAAAATTGAGAATCTTGCTGACAAGGTTCAATTTAGATCTGTGCCTCCTGTTTTGGCAGAACAATTTTTGTCAACTACTTCTCTGAAGCAAGATCAAGTCCTGTTGATTACCGGTGATTTTGTGGAACCCGCAGTTGTCTATCATCTGCAGAATCACGGTTACACTCACGTCTTTCACTTGGCGGGGAAACATGACGCCGAATACTGTCAAAAGTACCCTGCAACCACGACAAATACAAACTTACAAAAGTCAGTAGAACTTTTCAGTGCTTCAAAGCAAATTGACCTGAAGCAGTTCATCTTTCTTTCAGGATTTGACACATATCAGGAATTGAATTTCCTGAACATTCAGTACTTTTGCGCAGAAACACTTTTGGCTTGTTTTCAGAATCTCTTTGGACTAAAGACGACAGCTGTGAATTACGAACAAAATTCTTCTGCAGAGACTATTGTAGACAACATTTTGAAGGCCGTAGACTGATTTTAGTTGATAGTTAGTCTGTCAACCTAGGATGCAAATGAAAACTTTTCGTGATCCTGAATTCGTGATCTTTACCGGTCCGATGTTTGGTTCAAAGACTAGCCGTCTGCTGGCCGCTTTGACCCGCTGCAAATACCAAAACAAAGACATTGTGGTATTCAAGCCAAAGATTGACGAGAGATACTCTCAGAATAACATCGTGACTCACGGAGGCACGGAATGGCCTGCTACCAATGTATCTAATGGACAAGAGATTCTTGATCTCTCGGGTCAATCTGATGTCATCGGGGTGGATGAGGCTTTTATGATCGAGGGTTCCGCCGAGGCCCTGGTCAAGTTGTTCAAACAAGGCAAGACGATCTTCGTCTCATCCATTCAGTTGTCGGCAACAGGTCAACCCTTTCATGAGGTGAAGGAGATGATGCCTTTCGCCACCAAGATTGAGGTTTGTCCTGCAGTGTGCCCGCACACTCAACGTGATGCGTACTACACAGTTCGTAAAAAGAAGAACGCAGATGAAATCTCTGTCGGTGGAGCCGAATCCTACACTCCGGTGTGCTGGGAGAAGGCGCCATTCATGAGGGAATAATGAATGATCCACATTTGGTAGACTTCGTGATTTATCATGGAAGTTGTTCAGACGGTTTCGGCGCGGCTTACGCTGCACACAAACTCCTTGGAAACAAGGCGACTTACTTCGTCGGACGTTACGGTGAGTTTCCACCTGATGTCACAGGAAAGCATGTCGCCATTCTGGACTTTTCCTACGATCGAGAGACCGTAGAGTTCATGTCCAAGAAGGCGGCGTCACTGATCATTTTAGATCACCACAAGACTGCTCATGAAAGATTAGGCGACATGCCTGAACTTCACTTTGACAATAATCACTCAGGTGCAATTCTATCATGGAACTACTTCCATCCAGGAAAGGAACCACCTCGTTTCCTGAAGTACATTGAAGATCGTGACCTGTGGAAGTGGGAACTTCCTTACTCCAAGGAGTTCTCGGCAGCGTTCGACATGGTACCTCATGACTTCTTCGAGTTTGAGAAGTTTGAGGACGATTCGGTGGTGGATGACGCAATCAACCGCGGAAAGTACATTCTGGCGTATTCCAAGACCGTAATCAAGAAGGTCGCTGACAATGCTGTGGAAAGAAAGTGGCGTGGCAAACGAGTGATGGTGGTCAATTCATCTCACTGGATGTCAGAGATCGGAAACAAATTGGCGCCTGACTGTGATTTTGTGGTAATTTGGTATTACGATCATGAAAAGAGGAGCACCAAGGTTTCACTAAGAGCTTTTCATGAAGATTCAGACGTCACAGAGGTTGCGCAGATTTACGGTGGTGGCGGCCACAAGAAGGCAGCCGGATTCGAACTTCCTCACAACAAGCACATCGAAGACATTTTCGATAAGGAGTGAACATGCGTCCCAGCTGGGATGAAGTCTGGTCTTCGTTCGCAAAGACCATTTCCATGCGTAGCATTGACCCACGTTTCAAGGTCGGTGCCGTGATTGTGACAGAAGATAACACGCAGGTTCTTTCGGTAGGATACAACGGTGACCAAGCAGGCGGTTCCAACGAAGTCGAATCTCTTGAACCTGGACAAAGTGGTTGCATTCACGCCGAGATCAATGCCCTGATCAAATTGGATTACAACAATCCTAAAAAGAAGAAAATGTATGTCACGTTATCACCCTGCAAGATGTGCGCGAAAGCAATTGTCAATGCAAACATTAATGAAGTTGTGTACTTAGAGAAGTATCGAGATGATTCTGGTTTGAATTTGTTGATAGATTCTGGCGTCAATGTCAGGCCGTTTTCTTCAAGACAGAATACTTACTGACATTGAAGAGTAACAAATATGCGCTATAGAATTGACAGACATTCAAAGACAAATATCTTACTACTGTTGCACCCCTACAGAAGAGATGCCGCATTACGAGAATCTCTAAGAACAAGATCTTTGAAAGTTCTGTACGAACAAATTGAGACAGAAGATGTCGTTGAAAATATGAACCAGGTCAAGCAGATGGTTGCAAAATTTGCAAGTCTTTTTCCACCAGATACTGCAGGACCCATGATAGCGCAGGTAAAAAAGTACATTAATGGCTTGCCTGAAACATCAAAGGTTCAGGACACAATGCTTACAGGCTCCGATGAAGAACTAAAATCTGTCGGAAAAGAAGTCGCCGTAAAAACCGACAACGTCGTTAGGGCGATGGCAGCCGTGAACAATGCGATACAAAGGGTCATTCAAGGATTAGTGCCTTACGCAGAAAAATCACCACAAATTCTCGATAAGAAAATTTCAGAGCTTTTCACAGATCCTGATCTCAAGGATGTCATGATGCCTGAAGACAAATTCAAATCAGGCGTAGAGAAGGCATTTGTACCTTCTAAGTCATTTGATAGCGCACTTGCAAAAGGTGTAAAGGCTGCGCAAACTTCTACCGAAGCTGGAGGAGAAACCGAGCTGGGACAGTTGTTTTCCACTGCTGCGAAATTTTTTGTGGGAATGTCGCAGAAGAAAAAGTCTGTCGAGTCTTTTCCTGAACTGTTTCAAGCGTTCATGCAATATCTCAACTCTTCAACAATTAAACAGTTGCAAGACATTTCTTTGAAGCTGAAAACTGAAGGCAACAATCTCATAATTGGCGCAGCCGAGGCTGCGGGTGAAGCAGGATCCGCCACCGCAGCCGCAGCTGGTGGTGGAGAAGTGAAAGGTCAAAAAAGAGATGATGAGGGTAAAGAAGACAAAGAAGATAAAGATGATTCCAAAGATGAAAAATCTGATGAGGAACCAGCAGAAGACGAAAGCAAAGAACCAGGTGAAGGTGAAGTCAAGGTTGATGATGTAATTTACAAGAAAAGCCCAAGAAGCGGAAATTGGTATGAAAAAGGTGCAAAAAGCGCCGCGACATCAGCCAAGAAAGTAATGCAGGATGAAAAACTGCTAGCAAAAATTAAGAAAGCGGCAGGAGAAAACAAAAAACCAGCAGCAAAGCCTAGTGAAAAGAAGACAGGTACAAAAGCAGAGAATTTTAAGCACAATGATGACATGATTCTTGTTGAGAGATGGCAAAAACTGGCAGGTATATTATGAACAAAATCAGAGAAACGGACATCAAAGACAAGCGTGGAAACATCATTGTTTCGCCTGGTCTTAAAGTGAGACATAAGAAGTCTCAGTTTGAGTACACTATTGACTCGGTTGTCAAGGACAAGAGCGGCAAAATCTTTGTTATGCTGAAGAAGCCCGAGGCTCCTAGATTTGATAGCGATCCTACAGCACAAAGCTCACCTGCAGGCAAAAATGCGACAGGTCAAATGATTTATGAAGCAGATCCCATTGAGGACTTTTCTACTTCTTATTACACTCCTGACACAGAGAGCGTCGACGATCTGGTCGCAGTGACAGCAGATGAGTTTGAAAAGGAGTATGAAATCAGATGAAAGACAAAAATTTAGACAGATTGGTAATGTCATCAATTGATGACGCTCTCAAATCGACAGTGATTAAAGAGGCGTATGTCGCTACTCCTAAAAAGTTCAATTTGAAAACCGAAAAGCTTAGTGAAAAATCAAAGAAAGCTAGGATAGAGATTTTCGAAAAAACTGTCGAAAGCCTCAATAGAATCAGCGCTCAGCTTGATGGTGCAGATTTAGAATCTGCCAACAATTCTATAAGCAGCGGTTTTAGAAATTTGAAGATTGCAGAGTCATACGCCATCAACAGCTCATTTTTGCAAGCGCAATTTTTGGAGAACATTGATGACATCAACAGTTCAATTTCCATGGATAACTTGTGTTACATTCGTCTCGCAAGAGACTTTGGTGATTTTGACACCTGGCAGAAGAACTTTCTTGCCTGCGTAAAATCTTCTCGAGGCGGGTATGCTGTTACTGCTTACAGCATTTATTTGCAAAGATACATCAACTTTACTATCGATGGAGCCGAGAGCGGTGTTCCATTTTCTGCGATACCTGTGATAGTACTTGATGTGAATGAAGGAGTCTACACAAAAGACTATCTTAGTGATGTAGAGGCTTACGCCAAAAACATGATGAGAGAATTCAATTGGCAAGTAATCGAAGAACGTTTCAAAAAGTGCGAGAAAGTCGCAAAAGTCTTTGGGTGAAAAAATGCGCAAACAAAAGTCTTACAAATTGAAGGGTACGGTCTATCGAATTTTGTTTGAGCAAGATGAGGAGGCCGCTGGAGACGCTGCCGGTGATGAACTTTTTGGCGGTGGAGATGAAGGCGGCGGCGGAGATGAGGGTGGAGACGAAGCCGAAGCTGGCGGGGATGAAGCTGGCGGTGGAGATGAAGGCGGAGAAGAAAAGGAAGAAAAAGAGGATGACAAACTAAAAATCTCCGCCGAGGACGAGGCAAGGCTGTCAGATTCTATTGATGATGAACTAGAAGGTCTTATGGTTGACTATGAGACAGACGCTCGAAAAGCCGCGGCAATAGCATCTGAAAAAATGAAAAATGAATCACTTCGTAAGGTCTATCGAGGAATGTTGTATGAGGTCGCTGCCGAAGACATCGACCTAAAGCATTTTGCGAATAACATCGCAAGATTGGTCAAGAATTATGATACTCTTATGGATATAGAATCGATCATCCTAAACAAAGCATACTCTTACATCCAAAATAACTACGGTGACGATACAGTCAAGGCATTGAAAGACACTTTGGAGCAGGATTTCGATATTGAGGTTGAAAGACCTGAAATTGAAAAAGATGAGATTGAAGTGCCAATTGCGGTAGGTGCAGGTGGTGGTGGAGCGGCAGGCGGAGCATAAGTCATCTTTCATTGACTTTCGAGGTAGGCGATCGGTTCACATTGCTCTCCGCACAGATACGCACAAAGAAATCAGAAAGGCGTTGGTTGAAAGAGACCTGTCGATGCAGGAACTCTTTCAGCGTTTTTCTGAACTTGTCGTAGCAGGTGATAAAAGAGCAACAAAAATTGTTGAAGAGCTGGAGCATGACAAGAGGTCAGGAAACATCAAACGCCTTCCGCCTACAATTGACAAGAAGAATGCCAGCACTATTTATGATCTGATTGCTGAAGACAGTGCCTTAGAAAAACAACACGAGGAGAATGAAGATGACTGAAAAGATCTGGAAGTTCATCAAAGAAAACTGGGTAGCTTTGCTTGGGGTCCTGGGCGGCATCATTGCTGCGCTGAATTTTCTGGACAAGGAAGAACCTGCAGATGTAAAAGCTCAGCGCCTCGAAGCCGAAAGGAAGGCAAAGGAAGCTGAAGAGGAAGAAAAGAGAAAGGTCGAAGAGGCCAAAAAACTAGCTGAAGCCGAAAGGCAGGCACGTGATGCGCAGATTAAGAAAGAGGCCGAGGATAAGCAAAAGCAGATAGATGAGGAAGTGAAAGAGAAGGTAGAGGAGGACGTCAAGGACGCGCCTAAGTTGGCCTCAGATTTTGCATCAACTTTTGGAGGAACCTATGTCAAGAAAGATGAGGAATAAGATTGCGGCATTTCTGTTGCCGTTGGCTGTGATGTTAGGTGTGACGCCTGCTTACGCGACAGAAGTGGATTCGAAGAATGACAAGGTGACAACAGACCTGAAGAAGGGTGAGAAGGCGCCATTCGACGGTATTCTTCTTTCACTTCGTTTGGCTGCCGAGGTAAAGGAAAACTGTGCTCCTGAAACAATCGAAAAGCGTTGTCAGGTCAGAATTGATGAGGCAAAGAAACTTGCCAATAGCGAATGCACGCAGAAAACCGACGTACTGAAGGTTGAAGTTTCTGCATGTCAGGAGAAGCACGTCAAGGTGGTTGCAGCCAAGGACGAGTACATCAGTGTTTTAGAATCTAAGTTACCGAAATGGTACGAAAGTCCAAAGTTGTGGTTCGGCATTGGAATTGTCGTTGGCGGCGGCGTGGTGATCGCAGTCGCAAGAAATGTCAACTAACCTTTCTATCTTTGGATACTTATCAGTATGAGTACCGTCAGCAAAAAGAAACTTAGACTTGAACAGACAACAATTGGCGCGCCTTCAACAAATGCTGGTGGTCATATTGACCTCGCGTTGGGAACTTTTGACAGGCCAGGACCGAACCCTCAGAAAGATTTGGAAAAGGCAATTGTTCCTACTGAAATGGTCGCTACTCAATTGGCAACAGAACGCCCGCCAATTGAGGATGATGAATATGTGCCAGCATCAATTGCCGAATTGGCGAAAGCCTCGGCAGAACTTGCAAAATTGATTCCACCTGAACAGGTGAAAAAATTCTACCTTAAAATGAAAGAGTACGCCGATGAATGCGTAGAGCGCCAAGAAATAACGACAATAGGTGAGAAAGAAATGCAGGAATCCAAGAAATCAAAAATTGTGAAAATGATTCGTGAGGCGCTTGATGATTTAGACGCGCCACTACCAGGAGTCGATCCAAACAGAGAGTTGGTTCCTTATCCGGATATCATCAAGGCTCACCCCGAAGAATTTGAAGACGTCAAGCCTCATCGACGCTACACGGCTGCGCTGAAAGCATCACAGACAGGAATGGCAAAACTCAAGTCTATGTTAGAGACTATTCCAGATGAAGAGCTTGACAAACTTCACAAGGTCGCAAAAGACGAGTACGTAGATTTATTTGAGGAGGTAATGGGTGAGGATGCAGATCCTTCCGACATTGCCGATTTGAAAAAGTTGCCAGCGGATACGCTGTATGAAATGAGCGATGCTTACAAATTCTTTTTCAAGGCAGCATTTGTGCTACCCAATCTCGACAAGTATGACAAGGCAATAAGAAAAGCATCAAGCACGGCTGTTGATGATGCTCAGTCAAAAATAAAACCTCTAAAGGTTCCACCGTCCGCACAGCCAACGGTTATCTATCAAATGTTGGGATTTTCTCAAAGAGATCCAGGAGCAATCAAGGAAAAATACCAGCAGGCTGCGTCAACAGGAGAAATTAAGCCTGAACAGGTCGAGATGCTTTACAAAAATCTAATGATGAAGTATGGAGAAATTCAGGCCGCTGCGAAAAAGGGAATGCTGGATGCTAGGAACGAAGCAACAAAAAACTTCACTAGAGATTCTCTTGACAGTTATTCCAAGATGTCACTCGAAAATAGAAAGAATCTTGTGATGCAGGCTTTTGAAAAGATGGGTTAATGGAGGCAGAATGAATTCGGTCTCCGGATTGATGAGAGAATACTTTGGTGAAGATCCCAGGAGAAGAATGCTCAATGAGGGATTGCCAAAAGAAGTGCCAATCAAGGCTAAGAAAGTCATTTGGCGTCCTACACAGGACGGTAATGCTCTCATTAGGTCCTATGACTTCAAAGATTCATCCTCACTTCGTTCTTTTGTAGATCAATTGTTAGCGATGCAGGAAAGAGTCAGTCACCATGCGCAGATTTTGATTGAGGACAAAATTGTAAAAGTTAGAGTAGGAACAACATCTCTTAACAGAATCACCGAACTTGATACAGAATACGCGGCCGAAGCTGATCACATTTATGAAGAAAGCCTAGGAGAAGAAAGTGGAGCAAAATAACGAGGAAGGATTTTTTGTTTCTGATAGTCTAAAGGACATTTTAGACAGAGATGATTTACTTCAAATCTCAGTTGAGACTCAAGCAAAGTCCGGTGAAGAAACAAGCGTTCCTGGTAAGTTTTTGAAACTGTCTTTGACAGAAGGAACTTTTACAATAATCACTGATCGAAAAATGGTCAAGGTTCTTTTGCAAAACCCTCTAACTAGTTTCACTCATCAGTTCATGGACGAAACTTGGATTTTGTCGTCGGCGAACATGCAAGTCAAGCAAAATGTTGATGATTTTGAAGTGACCCTGTCAATTACAGGCAGGAGATAGGAGATACTTATGAGCGGACAATTTGACAAATTCATGGACGATCTGGAGAAACGCCAGAAAGAACAGGAAGACAAAAAGAAGGCCTTGAAGGAGGCCGAGGACCAGTGGGCAGCCAGGAAACTTCGTGAGAAGTACCAGGAGAAGCCGGGTAACAGGACAACCTGGAGCAAGTGATGAACTCAATTTTCGGTGACTTGGATCAACTTATCGAACAGGCTGTGGCGAAAGCTACAAACACCGAGAAGTCTCTTCAAAAGAAGCAGGAAAAAGAAATCAAGAAACAGAAGCTTCAGGCAAAGAAAGCCGATGAATCTTCTGAAGTTGAAGAAGCAGATGATGAAAAATCTGATGATGATGAATCTGCAGAAAAAATCAAAGGTAAAGGACCAGAAGAGAAGGGTGAAAAGGATTCATCAGGAAAAAAGAAGGGTGATGAAACTCCTGGAACGCCCACGTCAAAGAAGCTCAGTGATCCACCTGAAAAGGTAATTTTTGACCCTAAGTTTGATGACATTCAAAACAAAATCAACACTCTTCGTGGATCAGGATCCCTGAAAGATGAAAAGGTCTCATCGGCAGTGAAGGCGTATCTTGGAAGTCTAAAGCCCGCAGAACGCGGTGCCCTTCTAACGTATCTGACAAATCTTTCTCAGATTATGACTTCAGTAAAATCTCCAAGTGATGTTAAGGACCCGGAAAAGCAAGGCATCAAAATTATGTTCAAGAAGAAGACTGACACAGAGAAGCAATCTACTGTGACAGCTCCTGACAAAGAAAAAGATTCAAGCGTTATCTTCGTAGGTGACAAATGAGAAGATTCGGAATTGTAGATGAAGAAGATGTGGAAGTAATGATTGAATCTTCCAAGAAAGGGATGCATAGGACATTGGAGGGCGATTTTGTAAAAATCGGTAGCCCCGAATGTCGAGCAGACATTGTCCGTAGAATGGATGACATGGGATACCACAGAGACGATCAAAGCTACGGATCGGATGCTAGGTCATATTTCTCCGGTGTACTGAGAGTTTTGCGTAGAAAACTAAGAGAAAATGACAAAATTGCCGAATCTGAAAATGAAGTTGCATCTGATGCAGAAAGTCAAGAAGAAGTCATTGAAGAATGGATAGACATTGAGTTGAAGAAAGTCAATGAAAATGCCGCAAACAGAATGTTGAAAATGGCGGGATTGATCGATTAGTGCTTGATCAATGAATGACCGTCAATTCCTTGCCTGACATTGTAAGCAACAAATCCCTTCATTCCTAAAATAGGAACGACTGCATCACGAATTGCAGCAATGTTTTTCACATTATCTTCGTAAACAATGACCTTACCATAAGTTTCTTCCTGAAGAGTTCTAACAACATAATTTGCTTTCATTGCAGGATTGCTACTCCCAACAGCTGCAATGAAAATTTGCGGAAGATTGAAGTCCCTCAGAACATCAACAATAGGCTTGCTTTGTCCTCTGGCGGTAAGAATAATGACATTGTCAATTCCATACTTTGCCACCGCCTGCCTGAGTCTGGTAATTGTTTCCCTAATTGGCTTCGGACTTGAAGGATAACCTTCAAACTGTGAAAAATCAAGTTCATCATCATCTTCAGGAATAAATGATGCGTATTCACCCGATGTAAGATATGTAGTTCCACGACGCGGTGATCTAACTACAACCTGGCTTTCGCTTTCGAACAGGGTATCATCAAAATCGAATATGACAAGAGTTTTCATTTTTAGACCACTTTGTCATAATTATAGAAATGGATGTGAGAGTAAACAATGCAAAAAACCGCTGATGAAATCATAAAAGAACTGGGTGTGAAAAGAAAGATGAGAAAGCAACTCAGGGAAACTCGTAGCATTTTGAACGAGGAAGGTGTAAGCTTCATTCAGTCAATCAAGGACGTTTTTACCGCGCTTAAGTTGGCTGCGATGGACATCAGCAACGTAATAAGATTGGCAGTAGGGCTGTTTTTCACTTTTGATCCTCGAAAACTACAAGAAAAGATCAATGAATTTGATTCTAGGCGTCAAAAGATCAACGCTAAGTGGCAGCCTCTTATGGAAAGAGCCGACCAGGCATTTCAAAGTGCAGATCCAATTTTGATGATGGCGGTAATGGGACCTGCAAACTTTATTGGATTGCAGGGTATTGGTGCAGGACTCGAGGCTGGAAAATCTGCTGCAGAAATTTTGACAGCAACAGACTGGGAAGAATTGAGAAACAGCTTCTCGACACCACTCAACATGAACCAAGGCATACAGCAGTTCTTTCAAAATTACAGTAGAATGCAAGCTTCTGCACAATCTGCCGCCGTTAAAAACATATCAGGTCAACCTGCCAAAGGAAGAGGCATCATGGCAGGTCTTTCAAGAGTATTTTCTGAAGGGCATGAAACAAAAGGCGTGACGTTGAATGAACAGGCAATAAAGCAAAAAATACCACAGCAAAATTTCACTCAAGCTCAAGCAATTGACATCTTCGTTAAGGCAACAGGCATGGATAAGAGTTTTGAAGAAATAAGAACTCAAAACATCGAGAATTTGAAGGATACGATAAACAGTGTGCAGGAACAAATTGAGCCTATGAGATCTAGCGCAAAATTATTTGCGGCAAATGATGTCCCCTCATTTGAAAAGGCGTTTCAATCTGCAAAATCGATAAATCCAAAACTAGACGATTCAATTTTGACAAAATTTAAGAAAACAGTTGCTGATGAAACTGAAAAACTTTCAAGTAACCCACAGTTTATAGAACAGACAAAAAAGTCCGCGGGCGGCGCGGCAATGACGCCTGAACAAATAAAGCTAGCTGCGCAAAAGCAAGTGTTTCACGCTGCCAAAAAAGAACTTGACAAAGGACTTTACGATAATTTGAAAAAAGTGGTCAGCGTAACTGATCAAGCAATCAAGAAACTTTCCATTGACAACAAGGTGCTCGACTCTCTAAAGAAAAGCCCTTATGATGATGCAAAGCAGTTGGCCAAGATTTACGAAAACCTTTTGAACGTTTACAAAGAAATCAAGAACGATTTCGACACAAAGGCGAAACTAAGGACTGTTTGATGCAAAAGAAGAATAAGAAAGCATGGGTTCCTGAAATTTTTTACGAAGACGACGCAAATGGTTTAGCAGGACAGATTCCATTCATCGCAGTTCCCAAGGAAGAGGAAATGCCGAAGATGCTGTTCATTTTCGAATCTAGGGAAACAGGTGAGGTAGAACCAGGTCCAAAGGGTGAAGAGTTACCTGTCACTGAAATTACTCTACATCAGTATGCCGACATGGAATTTCTGAAGGTCGGTCTTTCGTCTGATGAGTATGACAGGGTTCGTAATGTGCTAGGTCTTCAATCTTTAAAGGAAGCAGTTGAGGCGGGCAAACAAATCACTCAGAATGTTCGTAATGCAGTAGCTTGAACACTGTTATTTGATTGTCAATAATCCTCCTGATGGAGGAATAATGCAAATCAATCAAGTCATTTGGGTCATCAATAGTGAAAATCAAAGCGTGATACCTGTGAAGGTGGTGGAAAAAATCACCAAGGAAACTTCGACAGGTGTTAAAACTGAGTTCATTGTGGAAACTGTGTCAGGAAAGAAAGTCAATCTTTCCAGTATCAGTGGTCCACATTTTGAAGACATTCAGGAAGCCTCGAATCATTTGTTGAATGCCGCCACTCAGCTCATTGAACGTGTGATTTCCAAGGCAGTCGAAGCAGCAAGAAAGTTTCAAAATGTTGCGCCTGCAGCACAAAAAATGGTGCAATTGGATGAGGAAGATGATACAATGTATCAGGAGGAACCGGAAGTTATTACTCTTCCTGATGGTCGCCAAGCACGAGTCCGAGTCAAACTACCGGAGGCATAGTGAAACGAGTCCTACTGATCGACTCATACAACATGATTCACCGAGCCCGATACGGTTTTGGTGATGGTCCACACGCAGTAACCTTCAACTTTTTTCGCCAGCTGAAATCAGAGATCGAACGTCACAAGGCCGACATCGTTTACATGGTGGATGAAGGTCGACCTACCCAATCCTTGGCAGTCGATGCAAACTACAAAGGCAACCGAAAGGCCGAGACTGATGACGGTTTCAAGCGTCAGAAGCGTGAAATCTTCGAAATTGCAAGGTCATTTCTCGGTGTGCGCTACGCCTGTCATCCTCAATTCGAGTGCGACGATGTCATTGCCCACCTGGCAACCGTGGTTCATAAAGACGATCACATCACCATCGTTTCCTCCGACACAGATTTCATTCAGCTCCTGGAGGACCGGAACAACCTGGAAATCTGGAGTCCGGTGAAGAAGGTGTTCGTGGAAAAGATTCCGAACTACGCAGTTCGCAAGTCACTGACAGGTGATGCAACTGACAATGTACCAGGCATTCCCGGTGTAGGTCCTGCCAAGGCGACTGCAATGGCAGCAGATGAAAACCTACGTCGGCAATTCTTTGACAAGAATCCTGACGCCGAAGAAATCTTCAAGCGCGCCTACACAATGATTCGCTTCAAGCCTGTTCAGGACGATGAGGTGTGTTATATTGATTCCAAATTCGATGAACAAAAGCTTCTTGCCGAGTTCACAAACCGCGAGTTCAAGTCTATAATCGGTAACGCATGGCCTAAGTGGGTCAAGACTTTCGGAGGAATCAATGTCGTACAATAGTTTTGGAGCCTCACGTCAACTTCTCAATGGAGCCGAGGTCGGTCGCCTGAAGATCCAAGGTGTGATCAAGGAAGAGGAATACGCTTACGTCGAGGGTGACGTGGTGATGGCAGAGAATATCAAGACCCAGGACCGTCGAGTCGTCGGTCGTGCAGCCGAACTTTTGACTGAGAGTGGCGCTAAGAGGGTGCTGAAGGGATGAGTGACTCAAATCTAAAGTTCGATAACGATGCCAGAGAACGTTTGATCATAGGCGTTGAAAAACTGGCACGGGCCGTGAAGGTGACGTTAGGCCCTATGGGCAGGACAGTGGCAATTTGTCGACCAGGTGAAGCACCACGCATTACCAAGGACGGTGTTTCTGTGTCTAACGCCATCACCCTTCGTGATGTTTACGAGAACATTGGCGCCTCCTTGGTAAAGGAAGCAGCCCAGCGTTCTGCTGAAGTTGCAGGCGATGGAACCACAACTTCAACAGTTTTGGCGCACGCAATCATTCAGCAAGGCCAGAAACTAATTTCAGCCGGTCATTCGGTCAATGACGTGGTAGCAGGT